>ENA-UOJQ01001016-UOJQ01001016.1-human-gut-metagenome-genome-assembly--contig:-P63-NODE-1016-length-25250-cov-6.974042_pt1 | contig 25250 bp, 30 predicted proteins | sample MGYA00242352_ERZ723899 | MGnify/ENA metagenome assembly ERZ723899
ATTGTATCACGTGATATTTTACTCGTCAATTACTTTTTTTACAAATTATGGGCGTACAACGACCGGAATTTCGCTCTTTTTAAAAACGCCTCTGTCTCTTATTACAACATTATTATAGGTTGAACTACTCTCCATTGTCTTACCATTTCCAATGTAAACTGCAATGTGGTATATTCGCTTATACCGTCCGTTTCTTCTTGCCTTCGAGCCGCCAAAGCAAATCAAATCTCCCGGTCTCATTTTCTTTTCAGAATAGGTTTTCTTTGCCTTAATGGACTTTCCTTTTCTCACATAATAGTGGCCGATGTCCGCCGCCACCGGCGCCCAGCTTGTTTTGCAGACAAGATATCTTCCTACCGCACGATAGGTTCGGTAAACAAAAGAGGAGCAGTCATAATAGTTTTTATCCATCCGCCTTGCCTGACTGTACTTTTTCTTTCCTATCTTTTTATAACCATACCGCATCGCCCGGACAGCCGTTTTCGTACTTACTGCCAGATAATACTTTACTGTCTTTCCATCGACCTCGCAGGAAATCACAGCACTTCCATACTTTTTCGTTGTCACCTTTCCTGAAGCTGTCACAACAGCAACCTTTACATCGGACGAACGAAAGACCGGACGGCTTTCTGCATTTAACCCAGTCACCTTGACCGCCAGTTTTTTCTTTTTCTGATAAAAACCATATGCCTTTTTTATTTGCGGGTTTGTAACCGTAATCACACATTCTGTCTGAACGCCATCTACCTGTGACACTACAGTAGTAGAACCAACTTTTTTCGCCTTAACTACAACGCCCGCCTGATTATAGGAAACAATCGAAACAATGGAAGTATCCCTTGTCTGATAAACAACCGGATTTCCTGCAACAGATTCTAACAAAAGTGTTGTCTGACAGCCCTTCGCTAAATTCTGCTTTTGGATTGTAAATTGGGGCTGCAAAATTTCAACACCAAGCACAAAAGAGTACACACCGCCATATGAATCCGTAACCGTAACAGAAAATTCTGCAAAGCCTGCGCGAACCGGCGTAATAATTCCCTCCTGTGTAACTGTGGCTGTTTCCGGCGTTCTTGCCTGCCACACACACGTCATCGATTCAAACTGCGGTATCGGCAGCTGAAAAGAGCCACCACCCAAAGGATGTGCCGTAAACGACTGTCTGTTAAAACTCAAATCCGAAAGAATCTCATTTTTCTTTACTTCAATTTCTGCATAGTCAACTGTCTCCGCCTTCGTTTTCACGGAAATCGTAACCGTACCTGCACCAATCGTCGTAACAACTTTGTTTGCCGACACCTCAACCACATGCTCTTTACTTAAAACCACTTCCCCTTCCGGCAAATCCGCAAGAGTAATCTTTTGTCCTAAGTAGAGACAAATCTTTTGTGTCGTCTCCTTTGCCTGCACATAATTCGTCTGATTCACTCCGGCAAATGCTAGGGCAAACAGAAGAAATAACAGTGCAAAATATCTTTTGCTGCTTCGCATTTCCTCTCACCTTTCTTTGTAAATTTTTATATTTATCTTTCCTCAAATCACAGAACAAAGACTACACGATAGCAGAATCTTCTGTCATCGTGCAGTCTCACTATAAAACCACACTGTGTCATTTTTATTTCACTTCAATTTTTTCTTTACCGCCCATATATGGCTGTAATGCTTTCGGAATCTTAACTGAACCATCCTCACATAAGTTATTTTCTAAGAACGCAATCAACATACGTGGTGGTGCAACAACCGTATTATTTAAGGTGTGGGCAAAATACTTACCACCTTCACCGACAACACGAATCTTCAAACGGCGGGCCTGCGCATCTCCTAAATTCGAGCAGCTTCCCACTTCAAAATATTTCTTCTGGCGTGGAGACCATGCCTCTACATCAATCGATTTCACTTTCAAATCGGCCAAGTCACCGGAACAACACTCTAACGTACGTACCGGAATATCCAATGTACGGAATAAATCAACGGTGTTCTGCCACAATTTATCAAACCACATTTTACTGTCTTCCGGTTTGCAGACAACAATCATCTCCTGCTTTTCAAACTGATGGATCCGGTAAACACCACGTTCCTCAATTCCATGAGCACCCTTCTCCTTACGGAAACATGGAGAATAACTGGTCAAAGTTTTTGGCAACTGCTCCTCCGGAATAATTTTATTGATAAACTTACCAATCATAGAATGTTCACTCGTACCAATCAGATACAAATCTTCACCCTCGATTTTGTACATCATCGCATCCATTTCATCAAACGACATAACACCTGTTACAACATTTGAACGAATCATAAACGGCGGCACACAATAGGTAAATCCGCGGTCAATCATAAAGTCTCTTGCATAGGAAATAACTGCAGAATGAAGTCTTGCAATATCGCCCATCAGATAATAGAATCCATTTCCTGCAACGTCACGTGCCGAATCCAAATCCAGTCCATCAAATGATTCCATAATTTGTGCATGATATGGGATTTCAAAATCCGGAACCACCGGATCACCAAACTTCTCAATTTCTACATTTTCAGTATCATTTTTACCAATTGGAACACTCGGGTCAATGATGTTTGGAATTACCATCATGCGCTTATTCAATTCCTCTGCAATTTCTACCTCTCGTGCTTCTAAATCAGAAAGTTCTTTGGCATAACCGGCAACCTCTTCCTTCATTGCCTCAGCTTCTTCTTTTTTGCCCTGACCCATCAGCGCACCAATCATCTTTGAATTTTTCTTACGAAGAGCACGAAGGTCATCTGCTTTCTGCTGTGTCTCGCGACGCTCTTTATCAAGCGCAATCACTTCATCCACGAGTGGCAGTTTGTGCTCCTGAAATTTATTTTTAATGTTTTGTTTTACAACATCAGGATTTTCTCTTACAAATTTGATATCTAACATAATTTTCTTCCTTCCATATCTTTCTCACCGGTCATCCTGTCCCGCCGGAATTTTTTCTATGGAAAATTATACACCACTTTTTTCTTCCTTGCAATGCTTTTCCACCCATTTTCCACGCACCAAAACAATTCCAACCGGCAGCAAAATCAAACTAATTAACTGCGAGGTGGAAAAAATACTGATACTTCCTCTGATTTTATCCCCGCGAAGCATCTCTAACAAAAATCTGGCAATGGAATAATAAATCAAATAAATTCCCATCAACCGTCCATTTCTCAAATTCTTTTTCTTCATAAGGCAAAATAAAATACCACACAAAAGAAAATTCATAAGCGCCTCTAAAAGCTGCACGGGGAAACGCGGCACCTGACTTAATTGCGGAACAGCCTCATTATACGGAAACTGTATGGCAAAAGGGCCATGGTATTCAATGCCATAACAGCACCCGGAACAAAAGCATCCAATTCTTCCGATACCGTGAACAAATGGAATCAATGGTGCAAACACATCCATATACGGAACATAGGATAAATGATACTGCTTACAGTAACAAAAGATCCCCAAAAAGGCACCAATCAGGCCACCATAAAAAACAAGCCCACCAAACAAATAATTCATTAAAAATAACAGTGTCTGCATGAAATTTTTATCAAAACCAGCCGCAACTGCATCCCATTTCTGTATCAGGCTCGGAAGCCTTGTCAAGCAATACAACAGTTTAGAGCCGATAAGAATACCAATCGCCGCATAGATGGCACCATATAAAACATCCTCCTTGGCCAGACGATAGCGGCCTGCTATTTTTCTTGCTATAACAATGGCTATAAAAAAACCTGCCAAAAAAATTGTGCTATAAGTTGGAATATCTGCAAATCCTAAATGAATTGATGGAAACATTTTCTCCTCCTTAGAAAAAAAGGCTGCTGCCTAAGCAGCAACCTTCTTTATTTTGGTTATATTGTTCTCTTAGTTGTAAGCATCTGACAAGTCGTTCAATGCATTGCTCAAGTCATTTAAACTATCTGCTGCATCATTAACATCACTGCTTACTAAACAGGAACCACCAACGCATCCATAACAAGTATAACTTGTTTTGGTACTGCTGGACTCAACAGCACCACAGATTGAACATCCTACTGCAAAAATAACAGCGAAGATAATACCAATCAAACCACAGACAAAACCAGCCTGACCTTTTGTGCCTCCTGTCTGTTTTTTTGCATTAATACCGAGAACAACTGCTACGATACCTAAAATCAAAGCAATTGCGGCACCAATTACACCAAAGGTAATTCCTCCGATGACAGCGATTACTAAGCTCACAATACCAAGAATGGTAGAAGCTGTTGCTGCTCCGTTTTTCTGTTCCATAAAAATATCCTCCTTCCTCAATTATTTATCCCATAAAACTCCCTATAACAATTTATATTCTACCATACCAATATATTCCAAGCAATAAAAATTTTGACAAAAAAACTACATATTTTACATTTTTTTCATTTGTCTTAACTATTTCGCATAAAAATATATATGTACAAAAAAGAAGCAGTTTCGGGCAATCCCGTTGCTGCTTCTTTTTCATCCCATTATTAATTTTTATCGTTTCCCGTCACATCATCAACGGCGTCATCCACACCGTCAATTACGTCGTTTACACCGTCAGCAGCATCATCCACGCCGTCTTTTACATCATCCGATAAATCGTTATCATCGTTTTTGTTGTCATCCGTCGCATTTGGCGTTGCTGTGTTATTATTTTCATTCGTTGGCGTCTGTGTCGCTTCATTTGTTGCTTCCGGAGAAGCAGATGGGTTCGTTGCGCTGTTATTTTTATTGCCGCACCCGGTTACCATAGCGGACAAACAAACAACAAGCATTGCAAAAACTACTATTTTTTTCATTGAAATATCCTCACTTTCTACAAATAAATCGTTTCTTACAATGCTATTGTGACCCATTTTATTGTTTTTATTCGTTTGTTTTTATTTGAAAAATTTTTCAATTTCTTCCGGTTTATCGACAATGTAATTGGCACCATGCTCTTCTAAAAAAGTTCTTCCCCGAAATCCCCAGCTCACACCAATGCAGTCCATTTCACTGGCTTTTGCTGTCGCTAAGTCAACATCCGAATCACCAATATAAACAGCATTTTTCTTATCGCACCGCAACTCTGCCAATGCCTTATAAACCATATCCGGTGCCGGCTTTTTTCGGATCCCCATTTCTTCCATTTCTCCGAGTGCCACATCCAGCAGATTCGGAAAATAAACCGGCATCAATTCTTTAACCGCAAAATCCGCCTTATTTGATACAACCGCCATTTTCACACCCTTTTTCTTTAAATTTTGAAGAAGCGCAAGAACCCCCGGATACAGTGCTGTTTTGTCATGGCAGTGTTCTGCATAATATTCTTTAAAATCAGAAAGTGCCTGCTCAAACACCGGATTATCCTTACCGGATGGAACCGCACGCTCCATTAACTTTACAATTCCATTTCCCACATACTGACACACCTGCGTAATTGTACAAAGTGGCATTTTATTTTTTTTAAGTGAATAATTCACGGCGTCCGCTAAATCTTCTAATGTATTTAATAACGTTCCATCCAAATCAAAAACTGCTGTCTGATATGTCATATTCTTTCATCCTTTCTGCATTCGCTCCAAATTACGCACATTGTACCACTCTCTTTTGGTTTGTGCAAGTTGACATTTGCCCGGCTAAATGCTAACATAAATGTAATTGTTCAAAATCGATTTTGAGCACTTACATTTGATGTACGAATTTATTTTTGGAGGAAATGACAATTATGAAACTAGACAAATTAGTAGGCGAACGCTTCAAAGAAAAACCAAGCGATTGCGTCGTTGAAAGTCATGCACTGATGATGCGCGGCGGCTATATGAAAGATGTAGCCAAGGGAATTTACTCACAATTTACCCCATTAAAGCGCATTTGCCAGAAAATAGAGGCGATTATCCGTGAGGAAATGGATGCCATTGACGGACAGGAAGTTTTGTTCCCGGTTGCTCTTCCGGCATCTTTGTGGGATGAGTCCGGACGTTACGAAAGTGTCGGCAGTGAGCTTTTACGTTTTACCGACCGCAACGGCTCAAAAATGGTCTTAGGAATGACTCACGAGGAAGCTGCCGTTCAGCTTGTCCGCGATTATGCAAAAAGTTATAACAGTTATCCTTTTATGATTTATCAGATTCAGACTAAATTCCGTGATGAAGCACGTCCACGTGCCGGTTTAATCCGTGTCCGCGAATTTACTATGAAAGATGCTTATTCTTTCCACACTTCACAGGAAGACTTAGAGCGTTATTATCAAATTTGTTATGATGCTTATAACCGTATTTTTGCACGTGCCGGTATCCCGGAAGTAGTTACCGTTGCCTCCGACTCCGGTATGATGGGTGGAAGTCTTTCCCATGAATATATGCTCTTAACACCAATTGGAGAGGATTCGATTGCCATCTGTTCCGATTGTGATTACCGTGCAAATATGGAAGCTGCTGAATCAGTTATTGAAAATACGAAAGATGCAGCCGATGAACCACTGACAAAAGTTCACACACCTAACATTCACACTATTGAAGAAATTTGTGATTTTCTTCATTCTCCATTGGAGAAATCGTGTAAAGCTGTTGTTTACCAGAAAAATATGACAGACGATTTTGTTGTTATTTTCATCCGCGGTGATTTAGATGTCAATGAAACCAAACTGACGAACTATCTCGGCGAAGAAGTTCATCCGGCTGTAATTACAAGTGACTGTGGTCTGAATGCCGGCTATATCGGTCCGGTAAATCTTACCGTAAATGGCAATTACACCGTACTTTATGATAAATCACTTCAGGGAACAAACAATTTATCCTGTGGTGCCAATGAAGAAGAATATCATTACACGGGACTCTGCATGGAGCGTGATGTTGTCGATGCCGAATATGTGGATTTAGCAAAAATTGTAGATGGCGGTATCTGCCCACACTGTGGCAAAAAGACAATCCACATTTCCCGCGGTATCGAGGTAGGAAACATCTTCCAGCTCGGAACGAAATATACAAAATCCATGAATATGCAGTATTTGGATGCGGATGGCGAATCCCATTATCCAATTATGGGCTGTTATGGTATTGGCGTTGGACGTCTTGCTGCTTCTGTCTGTGAAGCACATCACGATGACTACGGTCCGGTATGGCCGATTACCATTGCCCCATGGCAGGTTCACCTGTGCTGTCTGCGTGCAGACGATGCCGAAGCAAAAGCTTTTGCTGATGAATTATATGCAAGTCTGCAGAAAGAACACATTGAAGTTATTTATGACGACCGAAATGTCCGCCCGGGTGTTATGTTCTCTGACGCGGATTTACTTGGTATTCCAATCCGTCTTGTAGTCAGCCCAAGAAATATGAAAGAATCCGTTGTTGAGCTCTCAAGCCGTGATAAATCCGTACAGGATAAAGTTGCACTTGCTGATGTTGTACCAGCAGTAAAAGAATTGATTGCTAAGATGACAAAAGAAATTGAATCAAAATAACCAAAAAATGAAGCCGGTCTGCGAAAAAGCGAACCGGCTTTTTTTCATAATAAATTCATTTACTCTCCACGAATCTGTGCTACAAAATACTCCTCTGCTTCTCCCTTTGTCATTTCAAAAGGAATTGCTAATTCACCAAACAAATTATCCTCTGCCATATGCAGATAACGCTCATCACTTGTTGTTGCTTTTTTTCCTTTTTGTAATCTGGCCTGATTTCTCTGATAAGACGTCTTAATCAGTTTAACCCACTGTCTGCTGTCACAGGAACGGAGTGCCTCTTTGTACACCTCTTCCCGCTTCTTATCGTTCTCTACCCAGAGTGTCTCAATTTCGTCCCACTCTTTTAATAATGTCTCTGCTTCTTTTTTCGTCATAACCGGACGTGTTACTACTCTTTTTCCATCCGTTGGTACAAACAGTTTACTGCCCGAAGTATAAATCGGAACCAGCGTATAATACGTGCGCTGTGGGGCACCATCTATGCCATCCATATTTTGAATCGATTCTACCCGGCAGACTCCACTATTCCCATGCACTACATAGTCTCCTATTTCAAACAAGTCTATCCATCCTTTCTGCCGACTGCGCCACGACTATAAGAGGCGCTTATATTTTCCGTCTACACTATTAGTATACCACCTTTTTTCTGTTATCGTAAGATTTTTTTTTAATTTATTAGTGATATTCGTTTGGGATAAGTGTTTAATGGTTGTTTTTTAGGGTCCGTAAATTAATAACAAATGTTTGTGTTTCGTGGGCGCTCCCGCTAAACAAACGCGTAAGGGTATCGGCATGCCAACCACGCATACCAGATACCCACTAAAAATTAGTTAAACATTAGGACGTTTTGTTGGCATATTCCTCCTCTCTCTTTTACAGAAGTACGTTCGAACAATACAGTTAAAATAGAAAAAAAGAAATTCAATTGGCGAGAGACTATAATGCGAAACATTATCCTGTCTCAAGACAAATGAATTTCTTTTTTTCTATTTCATAACTATATTAGTTCGACGCTTTTACTTAGCATCTGTACACATAAAGCTGATTTCTGCTTCTGCTGCTAATTTACCATCTACTGTTGCAACTGCTTTGCCAATGCCCATTGGTCCTTTGCATTTAATAATTTCTGTCTCTAAGCGCAGACGGTCGCCCGGAATTACCTGCTTTCTGAATTTGGCATTTTTGATTCCGCCAAAGAAGGCAAGTTTCCCTTTGTTTTCCGGAAGGCTTAATACTGCAATCGCGCCAACCTGAGCCAATGCCTCAATGATTAACACACCCGGCATTACCGGCTGCTGTGGAAAATGACCCTGGAAAAATGGCTCGTTCATCGTTACATTTTTATATCCTACCGCTCTTACTCCCGGCTCCATCTCTTCGACGCAGTCAACCAAGAGGAACGGATAACGGTGTGGGATAATCTTTTGAATATCGTTGATATCTAATAACATTTCGTTTTTCCCTTCCGTTTTTTATTCTGCAAATGCCTTGAAAATCAATACAGCATTATGTCCACCAAATCCAAGAGAGTTACTCAGTGCTACATCAACTTTTGTTTCAACTGCCTCTTTCGGACAATCCAAATCACATTCCGGATCCTGATTTACAAGACCAATATTGGCATGTACATAGTTTTCCATAATAGATTTTACACAAGTAATTGCCTCAACACCACCGGCAGCACCAAGCAGATGTCCTACCATGGATTTTGTTGAATTAACTTTACACTGGTAAGCCGCATCTCCCATCGCAAGTTTAATTGCCTTGGTCTCGAATGCATCATTCATGTGTGTGCTGGTTCCGTGTGCATTGATATAATCAATATCTTCCGGTTTGATGCCCGCATCTTTGATTGCAAACTCAATTGCTTTTGCATCGCCGCTTCCGTCGTCAATCGGTGCTGTCAGATGATGTGCATCACTCGTTGCACCATAACCAACAACTTCTGCGTAAATATGAGCACCACGTGCTTTGGCATGCTCTAATTCTTCAAGAACTAAAATACCGGCACCTTCACCCATAACAAATCCACCACGGTCTACATCAAACGGAATCGAAGCTCTTTTCGGGTCATCTGTTGTATTCAATGCATTCAATCCGGTAAATCCGGCAACACCAAGCTCGGTAATCGCACCTTCTGATCCACCGGCAACCATAACATCTGCCTCACCATATTGAATGGATCGGTATCCCTCACCGATACAGTGAGTACCTGTTGCACAAGCTGTTACCACGTTGATATTTTTACCTTTTAATCCAAACTGAATTGAAATATTTCCGGCTGCCATATTGGAAATGAGCATCGGAATCATAAGCGGAGCTACACGGTTTGGTCCTTTTGTCAAAATTTTCTCATAATTTTTCTGCATACACTGAAGACTTCCAATTCCACAGCCGACGCTGCATCCTACCATAAATGGATCTTCCTTTTCCATATCCAGTCCACTGTCTTCAAGTGCCTCTTTTGCAGCTACAACCGCATACTGTGCAAAATCTTCCATACGTCGTGCGGATTTTTTATCCATCGCAATCGTCGGATCAAAATCTTTAACCTCTGCAGCCAAATGTGCTTTGTAATCGGTTGTGTCAAACTTCGTAATTGGTCCGATTCCAACGGTTCCTTTTTTTACATTTTCCCAAAAATCTTTTACATTATTTCCGATTGGGGTTACTGCACCCATACCGGTAACTACAACTCGTCTACTCATTCTTTCCTCCATTCATTCTGTTACATCGCAATACCGCCATCGACACACAATACCTGTCCGGTAATGTATTTCGCACGGTCAGATGCTAAAAATACAACTGCTTCCGCTACATCTTCTACCGTACCAAAGGCACCAAGTGGAATCGTTTTACATGCTTCTTCTTTTACCGCATCCGAAAGCTTGTCCGTCATCTCTGTTGCAATAAATCCAGGTGCTACTGCATTTACTGTAATACCACGGGATGACAATTCTTTTGCCGTCGCTTTGGTAAGACCAATTACACCGGCTTTGGAAGCGGAATAATTTGCCTGTCCCATATTTCCGATAATTCCAGAAACCGATGCCATATTGATAATATGCCCCTGACGCTGTTTCATCATCGGACGCGTCACAAATTTAATTCCATTAAAGACTCCGGCAAGATTTGTCTGAATAACATCCTGAAATTCTTCCTCAGACATCTTCATAATCAGATTGTCTCTTGTAATTCCGGCATTATTTACCAAAATATCAATTCTTCCATATTCTTTTACCACGCCGCCGAAAAATTCTTTCGCCTGCTCAAAATCGCTGACATTGCACTGAATGGCCTTCGCTTTACCGCCATCTTTTTCAATCTCAGAAACGACCTCGTCGGCACGCTCTTTGGAACCATTATAATTAACAATTACCATTGCACCTTCGCGGGCAAGCGCTTTTGCAGTTGCTCTTCCGATTCCTCTGCTGGCACCGGTAACGACTGCTATTTTGTCCTGTAATAACATACTGCCTCTCTTTCACAAAGCACTATTTGAGCGCTTCTACAACCTTGTCAATATCTTCCATTGTTGCCACATTATATGTAGTCAGTTCCTTGCCAATGGCTTTGGCTATTTTCTTATTAAATCCTGCCAATGTTCTTCCCGGTCCAATCTCGATAAAGGTATCAACACCGTTTTCTACCATCTTTTCCACTGACTGCTGCCAGCGTACCGAATGGCTGACCTGACTTACAAGACGAGGCATAATGTCTGCCTGCTCTGTAATATAGGAAGCGTCTACATTTGCCACATAAGGAATCTGCGGTTTTTCAATCGTAAGTTCTTTTAATACAGCCTCTAATTTTTCACCGGCTCCTGTAAGAAGGCTTGAGTGAAATGGTCCGCTTACGTTTAAAAGAACAGCTCTTTTTGCTCCGGCTTCTTTTAATTTGTCTGCTGCCTGTTTTACCTGTTCAGTCTCTCCGGAAATTACAATCTGTCCCGGACAGTTATAGTTTGCAACCTGAACTTTATCAAACTCTTCAATATTTTTATCAATCTCTGCGGCATCCATACCAAGAATTGCTGCCATACCGCCTTTTCCGGCAGGCACTTCTTCCTGCATGAAAATACCACGTTTACGAACTGCTTTTGCAGCATCTACAAAATTCATAGAACCTGCTGCTACTAACGCACAGTATTCACCAAGGCTAAGTCCGGCTGCCACATCCGCCTTTACACCTCTGGTTTTCAATTCTTCCATAATTGCCACACTGGTTGTAAGAAGACATACCTGCGTAAATTCTGTAATATTAATGTCGTTATTTTCTTCAAAGCAAAGTGCTTTCAAGTCCAAATCAACTGCCTTAGATGCTTGTTCAAACACATCTTTTGCCACTGCTGAATTTTCATAAACATTTTGTCCCATTCCTACCACCTGTGCTCCCTGTCCGGGGAAGACAAATGCAATTTTACCCATAGTTCTATCCTAGCCTTTCTTTCGTCATTCTCTCATCATTGGTGCATATACATTGCACTCTAAAACATTGACACCAAGAGAAGCGGACTATGTCAAACTTTCTTGGTGTCAATCTTGACCTGTTTATCAGGTTATGTGCAATTGTTTTACTCTACACCTTTGCTCTTTAAGAAATTAATTACGTCGCCTACTGTGTTGATGCTTTCCAAATCATCCGTAGGAATCTCAACATCATACTCCTCTTCAAGAGCCATGATCAATTCATAGAGATCAAGAGAATCTGCTCCCAAATCATCTTTGAAAGAAGATGCTTCTGTGATGCTGTCTGCATCTACGCTCAACTGATCTGCGATAAGTTCCTGCATTTTTTCTAACATAATACGATTTCTCCTTTTTACTTAAATTCTTTTTATTCGTTCAAAATTATACTTTGAATCACCATGTATTGTAGCGTATCCACATACGTTTGTCAAGATTTTTCCATTTATATAAACTGGAGTGTAAAACAAACCACTGCCGCCAAGGTAAGCAGCACATAAAAAACGATTGCTTTCTTCCTCTCCGGATAGGCTTTCAGGGCATTTAAAACAAACAGCACAATAACAATTCCAAGTTCCGTTTTTAACATCCAGCCCTTATTCATCCCCATGCCCACATCGATAATGATAAAGATTAACAATATGGCAGTCAGTATACTTTGTAAAATCATGAGCACTTTTTCTTTCTGTCTCATAAGCCCCCACGCGCCTGCCATATCCTGCGAAAATTTTCTATCTGCCATTTATTTCTCCTTTCTTATTGAAACTGCCTGCATCTACTTTACTGTAAATGCAGGCAGTTCGAAAATAGTATACAAAATAGTATATTGTAAACAAAATAAAGGAAGCTTCGAAAGGGACTTGAACCCTCGACCCCTTCATTACGAGTGAAGTCAGGAAATTTTATGCATTTACAAATCAATCAAGCAAAACATACGATTTTTCGGCACTTTCGGTAGTTTTGTATTTAGTTTGTAATATCGTTATTTCTTATTTTGTCCCCTTTTGTACCTTGATTTATTATTCTGGTTAGGGTACAATTGGGGTACATAATTAGTATAACAGAAATAATGAAAAAGTGAAAGGGGTAAAATTATGAAAAGACGTAATGGCGAAGGCAGTTGGGGAACGAAAACGGTCGGTAATAATAAATATCATTATTTTAGGGATAGTTCAGGACATTACACTTATGGCAAAACTGTTAAAGAAGTTAATGAAAAAATCAAAAAAAGAAAAGCAGAGGAGTTTTTATTATCTGACAAAACGACTTTTGGTGAGTATATAAGTGAATGGCTTAAATCTAAACAAAAGAATATTGAGCCAACAACATATGATTGCTATGAAACAATTATATCTTCTCAGATTTTAAATTTTAAGGATTATGATTTAGCGAATATACAGCTTCATAATTTGAACTCAAAGGTATTTCAAAAATATTTGGATGTGTTGGCGAAAAAATATTCACGTGCGACAATAAAAAAAACATGGGTTCTTATAAGACAATGTATTAAAGTAGGAGAAGTTAAAAATGAGATTCCTATGAATACAACTGCTTTCGTTAAAGTTCCAATTGAATCACAGGTTGCAGTAAAAAAGAAGAATATACCTTTTTTGTCAGAAGCTGATGCTGAATTGTTATATAATACTTTAAAGATGAGATATAAGAACGGAGATTTCAAATATAAAGAAAATGCACATGCATTAATCCTTATAATGTACTCAGGTATGAGAATATCTGAGATGACATCTTTAAGGTGGAAAAATGTTGATATTGAAAATAAACGAATATTTATTCGAGAGTCAACAGCTCAAAGAAAGAACCGTGATAAAAATAGTAATACAAAATATATAACTTATACTAAAACGCCAAAAACAAAAGAAAGTATCCGTACAATTCCTTTGCCAAATAGAGCGATGGAGATGATACAATGGTTCTATGATAAACATAGTAGTAATCGTAAACCAAATGATTTTGTATGTTGCAGTAAAAACGGGACTCAGATGATGAGAAGAAACGTAAATAAGACACTAAAATCAATGATAAAAGATTCTGGTTGTTCTGTAGTGGATTTTTCTGCTCACACATTACGTCATACTTATGGTTCTATTTTGCTTGCCAATGGTGTTGAAATAAAAAAGGTGTCCGAATTATTAGGACACGAGGATATAACAACAACATATAATATATACATTGGTATATTAGAAAAGGATAAAAAAGAAGAAGTCGAACGTGTATTCGACAAAAAAATAGAGGGCAATTAAACCCTCTATTTTATAGAATAATTTTAGAATTTTTGTTATTTTTTAGCCATTCGTTCAATTCACTTTTTGGTATAAGAATTTTCTTGCCTATTTGTATACTTGGAAATCCTTTTAGTTTTACCAATTTATATGCTGTATTTTTACCTATTTTTAAAACAACTTGTAATTCAGACATTGTATATACTATTTCTTCTTCATTCATTTATGTATTCCTTTACATCATCTACAAATTTCTCAACCTGACTATCTGTACTTAATGCGTGAATTTTAACATGACATCCTTCAGAAGTATCCATCGAACAAATACCAAGAATACTCTTTGCATCGACCTCATAGCTACCTTTGCAAAGTAGAATGTCAAAAGAATACTTGTTACAAACTCTTGCGAAGTCTACCTGTTCACGTTGAGTATTTAATTTAACGTCAAACTGTTTTGTCAATATTGTTCCCTTCTTTCTTTGTTTTATTTTTCAAGCTATACTTTCTTAAATATTCCATTTGTTCTTTATCACTGTCTTCTATATCAACAGAAGTTTTGAAATTTACTAAACATATTGCAAAGATAGTTGCTACAAAAATAGCTGCAATAATACTGACTACTACCATCTACATCCCTACTTTCCTGTACTACCAAAACCTCCATTACCACGTTCAGTATCATTTAATTCTTTGACCTCATTAAATTCGGCATCTATATAAGGAAGAAATACTAATTGTGCAATTCTATCACCTTTTTTAATTGATACTGGATCACAACTATCATTATGTAATGCTACAATATATTCACCCGTGTAATCTTCGTCACAAACCTATTGTTATTAACCTACGGCTTTTTATCCGTAGCTCTGGAGGTTTCCCTCATTTTCATCGGTTGGTCAGTTCCAACCCAGTATAGCATATCTTTTTAACATGTCATTTAATAATTGACATACCAACCGTTAGTGCGACCTCGTGGGAAGATTATATTCTATTTCTAGGTTCACTTCCTATGCGTTGCGTGTGACTAAACTTTTAAATTTAGCCTTCCACTCTGATTAGGATTTTACACCCTTCCAGCTTTCTTTCGCACTCATAATCCTAAATTTACTTGTTGGTTTCATTTAGGACGGCATTAGTAATATTAGTATATATTTTCTGTCTATTTGAATAATTTCGTTCAATTGCATTAAAAAAGCAATTTGCTTTATATTCTTTTCTGTGTAAATAAATATCTTGCTTGTTTTGATATATGTATTTAAGAAACTTGTATTTTTCATTAATGTTACAAAAAACGAGATTTCCAAATGGTAAATCATATTTGTTCTTTTTCGATGGGCGATTTTCAATAATAATTGTTGATTTTATATTTTGAGTTTCTAAATACTTTTTCATTTTTTCTAAGTTGTGAATAAACCCACAAATATTAATGCTGTATTGTGAAGGTGAATGAATCTTGTTATTTCTTATTGATATACTACCGTCTCCATCAAAATACCCTCTAAAGTAATGTGGCATAAATTCATTTTTTAATTCAACCATTTCATATTTATATGTTTTATATGGAACAATATTATATTTTTCTAAATCATGTGCAATTTTATCGCTTACAATTTCCAATGTATAAATATAGGAAGTATAGTTTGAATTTTGTCTTTTGCTTTTATATAGCGGTTTTTCAGAATTCAAATAAAAATTAAATATATCCAATATATATTTATCTTCTGATTTTAAACTTAGTCGCATAATACTTTGTGCATTACCATAATTTCTATGCGTTACATTTCCATCTGCCGCTAAAAATCCTAAAAAGTACGCTTTATCTGAGCTATCTATATTTTCAAAATAGTTATAATCCAATGGATAATAATGTCTATCTTTACCAATAAGATTATTATCATACCATACCTTTGTTATCTGCCCTCTTGAAACATTATATCTTTCAGCAAGCTCTACGCTTGTTGCATTTTTATATTCTCCAACAATCTCTTTCTTTTGTTCATCAGTAAGTTTCCCCTGTTTTTTGTTAATATAATTAATACTTTTTGCGTATTTTAAAATTGTTTCCTTACAACAACCATAGTAGTTAGCCATTTTTCTTGATGATTTTAATTCATCATATTTTTTAATAAATTCTTCTTTATCAAAAGTATATGGTTTTATTTTTTTACCTCCACTCCACGTTATATTTTTTTAAATAAACAGAAAAATATAAAAACATTATCTTACATACCAACACAATTCCCAGGTCTTACTCCAAACTTAGTAGCAAGTCCACTTCTAGCAAAAATAGCACCAAAATACCCTTTTGGTGGTTGGAACGCTAATCCTGTACCAATCTTTTCAGTACAATGTGGCAGAATCGTTTCGTCTTTTGTAGAATATAAATCATATCCTGCCGAATATTTACTTCCTTGTGTTGGAATAACTGAATCTTTATTTAATCTTTTTACGTTTACTTTCATTCTCTTTCCTCCTTCACAAAATTAACAATTTTACCATCTTCAATCACCGCACACATATCTTTTAGTCGATACATATCTGTACAGTCCTGTAATGTAATATTATCAATTTCTAAAATACTGTTATAATCCATATTTTCACCTCTTACTTTCTTCTGATTTAATGCAATTAAGCGCTTCTTCTCTCTTGGTAAATATTGTTTTATTTATGTCCTTATATGGGAAAATATAGGACTGCTTGCTTCGTTTATCCACTGCAACAAAATAAGTGTCATATAAAGTCCTAACTTTCAGCTCATACAAGTCATAAGTGTCAATTTTAGGAAGAACTCTTGCCCAATACATTATTTGACCAGTTTTAATGTTTTCATGTTCCATATGTTTATTCTCTTCTTTCTTTTCATTTTTAATTGCAATACAGGATTATTTTGTTCTGAGTAAGAGATTGCTGCACATCAATAACACGCTGGTTGGAGCTACCACGATAGGCAAGTGTGAGATCTCTCTGCTCATCTATATATTCTCCGTCTACTACGACATTACACAGTGATAAAATCTGTTTTCGTTTAAATTTATTTAAAATAGATTCGTTGTAGGTAGTTATAAAATACGAATATTCCTCATCTGGCTCATTCCAAAAATCATCAGTAGGAATCGAATCACTATTTAACTGCAATGTATATCCAGTATATAACCAGATAGATTTCTCAGGAAAGGAAATACGGATTTCATTGACTAATTTGAGGACTTCATCAAGGTTATTTTCATGTAGTGGATCACCACCACTGAAAGTAATGCCAGATATATAGTCTTTAGACAGTTCGTTGAATATCTCTTGTTTTGCTGATTCATCAAACGGAATGCCACTATTAGGATTCCAAGTTTGAGGATTTTGACAATTATAACAATGGTGAGAACAGCCTGAGAGCCATAAAACAACTCTCAGACCATCACCATTGTTCATATCATCATGTGTAATATTATGATAATTGATATGAACCACACTCCTTACATTGAAACTCTATCTGCAATTTCTGCGTTCTTAGCTTCGTTATACCTTGTCTCACCATGTACTCTTGTAAATCCCAAGTATCCGTTCATCCTGTCAATTTTAGTAATCATCTTGCTACCACACTTAGGACATATATCCATTTCTACTTGCTGATATCCGCAATCTTCACAGTAGCACATAGCAAGATTTACTCCTTCATAAAAGCCTTTATCCATTGCTCGAAGAATAAGTGTTTTAATAGCTTCTTTGTTATATCCTAGATTATATCTGCAATACTGAATCTTCCCACCATTAAATAAGTTCCAGAAACGTCCTTCTTTATCCTGTTTTTCAATAGGCGACATCTGCTCTGATACATGACAATGGAATGAATTACTTACATAAGGCTTGTCTGATACATTCTCAATGATTCCATAAATCTTGCGGAACTGTTCAATCTGAAGACCACACAACGATTCGGCAGGAGTGCCGTAAATTGCATATAAAATATGGTCTTCCTCTTTAATTCGATTTGTATAATCGTTGATATATTGCATAACTTCTAATGCAAACTGTCCGTCTTCACGAATAGATTTACCATTATAAAGTCTTTGCAATTCGTTCAATGCAGTAATTCCATAACTCATTGTCATTGGTGGAAGAATTGATTTGATCTTATCTGTTGGCTTTAAATTACCACCAAGTAAACCACCTTCACAGAAAGCAACTGGATTTACACTTGCTCTCAATTCACCAATATAATCATATGTTCTTTTATGCAATCCACGGATTAATTCAAGATAGTAATCAAGAACTTCATAGAAATCTTTAGACTCTCTTCTTGCTTTTGCAAGGATCATTGGTAAATGAAGTGACACTACTCCAAGGTTAAATCTTCCTTCAAAAATTGGTTTATCATTTTCATCCATTGGATGCATACCACCTTTTTCGTACCAAGGTGAAAGAAATGCTCTACACATGTTAATCATATGTCACCATATGCACTGACTAGCTTTTCCCTGCTGAGATGTCCTAATTCTCGTCATTGGGCGGTATCTTTGGAAATGGTGCTTATCTCCATTTCTACTCGGCTACACTCATCACCGATAGTCGATTGACCTTATTTATAAGGCACAGCTTCATCTATAATACAAACGAATTCCTTCTCTTATAGACCTATCTGTTAGCAGTTAAATAATAACCACACCTGTTAAGCAACAGTTAAATACCGTTTTACATGGGCTGATTTGCACTTACCCATAGGACTTACCACTTTTCCATATTTCTTATACATTTCTGCAACATATCCATCACCTGTTAATGATAACCAATCTGGATACATTGTCTTACTGCTACAGTCAAGACCAGCATTAAATACATCTGCACTCGGATATTTATCTGAACCATCTCCATGAAGATTTTTGTCATATAAAAATACAATCTTAGGAAATAATACAGGACGTTTAAATCCTTTCTTACCCTGTCCTTCTGAATGAACTTTAAGAAGTGAAATAGCTGCCATTTTACCAAATTTTGATGTTGCTAATCCAATTGTCGTTGTGGCAAAAGGATAGTCCCCTCTACTTGATCCGACAGAGTTTAACTTCATTTCAATACCTTGCCATCCCTGTTCAAAGTCACGCTGAACTTTGTCTGTAGCATATTCATCGACTTTATCAATTAAATGATTTTGTGATAAACCATTAATAAACTCATCTGTTATATCAAAGTATTCTTTTTTATATTTCTCATATGATTTTTCAGCATACGGTTCAAGAATTTTATCTACTTCTGGAACTGTAAAACCCAAGTATGATTTTTCATCATACATGCACTATTTCTTCAATGATTGTTAATCATTGCCTTGCGCTTCGGTACAGGAATTTCACCTATATACCTACTCTACTCACTTCTTTATATAAAATCTCACATTAACGATTTTATACTATGTTTTCGATAGTCTCTGAACCTTCATATAAATCTTCTATATATTAAAATTATTCATTCCTTCTATGTAAAATTCAAATGCATTGTTAATACACTCATTTTCAGCTAGTCTTCTGATTTGTGTTGTTGACACTCCACTTCCTCTTGACGCAGCTTCTATACTTTCATATAATGTTTTAGTATTGGTTGTTTTATCAATGCACAAGCACCGTCTTTTCATATACTTTGGTCGGTTTATGGGGCGGTGCAATTCTATATAAGCGTGTTCTAAATTATCAGAATATGATAACCATTCTAAGTTATCTATTCTATTATTAGATCTATCGCCATCTATATGATTTACAGTTGTTTTATTAACTGGATCATCATTTTCTATAAATGCTTCTGCAACCAATCTATGTATTTTAAAACATTGTCTTTTATTATTTTTCCTTAAATGTATCTCGTAAACATTTACTCGTTTGTTAAATCTTTCCCTTTATATATTGCTTTCGTCCACCTGAACTATTAACATATCTATCTAAACTTCTAACTCTCCCAAACGAACTAATCTGATACATTCCTTCATAATTTTTAATATCTTTCCAAATTTCTTCTATAAAAACATCTCCTTGCTAATATAGAAGATCTATATGCTTGGCACACCGTTACTTAATTAAAAGCTTCAGTGTTAGCAGTCTGTACGACCACACCGCCCATTTAGGCGTTCACAAGGTTTTTAAGTACGGCAGTCGGATGATTTTTACCGTACTGTTGTGCGGCTGTTGAAAGAATAATATCTCCCATTACATCAAAAGCAGTATCAAGATAATTTGGTTCATTATACCAAATATTACCCATTTCAAAACCGCCCTTCATAACTTTACCTACTCTAAACAAATCACAATTGAATGTATCGAGTCTCGCACTTCTATCATGAATATAGATATATCCATCTTTTGCAGCTTGTTTCTCATCGTGAGTTAAAAAGAACTTCTTATATAATTCTCCACTTAATTCATTATAAATAAGACTTCTTTTTGTCGCTACCAATGCGGAGTCTGTATTAGCGTTGCTTTTATCTCCAATATATCTGATAGACTGACTACGTTCATATACCTTGTCCATCATATGTACAAAGTCTTTTTTGTAGTTTCTATATTCTTTATACATTTTTGCAACCATTGGAAAATCTTCTTCCAAAACAGATTCTACAATATTATGCATATCATAAATTTCAATATCTGTATCTTCATCATAACTTTCATCTATTTTTGCTAATACATCGTTTAAAATCTGTGCATAATCATTGTCTGATAACTCATACATAGCACGTCTAGCAGCTTTGTTACACGCTTCGATAATCTTCTGTTCATTATAAGGTTCTATAGTGCCATCTTTTTTTATTACATTGTACAATTTTATCTCCTTTCCTGATTCCATAAGAAATCAACCTTTCATCATTTAAACAACATAGTATTCAATTACATATTCAATAAGTTCATCAATATCACCAAAAATACGATTACTCATTTCTTTCTGCCATGGATGTAACATCGAATAACTCTCTTCTGTACATAATCCAAGAACAGGAATTCTATGTTCATATGCGATTGCTAATTCTGCCATTGTACCAAGTGATTTCAAATCATTAAAATTAACAATAATTAAATCAGAATTTCTCACTTTATTAAGATCAAACTCCATTACTTCTCTCATTGTCGAATACCTTGGTGAGTTATCATAAAAACTATAGTAATCATTTGGATTGCAAATTCTTGTTTGTCTACCGCAATCTAATTTCATTAGTTCCTGTTCAATATGTACTCTCCAATAGTTGCTTTCATTAAAATCTTTTTTGCCGAATTTCTGCATACCACCAGCAAGATAAATGTTTAATGTTTCCATTTTTATCCTCCATATAATTATTTGTAAATCCTAATTTCAACAATTTTACCCCGAAATTGTTTCCCTGCATAAGATACATCACCATATATATAACGTGCTTTGCGTGGAAGAACAGAAGTATTTACTACAAATTCTGCAACACTTCCATCTTTATGCACTCTATGGTTATTGACTGTATCTCTATCTGCTTTTTGGTCAGCTAATATGCATTTCAGTACATGCTTTCTGCCATTATGCGATAACACTAAATCAATTTTCGTACCGATTTTTGTTGCATAATAGCTGCCCAATGCTACGCAATATCTATCACCAACCATATAAACGCCTGTTTTATAGTCTAGTTTGTACTTTCTATGTAATCTTCCTTGTGCAATTGACTTGTTTCTTGTTATACAAGAACCTGATAGATAACTTTTGAAAGCTCTATTACTTGGAGATTTATAGCGTCTATATTTCTTTTTTTTATTTGATAGATACTTACTCACTACATAGTAATATTCTCCATTAAGAAGAATTTTGCTCCATTTTTTGTTTACTTTCTGCACAACTTTAATTGGGTCGTTATAATACTTTACTTTTACAATCTTTGATTTTAATTTTGGTTTTTTTCTAACATTGATTGTTGTCTTTGCATATTTAACCCTGTAGTTATGTGTGTTTGCTTTCGCTGTTAGCATAGGGGTCGTAAGCAATGATAAACTCAACGCTATACTTAGCACTTTGCTCTTTAAAATAGAATCACTCCTTTTATTGCCAAAATTTTAAAGCACCATTTGAGTTATAAGGCTTTGTAATAATGGCTTTGTATGTATTTGAAGCGTCAAATCCTACTTGACGTGTTTCCACACCAACAATTTGACGGTCAAATCTGCCTAATGAGTCATGCTGCTCACCAATGCAAACAATATCATCATCAGAGATATTTGCATTGATAAGTTCTTTGACTTGTTTACCTTTTACATAATTCACTTACCTTTATATATTCTCCTTCCGTATTTACTTTTTTAGCATATTTGCGAAATCTTCTTCATTAATAATTGGAATACCAAGCGATTTTGATTTTTTGTTTTTTGAACTTGTAGAATCAATATCATTGTTAATAAGATATGAAGTTTTGGAACTGATAGAGCCTGATACTTTACCACCGTTAGATTCAATTACTTCCTTTAACTCATTACGATTAGAATAATGGTTTAAACTACCAGTAATTACAAATGTTTTACCATTCAATAAATCATTTGTTTTATAATTGCTTTTTGTCTCAAATACAAATTCTTTTGAAAGTTGCCAAATTTTATCACACTGTTTTTCAAAATAATTATCCATTGAACTAATAAGAACATCACCTATGCCTTGGATACTTCCAAAATATTTAGCACCATATATTGTCATTATATTCATGAACTTACCTAAATCATAATCAACTGCTTCAGCAATCATTTTACTTGCTGACTTGCCGAGTAATGGAACGGATAAACTATAAAGAAAACGCTCAAGACTTGTTTTACGAGACTCTTCTATAGAATTAAGAAGTTTTTCAACAGATTTCTTACCAAAACCTTCTAAGGTTTTCATATCGCTTCCATGATCTGATAAATGGTAAATATCCTTAATTGAGTTCAACCAACCAAGATTAATGAATTTTTCAATCGTAGATTCTGAAAAATTTTCGATATCCAACGCATTTCGGCTTGCTGCGTGAACCAATTTATTTAAAAGTTTACCTTTACAATTTGGATTTTCACACATAAGAACTTCTGAATCATTCTCTTTAACAATTCTTGTAGGTTGACCACAAATAGGACATTTATCGGGAATACTAAAATTACCACTCTTATCTATGCTATCATGTATTTTAGGAATAACCATATTTGAACGATAAACCCTAATTCTATCTCCAATACCAAGCATCATATCTTTAATATATGTAATATTGTGAAGTGTTGCTCTTGTCGTAATCGCTCCATTCAGATCAACAGGTTCAAAGATTGCTACGGGATTAATTAGTCCAGTCTTTGATGTATTCCATTCAATATCTGTAAGAAGTGTTTCAAATAATTCATCCTCATATTTGTATGCCATTGAATGTCTGAAGAATTTTTCTGTACGTCCCATAGATTCTGCAATCTTATAATCGTCTATTGCCATAACTGCGCCATCGTAAGGTATATTTTCTTCGTCTGCATATTCTCGAAGATCGTCAAGACGTTTTACTAACTCTTCTTTTGCCCATGAGTATTCATTTGATAATTTCACGAATTTTATAGATGGTATAATCTCAAATCCAATTTCTCCAGCCTGATATAAATCGTCACTAAGATTTTTATGATTAAACCCTTTAATTACTCTCCAAGCAACAAATCTCATATTTCTACTTGCAGCTTCTTTACTATCCAGTAATTGTAGTGAACCAGATACAAGATTTCTTGGGTGCTTATATTTCTTGTCTTCTGGTAATTTGTCATTAATATCTCTGAAAGTATCCCATCCAATAATTGTTTCGCCATCAATAATTAATTCATCTTTATATGGAATTTCTTTCGGCACATTATCCATAGTTAATACATTCTGAAGACATTCAATACCTTTTACTCCATCTCCTCTGGTTTCTGCTCCAATTAATTTACCATCAATATAGTGTAGTGATGTTGTGAGTCCATCTGCTTTTACTGATAAAAAACAATCATAGTCTCCCATAAATTCAATCAATTCATCAACAGATTTTGTTTTATCTAGTGAAAGCATTGGATGATTATGCTCTACCTCATTTAATTCATCTGCGACTGAATAACCAACATTATGCGTTGGACTATTCGACATTACAATACCAGTTTTTTCTTCCCATTGTTTTAATTCTTCAAGTTTTTTATCAAACTCATAATCACTCATAATAGATTGTCCAATATTGTAATAAGCATTTGATGCTTCGTTGAGTTCTTTGACTCTACCTGCAATATCAAACTTGTCCATTTGTCTCCTCCTTTTCTCCGCAATATTCTCTTAAATATGTAAGCATTTTATTTTCCTCTGGAAAGAATGGATCAATTTTCTTTTCATTTTGAAGCCAAGATAAAAAATTTAACCAAAATTGACCTACTCTCCAATCAGGGAAATATGTCATATGTAATCTGGTCACTTCATTATAAAAATTATACAATCTATTTGGATTTCTAATATTAATCACCTCCTAAGAAATGAACATTTACTGTCTCTTTGGTTTTCTACCACACGACTTACTTTCAGTACAATATCCAACTTCATCACATTTTGCATGAAAAAGATTATCTACAATCCACTTCCATTCATCCGAATATTCTCTTAAAGCATTGCAAATGTCTTTGAATAACTCTCTGTATTCCCAATAAGCACGACTGCACATTCTTACTCTACTCATTTCAATAAGGCTTCTTAAACTGCGTTTATCTACCATTTTTGTACAATAAGCTAATGGGAGTAACATTGTTGCATCTTCGACTGGTACTCCGTTATTTATAAGATGCTGAATATTGGTGTTAATATATCTCATAACGCTATGCCATGCTGTAACAACATCTTCATTGTTACTAATTGATTGTGGTGTTACATAATCAAATCCGTTTCCTTTAGAATAATCAATATATCTTGTACTTGCTTGTAATCTGCTTGCCCCAACTATATGGGTGTAATATTCACGGATTGTTTTTGCCGAATATCCATCTATAATCATTTCAACATTAACATATTCCATCACACGCCCATGCCCTGATTTTATACAATCAAATCCACGCTTATAATTCTTTTCATCATCAGAAACATTTGCATTCCAACAACATCCT
>ENA-UOJQ01001020-UOJQ01001020.1-human-gut-metagenome-genome-assembly--contig:-P63-NODE-1020-length-25220-cov-7.203497_pt1 | contig 25220 bp, 27 predicted proteins | sample MGYA00242352_ERZ723899 | MGnify/ENA metagenome assembly ERZ723899
AATATACTCCCGGCAAAGTGCAATGTCAATAAAAAACACCTTTAAAACTCAGCAGCAAACTTATTTTTTTACGCCGGATTACTGCTATTTTGCTTTTGCAGCTATAAAATTTATAGCGCTTACGGCAAATTTGGTTTATAATAAAGATAAGGAAAAATCTTTGTTATAAAGGGAGGATTGCTGTTATGGATAACTATGATAACGATTTAATTAAACTTGATTATAGAAAGCGTCCCAAAAAATCAGCTGATAATATGACCCCTTATGATAAAGCCATCCGCATTATGTTTAAGGTTTTGTTTTTTATGGTTATTTATATGTTTTTTATGGGAATTGTAAGCTACATTTTAAATGCGTTTTAACTTCGTTCTCTGGCCTCCGCATTAAGCGGGGGCTTTTTTTATGCAAAAAAAATAACGCAAACACATAATGTATTTGCGTTCAGCGGTTACTGCTTATATAACTAATGCGTCAGGCCATATTGGCAAAACGCTCAACTGCTTTGGTAAAGTTTTGAATGGTTTTTTCGGCGTCGCCGTGTTCAATACCGTCGCGCACGCAGTGCTGAATATGCCCTTCCAGCACAACCTGCCCTACGCGGTGCAGTGCCGATTTGGCGGCGTTAATCTGCATAAGAATATCCTCGCAGGCCACATCTTCGTCAACCATTCTGTCAATAGCCTGCACCTGGCCGATAATTTTTTTCAGGCGGCGGTGCAGATTGTCAGCATCCATACATTGTCTCATCTAATACCTCCCATCAGGGCGTCAGACGCCAATTTTAAAAAGGCCAAACCAACGGTACAATAATTACCGTGGCAGCAAAACATAACAATATTAACGGCAGGCCCGCTTTAATATAATCCACAAAGCGGTAATTGCCCGGGCCAACCATAAGTGTACACGGCGGCGTGCCGATTGGTGTTGCATAAGCACAGGAAGATGCAACCGCAATTACCATTAAAAGCGGATATGGCGAAATGCCAAGCTTCTGTGCAATTACAATGCCTATCGGGGCAATGAGCGCCGCCGAAGCGGAATTGCTCATAAACTGAGTAAGGAGCGCCGTTACTGCAAACAGCAGCATTGTTATTGCGAGCGGCGACGGCGTGCCAAGCGCTTCCAGTATCCAGCGAGCCAAAAGTTCTGCCGCGCCGGTGTTGTACAGCGCATGAGATACTGGCATCATGCCTGCAAACAGAAAAATTGTACTCCATTCGATAGAATGATAAGCCTGTTTTTCCGTAAGGCAGCCTGTAAGCACACATACCAGCGCGCCGATAACGGCAGCCATTTCAATGGTTATTTTTTGCAGATCAAGGCACATAACAATTATGCACCCAAGCAAAATGCAGCCTGCAATTACCTGCTTCGGCACATTGTGCTGCATGGGGTCAAGCTCAGCCAGAAATTTTTCAGGCACTTCGCCGCCTTCCGGCAGCAGCCTGCGCCCGGCAAAATACATATAAAGTATAGTCAGCACCGTAAGGGGCACGCCAACCCAGGCAAATTCAAAAAAGCCAAACGGACGGTAGCCAAAATTGCTCAGCGCACCGCTGACAATAATATTAGGCGGCGTACCGACAAGGCTTATCATGCCGCCGCTGCAAACAGCATAAGCAAGCGGCAGCAGCTGGCGCGAAGGAGCCATTTTAGCCGCCGCGCAGATGCCCATAACCACGGGCAAAAGGCATGCTGCAGTGCCTGTATTGGAAAGGCACATACTTAATACGGCTGCCACAATCATAATGCACAGCATTAAATTTTTCTGGCTTTTGCCGGCACGTTTAACAATAAATACGCCTATGCTGTGCGCAAGCCCTGTATGAAACATTGCCGCACCCACAACAAACATACCTGCAAACAGCGTTACCGTGGGGTGTGAAAGCCCTGAAAACACTACGTTATCGGGTATAAAGTTTAAAAAACCACAAATTATGGCGCCGCCCATTGCGGTTACCGCCAAAGGAATCAATTCTGTAATAAACAGCAGGGCCATTACGCCCAAAAGGATCAAACAGCCGATAGCCGGATCCATACCTTCACCTCAATCCAATAAATATAATTTATTCCGCAGAGCTGCCCGTTTCTTCTGCCTGTGCGGCAGGTTCTTTGGCTTCTGCACTTTCCTCAGCCGCTGCTGCGGTTGTATCAATAACTTCACTGGCAGTTTCGTTGTTGGTTTCCGGCCTGCCATGTTCCAAAATATACATAAATTCTTCGCCGGTAATGGTTTCTTTTTCCAAAAGATATGCCGAAAGCTCATGCAGCTTTTCGATATCGTTTTCCAAAATTGTGCGTGCTTTGGCATGGGCATCTTTAATAATTTCCATTACTTTGGCGTCAATCTTGCCGGAAGTGGTTTCCGAACAGGCAAGCGAAGTATCTCCGCCCAAATATGCGTTGGTAACGGTTTCTGTCGCCATCATGTCAAACTCATCAGTCATGCCGAAGCGCGTAACCATGGCGCGGGCAATGCGCGTTGCCTGTTCAATATCGTTGCTGGCGCCTGTGGTAATGCTTTTAAAAATAACTTCTTCCGCACTGCGCCCGCCGGTAAGCGTGGTAATTTTATTGAACAGTTCTTCCTTGCTCATCAGCACATTGTCGTCCTCGCTAACCTGCATGGTGTAACCCAATGCGCCGCTGGTACGCGGAACAATGGTTATTTTATGCACCGGCGCAGAATTTTTCTGCCGTGCCGCAACAAGTGCATGGCCTATTTCATGGTAGGCAACAATGCGTTTTTGCTCTTTGGGTATTACCGCGCCCTTGCGCTGATAACCGGCAATAACAACTTCCACCGATTCCTCAAAATCGCTCTGCGTTACGCTGTCGCGGTGCATACGCACTGCACGCAGCGCAGCCTCGTTGACGATATTGGCAAGTTCGGCACCGGAAGCGCCGCTTGTGGCTCGCGCAATGGCCTTATAATCAATATCGGGTTCGGTTTTTATATTTTTGGCATGTACGCGCAAAATTGCTTCGCGTCCCTGCAAATCCGGCAGCTCAACCGGTATGCGCCTGTCAAAACGCCCGGGGCGCAAAAGTGCTTTATCAAGCGAATCTGGCCTGTTGGTAGCAGCCAAAATTACTATGCCTTTGCTGCCGTCAAAGCCGTCCATTTCCGAAAGCAGCTGGTTTAAAGTCTGCTCGCGTTCATCATTGCCGCCAAAGCGTCCGCTGTCACGTTTTTTGCCTATGGCGTCAATTTCATCGATAAAGATAATGCACGGGGCTTTTTCCTGCGCCTGTTTAAACAAGTCGCGCACACGGGCAGCGCCCATGCCGACAAACATTTCAATAAATTCGCTGCCGCTGATGCTGAAAAACGGAACTTTCGCTTCGCCGGCAACGGCACGGGCCAGCAAAGTTTTACCGGTGCCCGGAGGGCCTACCAAAAGCGCGCCCTTAGGCATGTTAGCGCCAATCGCTTTGTATTTATCAGGATGATGCAGAAAATCTACCAGCTCCATTAAGGCTTCTTTGGCTTCATCCTGCCCGGCTACATTGGCAAATGTAATGCCGGTCTGCGCCTCCACATAAACTTTGGCGTTGCTCTTGCCAAGGTTCAGCGGCCCGCCTCCGCCCATGCGCCCTGCCATAAAGCGCATAAACAGCTGCCCCAGCGCAAAGAAAATAAAAATCGGCAGAATCCAGTTTGTTAAAATATTTTCAAGCAAACCCGGCTCTTTCGGAATTACCTGCGAAAACTCAACTTTCTTTTCCATCAGGCTGTTTACCAGCTGCGGGTCTTCCACCCTGCCGGTAACGTAAATTTCCTTATCGCCGCTGTCTTTGGCAAGTACGGCAATTTTATTGTTGGTAATCTCTACCTTGTCTACCTTGCCTTCGTCCACCATCTGCAAAAAGCTCCTGTACGAAATTTCCTGCACTTTGGGGCTGAAAAACATCGGTATAATTACCGTATTCAGCAAAAGCAAAATTGCCAGTGCCAGCATATAATAATAATATATTGACTTTTTAGGTCCTTTGTCTTTATTCATTGTGCCCTCCATAAAAAAGCATAAAATTATAAATATATTTTATCTTATCTACGCCTATAAAACAAGCAAACATTTTGTGTAATGTCACAATTTTAGCCTTTCTTTTTAATGACTTCAACTGTTAAGCTTATTTTTATAAAGTTATCTTGTTTAAGCAAATAAAAAACGCACCCCGTAAAGAGGTGCGTTTTAAGTTTAAGCTTATCTCATTTTGGCAGCCATGGAAAGTTCTACTGTCCTGATTCTGCCGAGAGCTCTTGCCTTGGCAGCTTCGGCTCTTTTAATGTTAATATCAACCGTAAAGTTGGCAATGCGGTTTTCAGCTCTTTCCAAAGCCGCATGCGCGCGTTCAAGGTCAATGTCCTCTGCTGCTTCAGCCTGAATGCTGAGAATTGTAATTTTGTTTTTTACAATTTCAGCAAATCCGCCCGATAAATAAATGAAATGTTCTTCATTATTGGCGTCCCTGTATTTAAAAGGAGCGTCTTTAAGTGCTGCAATAGCAGGCATATGATTGGCAAATACGCCAAAACCGCCGTCTAAAGCTTCAAAGCCTGCATATACAACATCATCTCTTTTAATGAAGTATTTATCAGGGGTTACAATTTCCAATTGCATTAAATTTGCCATGCAATCAATCCACCTTCATGCTTTCAGCTTTCTTAATGGCGTCATCAATAGTGCCTACCATGTAGAAGGCGCCTTCGGGCAGATCATCATGTTTACCTTCGAGGATTTCTTTAAAGCCTCTGATGGTTTCGTTCAAAGGAACATATTGTCCCGGGGTACCGGTAAACTGTTCTGCTACGAAGAATGCCTGGGACAGGAATCTTTGAATTTTACGTGCGCGGGCAACGGTAAGTTTATCTTCTTCGCTAAGTTCTTCCATACCGAGAATTGCGATGATATCCTGCAATTCTTTATAGCGTTGGAGAATAGCCTGTACGCCGCGGGCAACATTGTAATGTTCTTCACCGATTACCAGCGGGTCAAGAATACGGCTGGTGGAATCCAGCGGGTCAACCGCAGGATAAATACCAAGCTCTGCAATCTGACGGGACAGTACTGTGGTTGCATCCAGGTGGGCGAAGGTGCCTGCCGGTGCAGGGTCAGTCAAGTCGTCCGCAGGTACGTATACAGCCTGTACGGAGGTGATGGAACCGGTTTTAGTGGAGGTAATGCGTTCCTGCAATGCACCGATATCGTTTGCCAAAGTAGGCTGATAACCTACTGCGGAAGGCATACGGCCGAGCAATGCGGAAACTTCGGAACCTGCCTGAATGAAACGGAAAATGTTATCGATAAACAGAAGTACGTCCTGGCCACCTACATCACGGAAGTATTCAGCCATGGTCAGACCGGTAAGGCCTACGCGCATACGTGCTCCAGGAGGTTCGTTCATCTGACCGTAAACCAGAGCGGTTTTGTCGATAACGCCGGATTCTTTCATTTCGCACCAAAGGTCATTGCCTTCACGGGTACGTTCGCCTACGCCGGCGAATACGGAGTAGCCGCCGTGTGCAGTTGCGATATTATGGATAAGTTCCATGATAATAACGGTTTTACCTACGCCTGCACCGCCGAACAGACCGATTTTACCGCCCATTGCATACGGAGCGATAAGGTCAACGACTTTAATGCCTGTTTCCAAAATTTTAGTGCTTGTTGCCTGTTGGTCAAAAGTCGGAGCAGGACGGTGGATAGGCCAGTAGTCTGCTGCTTCTACTTTCGTGTCATCATGGTCAACAGTTTCACCGAGAACGTTGAAGATACGGCCCAGTACGCCGGGGCCAACCGGTACGCTGATAGGAGCGCCGGTATCTACTGCTTCCATGCCGCGAACAAGACCATCGGTAGAGCTCATGGCAACAGTACGGACAATGTTATAGCCGATATGCTGCATAACTTCACAAGTAAGGTGAATTTTTACTTTACCGTCATCAGTAGTACCATCAATTTTGATAGCATTCAGGATCGCGGGCATTGTTTTCGGACTGAACTCAATGTCAACAACAGGGCCAACAACTTGTACTATTCTACCAGTATTCAAGGTTTTAGCCTCCTAATTTACTAATATATCATCAGTTCTGTTTTAATGCTTCTGCGCCGCCGCAGATTTCGGTCAGCTCGCGGGTAATAAGTGCCTGACGTGCTTTGTTGTAGTTAAGCTCGAGGCTCTTAACCAGCTTTGCTGCGTTGTCTGTTGCGGAACTCATAGCAGTCATACGGGAACCGAGTTCGCTCGCTGCGGACTGTACGAGTGCGGCATAAATAACAGTTTCCAAATAACGAGGTGCCAAATCTGCCAGAATTTCTTCTGCTTCAGGCATGAACAAATACTGGGTATTTGCTTTAGCCTGTGCTTCGCCGCCTTTGGGTGCTTCATCTGCCGGAGGTTCCAGCGGAAGAACAGTTTCATTGGTCGGGGTCTGCGAAAGTGCGGATTTGAACAAAGTATATACAATGCGCAATTCATCAAACTGCTCATCGGCAAAACGCTGTGCTGCATCATATGCTACTTCAACAGCATTGTTGTAAGAAGGCTTGTCGGAGAAACCAAAGTGTGCCTGAATGACATTAAATCCACGATGTCTGAAAAAGTCTCTGGCACGGCGGCCGCAGGTAATAATAACCACTTCGCCTTTTACTTTTAAGATTTCACCCATGGCATGTTTTAAAACATTGCTGCCGTAAGCGCCTGCAAGGCCCTTATCGGAGCACATTACCAAAAAGCCAATCTTTTTTACCGGGCGTTTTTGAATTAAAGGATGTTTTCTCGGGTTCAGTCCGGACAAAGTTCCTTTATCGCCAACGATATTACTCAAAACCTCTTTAATTTTTATAGCATACGGACGGCTGGCGGCAGCTCTTTCCTGCGCTCTGCGCAGACGTGCCGCAGCAACCATTTTCATCGCCTTAGTGATTTGACCAATGTTCTTTACACTTTTCATGTGGCGATGAATCTCACGTGCAGTAGCCATCAGTCAATCACCTGCCTTCACTGGCAAGAAAAGTTTCCTTAAACTGTTCTATAGCTTTTTTCAGTGTAGCTTCAGCTTCGTCGGTGATTTTCTTTTCGGTACGGATGGATTCGCCAACCTGCGGGTAAGCAGCGTCCATAAATTCAAGGAATTCTTTCTCGAAACGGGTAATCTTTTTAACATCAATATCGTCAAGATAACCTTTAGTACCGAGGTAAATCGACATAACTTCCTTCTCAACAGTCAGAGGCTGGTACTGGCCCTGCTTCATGATTTCCATCAGGCGCTGGCCACGTTCGAGCTGAGCCTTGGTAGCTTTATCAAGGTCAGAAGCGAACTGGGAGAATGCAGCAAGTTCGCGGTATTGTGCAAGGTCAAGGCGCAGGGTACCGGCAACGGATTTCATTGCTTTAATTTGTGCTGCACCGCCTACACGGGATACGGACAAGCCGGAGTTGATAGCCGGACGGATACCTGCATAGAACAATTCGGATTCCAGGAAGATTTGTCCGTCGGTAATGGAAATTACGTTGGTAGGAATAAAGCCGCCTACGTCGCCTGCCAGGGTTTCAATAACCGGCAGTGCGGTAATGGAACCATTGCCAAGCTCTTTATTGAGTTTTGCAGCGCGTTCCAAAAGACGGGAATGTAAGTAGAATACGTCGCCAGGATATGCTTCACGTCCAGGAGGACGGCGGAGCAGCAGGGACATTGCACGGTATGCAACGGCGTGTTTGGAAAGGTCGTCGTATACGCACAGAACGTCTTTGCCCTGGTCCATGAAATATTCTGCCATTGTTACGCCTGCATATGGAGCGATATACTGCAAAGGAGCAGAATCAGCTGCGGTAGCTGCAACAACAATGCTGTATTCCATTGCGCCGTGCTGTTCAAGAGTACGAACGATACGGGCAACGTTAGAAGCCTTCTGGCCGATAGCAACGTAAATGCAGATTACGTTCTGGCCTTTCTGGTTAAGGATAGTGTCAACAGCAACGGCAGTTTTGCCGGTGCCGCGGTCGCCGATAATAAGTTCGCGCTGGCCACGTCCGATAGGAACGAGAGCATCGATACATTTAATACCGGTCTGAAGCGGAGTATCTACAGATTCACGGTCAGCAATGCCGTGTGCAGGAGATTCAATCGGGCGTTTTTCAGCATAAGCAATGCTGCCTTTGCCGTCGATAGGTTCGCCCAGCGCGCTTACAACACGGCCGAGGAGGCCTTCGCCTACGCCAACTTCCATAATGCGTCCGGTTCTGCGTACGATGTCGCCTTCTTTAACAAGGGTATCGCCACCAAGCAGTACAACGCCGACGTTTTCACGGTCAAGGTTAAGTACCATGCCGGTTACGCCGTTCGGAAGTTCAACCATTTCGCCTGCCATAGCGTTTTTCATACCGATAACGGTTGCAATGCCGTCACCGATTTTTTCAACAATGCCGACTTCTTCAAGGTCTACATCCACTGTGTAATTCTCGAGCTTAGCGCCCATAGCATCGGAGATTTTGGCAGTATCCTGCAGGGAGTATTCATGAATGTCAATGCCATCCATTACAACTTCCATTTTTCTCAGCTTACGCAGTGCGGAAGCATCGAATACTTTATCGCCAACTTGTACTATGATGCCGCCGAGGATAGCCGGGTCAACAACTTTATTCATGTAAATTTCGCTGCCCAGTTTCTCGGTAAGAATTGCAGAAATGGATTGATACTCGGCAGAAGTCAGTTTTTTAGCAGTAGTAACTTTGACTTCCAGCAATTCTTTAATGGAACTGCGGTCAATTTTGAAATCGGACAATTCTTGCTCTATCAAAGCAATATTTTCTTCATTCTTCATATTGTATCAATCACCTCAATCTGCCGGTACAAGCAATGCCCAAAAGGAAGGCAAAGCCCTTTAATCCGGCTTTTATGGAACACAAATCAATATTATTTCATTATTTTATCAACAACGGAACCTGCCAATTTTTCATCTTCTGCAGAATTTAATTTCTGTTCCAGGATTTTACCGGCAGCAACCAAACTAAGTTTGATAACCTGAGCACGTACTTCGCCGAGAGCCTGCTGTTTTTCAAGAGCAATTGCGTCTTTAGCGGAAGCAACAATCTGTTCCTGTTCTGCTTTGGTTTCAGCAATAATCTTGTCATGTACAGACTGAGCAGTTTTACGTGCGCTGTCAATAATGCTCTGTGCTTCCTGACGTACAGTAGCAAGCTGAGCAGCATATTCAGCTTTTAATTTTTCAGCTTCGGCTTTCGCCAATTCAGCGTTTTCCAGGTCGCTTGCGATTTTGTTCTTACGGTCTTCCATCATGTTAATGACGGGTTTATACGCAAATTTTGCAAGTATAAACACGAGGAACAAGAAGTTCAGAACCTGCGCAATTATAGTTGCGTTAAAGTCAATCAATTATGACCCTCCCTTTTACTGTTGTTTTAACATCACAAATCAAGCTATTAAATGAAAGGGTTAGCAAATACAAGAACGATTGCTATAACGTAGCAAAGGATAGGCATGGATTCGATAAGGCCTACGCAAACCAGCATGTTGGTAAAGATTTTACCAGATTCTTCCGGCTGACGAGCCATAGATTCGATAGATTTTCCGCACATATTACCGTTACCAACACCAGCACCGGTAGCAGCACCAAGGCAAACAAGACCTGCACCAATCAAAGATGCAGCCGTAATAATTGCAGTTTCAGACATTTAATTCATCCTTTCAAAATTAAATATTTTTTAATCTCTCACCAAACACTAAATTAATGTTCGGAGAACGCCAGAGCATAGCTGCCCAATGCCAGAATCGTAAAGATAAAGGCCTGGACAAAGCCAATGAACAAGCTGAACATTACCCAGAACTCCGGAATAATCCACGGAGACAGCTGGTAAAGAACTATCAGCAAAATTTCGCCTGCCAGAATGTTACCGAAAAGACGAAGTGCCATAGTCAACGGTTTGGTAACCGCGTCCAGCAAGTGCAACACGATAAAGCCGGGGGCAGGTTGCACAAAATGTTTAAAATGTTTGAGACCCTGTCTTGCAACGCCTACAATGTAAGCACTAAGGGCGATTAACAGCGAAAGTGCAAAACATGTATTGATGTCGTTGGTCGGTGACGTCCAATGAACACCAATCTGAGGAAGCATGCCGATTTCGTTGCTTATTAAGATGAACATGAACAAGGTAATAATGAAAGAAGCCATATATTTACGGCCTTTTTCGCCAAGATTCTGGTTCATCATGCCATCGAGGAAATCGATAACCATTTCCATCACATTCTGCAAGCCGCTCGGAACTAACTTCGGGTTGCGGGAGACTAAGAAAAATAATACAAATACAATAGCCATCGCAATCCAAGTCATATACATAGTCTGCATATTGATTACAATACCAGGTGCTATTTCTGTTGCAGCGTAATGTATAATTTCACCCGACTGTTCAGCTCCCTGTGCCATAGCAGCTGCTTCATTTCCCATCCTTTTCACTCCTTTCCTCACGCTTCCTTCTTGTTGTTAAGACGGTACGCGAAAAATAATAAATTAATGATTAAAAATATATGTATCAGAAGAAATCCCAGGCTTGCACCGAAAACCGGGTATTTCATCCTTAACATCAACACAAAAATGCTGCCTGCAATGCCCAAACGGTAATATCTGTACCTGCGCATTACTTTAACTCCCTTTCGGGGAGTATCGACGTAAGGCAGTGCCTGCTTCATTCCGTGGAACATAACGACTGTGTCAAGCAAGCCGATTACCACGCCTCTGAAAAAAGAAACGGCAAAATCATGGTTTCCAAACGTAAATAAAAGCAGTACCAAAGGCACGGACCAGACAAACAGACGGTAAATAACTTTATACCCGCCGCTTTTAACCAGCGGCGTTAAATCAAAGTTTCCCATAATATATTTTATTTGCTGTCCTTTGTTGAATTATCGATTACGGCATTTTCAGCGTTTTCTTCATTTTCTTCTTCCTGAGGCTTGGTATCCTCGGGTTTGAAATAAATTAACTTAAAAATTGCCAGGAAAAACGTGAGCCCCGCAAGGCCAAGGCAGATTTTACGCCAGAAATGGTCTTCCGTCCGGAAATAAGCATCGAGATAATCGCCGCCCCAGTAGGCCAGCAAAAAGTCGATAACCGTCATCATGCCAAGCGAGGAAACAATCGCAAACGCATTCATCATGCGGATGCGTTCAAGCTCCTGCCGGCGCTGCCTGTCAAGGCGTGCTTTAATGCGTCTGGCTATTTCCTGCCGTTTTCTGTCGGCAAGTTTTACTTTTTCCAGATTCTCATTCATGGCGCTCACCAAATTTCACGTCATCATAATATATTAGAAATCTTCATACCTTCTTAATATTATTTTAAAATATTTCACAAATTCTGTCTATATCAAATTACAGTAAATTCGGGTAAATCTTCAACATCAAAACCAAATTCTTTTAAAATCCGGTTTACAATCCTTGTGCAGGCTTCACCGTCGCCGTAAGGGTTAACGGCTTCCGCCATGCTGCGGTAATGGGCGGCGTCATCCAAAAGCAGATTGGTTTCGCGCAGCACATCTTCATAAGCAGTGCCTATAAGTTTTACCGTGCCTGCCGAAACTGCTTCGGGGCGTTCGGTTGTATCACGCAGCACAAGCACGGGTTTGCCGAGTGCCGGCGCTTCTTCCTGAATTCCGCCGCTGTCGGTAAGCACAATATCAACGCGCGCCATAAGGTTGGCAAACGGTTCGTAGTCCAGCGGCTCTATTAAGTGAACCTGCGGCAGATGCCCCAGTTCTTCATCTACAATCTGGCGCACCTTCGGGTTTTTATGCACCGGGAAAATTGCTTCCACGCCGGGATGCGTACGCAGCACTTCACACAGGGCTTTATAAACATGGCGCATGGGTTCGCCAAGGTTTTCGCGGCGGTGCGTGGTCATCAAAATAAGGCGTTTGCCGCTGTCCAGCACTTCATGCAGCGCATCGTCATCAAAGCGGTAATCTTTTTTAACGGTGGTTTTCAAAGCGTCGATAACGGTATTGCCGGTAACTACAATTTTTGCTTCCGTCACGTTCTCGCGCAGCAGGTTGGCCTTGCTTGTCGCGGTAGGCGCAAAATGGTAATCGGCAAGTGCGCCGGTTAATTTGCGGTTCATTTCTTCCGGAAACGGCGAATATTTATTGCCGGTGCGCAGGCCCGCTTCAACATGGCCTACCGGAATCTGCGCATAAAAAGCTGCAAGGGCGCCCGCAAAAGTAGTAGTGGTATCACCGTGCACCAAAACAAGGTCCGGCTTTGCTTCTTCCAAAACTTTCTGCAAGCCTCGCAGGGCTTTTTCCGTAACATCATACAGCGTCTGCCCGGCGCTCATAATATTCAAATCATAATCGGGAGTAATGCCAAAAAGGTGCAGCACCTGATCAAGCATTTCGCGGTGCTGCGCTGTTACAGCCACCAGCGGTTCAATTTCATCAGGATGTTTGCGCATTTCCAAAACCAGCGGGCACATCTTAATAGCTTCAGGGCGTGTGCCGAAAACTGTCATTACTTTCAGTTTTGCCATCAATCCCACTCCTTATCTGTCATTTAAAATGCCTATCTTTTTGGCGCCAAGCGCGACGCCGGAAATAATACATGCAATAATGCCGGCCGCAAGATACCCGTCAACTTCGGTAAGCAAAATAGCGGCAATGCCCAGCACTGCGCTGATAACATACATTAAAAGCACTGCCTGGCGCTGGCTGAGGCCCATAGCGAGCAGGCGGTGGTGCAAATGCCCCTTGTCGGGCTGAAAAATCGGGCGTCCGTTGGTGTAGCGGCGCACAATGGCAAAGGCGGTATCCATAATAGGCAGGCCCAGCGCAACGGCAGGCACCAGAAGCGCAATGGTGGCCGCGCTTTTTACAGCGCCGAAAATGGAAATTGCTGCCAGCATATAACCGATAAACATACTGCCGGTATCGCCCATAAAAATGCTTGCCGGGTTAAAGTTATAGCGAATAAAGCCGATAATGCCGCCGGCAAGTGCAGCCGTAATAACGGCAACCGGGTAAAAGCCCTGCTGCAGGGCAACAAGAATGACCGTAACCGAAGCAATGCCGGAAACACCCGCTGCAAGCCCGTCAAGGCCATCCATCAAATTAACAACATTGGTAAAGCTTACAATCCAGAAAACCGTCAGCGGCACGGAAAAATACTCAAGGTAAAAATAACCGCCCCACGGATTGTTCAGCCATTCAATTTTAATATCAAACAGCACCAGCACAAACGCCGCCGCAATCTGCCCCAGCAGCTTTACTTTGGCGGGCAGCTGGTACTTGTCGTCCAGAATGCCGACGATAACAATTACTGTACCGCCCAGAAGCAGCGCAAAAATATCGCGCGTCATGTGCATGGTGGCAAGCACGGCAATGACAAAGGCCAAATAAATAGCAAGGCCCCCCAAGCGCGGCATAAGGCCGTGATGAACCTTGCGTCCGTCCGGTTTGTCAAGAGCGCCGATGCGAAAAGCCAGTTTTTTTACATAAGGGGTTAAAACCCAGCTTGCTAAAAGAGCTATAATAAACGCTAAAATATACACTTGCACTTTCCCACCTCGAGGCTTAAAGCCGGAAATTAAATTCAGTTTTATAAAATTTGAGCAATTCAGATTATCGTAAATAGTATATCAAAAAATCGGCAGTTTGAACAACTTTTTTGAAAATTTTTTGCAGATTTGTAACAATTTTAATAGAAGCCCCAAAATCGCCAATTTCCTCATAAGCATAAACGGCAGCGCCGCGATTGGCACTGCCGTCTTTACGTTTTAACATTAATTTTATTTTTCTGTTTCGCCGTCCAGAATAGTAATTTCCATTTTGGATGCTTTCAGCATTTCTTCCGCCAGCTTATCCGGATAGGGATTGGCGTAAACAATGCGTTTAATACCGGCGTTGATGAGTATTTTTGTGCATACCACGCAGGGCTGGTGCGTGCAGTACAGCGTGCCGCCGTTTACCGATACGCCGTGAAAAGCCGCCTGTACAACGGCGTTTTGCTCGGCATGGATGCCGCGGCACAGTTCGTGCATTTTGCCGGAAGGAACCTTAAGCTGCTCGCGCAGGCAGCCGGTAACGGCGCAGTGTTCAAGCCTGGAAGGCGTGCCGTTATAGCCCGTAGCCACAATCTGCCTGTTTTTTACAATTACGGCGCCTACACTGCGGCGCAAACAGGTGCTGCGCTTGCTTACCACGCGGGCAATTTCCATAAAGTAGTGGTCCCAGTCAGGCCTTGTATCCATACTCATTTCGTGCCGAAAATACGGTCGCCGGCATCACCGAGTCCCGGCACAATGTAGCCGTGCTCGTTGAGTTTTTCGTCCAGCGCCGCCGTATAAACTTTAACGTCGGGATGTGCTTTGTTCAGCACTTCAACGCCTTCCGGTGCTGCTACAAGGCACATAAAGCGGATATTATTGAGGCCGCGTTTTTTCAGCATTGTAATTGCCGCTTCCGCACTGCCGCCGGTTGCCAGCATCGGGTCTACAACAATGGTAATCGGGTCTTTATCGGGCGGAATTTTGCAGTAATATTCATGCGGCTCCAGAGTTTTTTCATCGCGGTATAAACCGATATGACCAACATGAGCATTCGGAATCATGCGCAGTACGCCGCTTAAAAGGCCGAGACCGGCGCGCAGGATGGGCACAACAACGATATTGTTGTGCAGCTTGTAGCCGGTAGTTTCGCAAATCGGGGTCTGTACCGGCATTTCATCCAGTTCAAGGTCGCGCGTTACTTCGTAGGTCATCAGCATGGCAATTTCGTCAAGCCATTCGCGGAAATCGCGGGAAGTAGAGTTAATGTCGCGCATTTTGGAAAGTTTGTGTTTAATCAGGGGATGTTCTACAACGGTTATCTGCATGCAAATCTCCTCCTTAGGAAATTTCATTATCTGTTACAGCATGGGATACATTGGATATTTTGCGCACAATGCCGCAACGCGCTGTGCTGCTTCTGCCTGTTTTTCAGCATCTTCGGGGTTGTTAAGCACAAGCCCGATAATGGCTGCAACTTCTTTCATATCAGCTTCTTTAAAGCCGCGGGTGGTTACGGCAGCAGTGCCAAGACGGATGCCGCTGGTAACAAACGGGCTTTCAGGGTCAAACGGAATGGTGTTTTTATTGCAGGTTACGCCAACTTCGTCCAGCAGGTGTTCTGCGGTTTTGCCGGTCATTTTCTGTCCGCGCACGTCAACCAGCAAAAGGTGGTTATCCGTACCGCCGGAAACAAGGCGGAAGCCTTCGGCAATAAGGCCTTCGGCAAGAGCCTGGCAGTTGGCAATAATCTGTTTGGCATATTCTTTAAATTCAGGTTTCAGCGCTTCGCCAAGAGCAACTGCTTTGGCAGCGATAACATGCATCAGCGGGCCGCCCTGCACACCGGGGAAAATAGCCTTGTCGATCTGTTTGGCATATTTTTCCTTGCACAAAATAAGGCCGCCGCGCGGGCCGCGCAGAGTTTTGTGCGTGGTTGTGGTAACAATATCGGCATAGGGAACCGGGCTGGGATGCAGGCCTGCTGCAACAAGCCCTGCAATGTGGGCCATATCTACCATGAAAATGGCGCCGACGCTGTGGGCAATTTCTGCCATGCGTTCAAAATCAATTACGCGCGGATAAGCGCTTGCACCGGCAACAATCAGCTTCGGCTGAGCTTCTCTGGCAATGCGCGCAAATTCATCGTAATCAATACGCTCAGTTTCGTGCGTAACTCCGTAAGGGACTACATTATAATATTTGCCGGAAATATTAACCGGTGAACCGTGGGAAAGATGCCCGCCCTGCGACAGGTTCATGCCCATAATGGTATCGCCCGGCTGCAAAAAGGCAAAGTATACTGCCGTGTTGGCATTAGCGCCGGAATGTGCCTGTACGTTGGCGTGTTCTGCGCCGAACAGTTTTTTAGCACGTTCAATGGCAAGGGTTTCTACCTTGTCCACATATTCGCAGCCGCCGTAATAGCGGTGGCCGGGGTAGCCTTCCGCATATTTGTTGGTCAGCACGCTGCCCATCGCTTCCATTACTGCGGGGCTGACAAAGTTTTCGGAAGCAATCAGTTCAATTTTATTGCGCTGGCGTCCGAGTTCTTCACCGATAGCCGCAGCAATTTCGGGGTCACATACTGCAAGTTTTTCCAAATTCATTTAAGTCCCTCCATGAGTTTTATTAAACTGCATAATTAACAAAATCAGCGTTTTTCGGGGTAATGCGCGCGCTCACCGCCGATAAGGGGCGGGCGTGTACGCGCTGCCGTAACTATGGCCGCGCCGATAGTTTTCTGCGCAAGGCGCACCGGCACGGCAACACGTTTAAGGTGCATACCGATTAAAGTCTGGCCGATATCAATGCCAAGATGCGCTTTAATGCTTTCAACCACTACCGGGTCAGTAAAATTATCGTAAGCCGCAGTCGCCATAGAACCGCCTGCATGAGGCATGGGGCGCACGGTAACTTCTTCCCAGCCAAATTTTTCCATGGCTTCGCGTTCCGTTACCAAAGCGCGGTTTAAATGCTCGCAGCACTGAAAAGCAAGGTACAGCCCGTACTTTTTAGCAGCAGCATAAATGCTTGCAAAAACTGCCTGCGCCGCTTCTTCAGAGCCGCAGGTGCCTATTTTGCCGCCGACAATTTCACTGGTGCTGCAGCCAACAACAAGAACCTGACCTGCACGGCAGCCGGAAACTTTTATCAGTTCTTCAACTGCCCGCTGCGCTTTGGCAGCAAGTTCTTCCTTATTCATCAGCCTTCCGCCTCCAGCGCCATAATCTTTTCTACGCGGCGTTCGTGGCGTCCGCCTGCAAATTCGGTATGCAGCCAAACATCTACAATCATTTCTGCAAGGCCCACACCGGTAACGCGTTCGCCCAAAGCCAGAATATTGGCGTTGTTGTGCTCGCGGCTCATTTTTGCGCTGTATACGTCGCCGCATACTGCTGCGCGCACACCTTTAATTTTGTTGGCCGCTATGGAAATACCAAGCCCGGTGCCGCATACAAGTATGCCCAAATCGGCTTCGCCGCCGGTAACGGCATGCCCTACTTTAGCAGCATAATCCGGGTAATCGCACGATTCTTCGGTATAAGTGCCTTTGTCAATTACCTCGTAACCTTTAAGTTCCAGATAATCTTTTAAATGGTTTTTAAGATGGATACCGCCGTGATCGCTTCCCATTGCGATTTTCATTACAGTCACTCTCTGTCTTTTTATAATATATTGCTATTATTGTTATTTTAACACAAAACTTTTAAGTTGCGTACTGTTTTTTAACAGCGCTTCAATATCGGCTGCCGTAAGCACCTGCCGCCCGGCAGCTTTGCGCATACGGTTCATAACCGCAAGGCCGATGCCGTCTTCCGTTACGCCTTCGGAAAAAATAACGCCCACGCCCAGCTTATCGCACCGGCGCAGCAGACGGTACAGTTTAACGGCAAGTTCCGTTGTATCGCCGCCCCAGTTTAAAATGTGCAAATTCTGCGCGCGCTGCATGGTTTCCGCAGCTTCACCGCCACAAATTACCGCTGCAGTAGTAAATTTGGCTGCTTCTTTTGCCAAAAGCGGCAGAAGCTTCAGTGCTTCTTTATCTTCAACAACATACATTTTTGCTTTCGGCGCATAATGGCGGTACTTCATGCCGGGGGCACGCGGCTTTAAGGTTTCTGCTCCGGCAAGAGCCGGGTCCAGCTCAACTCTGCCTAAAACTTCTTCCAGCTGCTCGCGCGTAATTCCGCCCGGGCGCAAAATGACAGGCACTTCGCCGGTAGTGTCAACTATGGTTGATTCCACGCCTACCGTGCATGCGCCGCTGTCGATAATACCGGCAATGCGCCCCTGCATATCGGCAAGCACCGTTTCGGCATCGGTCGGGCTCGGTTTGCCCGATAAATTTGCCGATGGCGCCGCCACAGGCGTTCCGGCAAGGCGGATAAGCTGCGCCGCCACCGGGTGCGACGGCATACGCACAGCCACCGTATCAAGCCCGGCACTTACTTCATCGGGCACAATACTGCTTTTGGCAACAATTACCGTCAGCGGCCCGGGCCAGAACTTTTCAATTAAAAGCTGCGCCTGTTTTGTAAGCCCGGTTGTTAATTTTAAAATATCTTCTTTATCTGCAATGTGCAAAATAAGCGGATTGTCATTCGGGCGGCCTTTGGCTTCAAAAATTTTGCGCACCGCTGCGCCGTTAAGGCCGTCGGCGCCAAGCCCGTAAACCGTTTCCGTAGGGAAAGCAACGGCTTCACCCTGTTTTATCAGCGCAGCCGCTTCGCGCAGCATTACTCCGTCCGTATCATTTTGCAAGTTCCAATAACGCGTCTGCATAAGTAGTTCCTTCTTTCGCTGCAAAAACCATCCGTTCTATGCCGGCATAATCGCGGCGCACGGCCACAACGCCAAAACCGTGGCTGCGGCATAAATCCGCAACGGCGCTGCCCTGGTTAATGCCAATTTCAAACGCCATAAAGCCGCCGTCTTTTAAATGCACCGTACTCCCGGCAATAATGCGGCGGTAAAAATTAAGCCCGTCCGCCCCGCCATCCAGCGCAAGGCGCGGTTCACGCTTAACGTCTGCCGCAAGGTCTGCAATATCGGCGCTCGGTATATACGGAGGGTTGGAAATTATCACATCAAATACTGCGTCACGCGGCAGCGCGGAATATAAATCGCTGCGTACAAACTGCAGCCGCTCCGCAACGCCAATGTTTGCCGCGTTTTCTTTGGCAACGGCAAGCGCCCCCGGCGATACGTCAACTGCCGTGCCGTGCGCCTCCGGAAGCATATCCAAAAGCGAAACTATAATAGCGCCGCTGCCAGTGCCGATGTCAAGAATCTGCGGTCTTTCAATAAAGCCTGCCAGTTTTTCCGCGCACTCAACCAAAAGTTCGGTTTCCGGGCGCGGAACCAAAACATCCGGCGTTACTTTAAAATCGTATTTCATAAAGGCGCGGCTGCCCAAAATATACGCCAAGGGCTCAGCCGCCGCACGCCGCGCCACATAACCGCGGTACTGTGCCAGCTCGTGTTCTTCCAGCGGCTGGTCAAAATGCACATATAAAGTTATACGCTGGCACTTTAAAACGGAACAAAGCAGTATTTCCGCATCCAGGCGAGGATTTTCCAACCCTTTCTCTGCGAAATACTGCTTTGTCCAGTCCAGCACCTTAGTAATAGTCCATATAGGTTTTGCTGTCATTTTATTTCACCTGCTGCAGCAGCTTGCTTTGCTGCGCCGTAATCAGTGCGTCTAAAATTTCGTCCAAATCGCCGTTTAAAACCGCGTCCAGGCGGTGCAGGGTTAAACCAATGCGGTGGTCGGTAACACGCCCCTGCGGATAGTTATAAGTGCGGATACGCTCGCTGCGGTCGCCCGTGCCAACCTGGCTTTTGCGGTCCTGTGCCGTTGCTGCGCGCTGCTTTTCCTGTTCCATTTCCAAAACGCGGCTGCGAAGTACGCGCATACATTTTTCGCGGTTTTTAAGCTGCGATTTTTCGTCCTGGCACTGTGCCACAATGCCGGTGGGTATATGCGTTATGCGCACCGCCGATTCGGTTTTGTTTACGTACTGGCCGCCTGCGCCGCCCGCACGGTAAGTGTCAATTCTTAAATCAGCCGGGTTAATGTCAATGTCCACTTCTTCTGCTTCCGGCAGCACCGCCACCGTAACGGTTGAAGTATGCACACGCCCCTGCGATTCGGTTTCCGGCACACGCTGCACGCGGTGTACTCCGCTTTCAAACTTCATGCGCCCAAAAACGCCCTGTCCGCTCAGCTGAAAAACTATTTCCTTAAACCCGCCGAGCTCCGTCGGGCTGGCATCCATTATTTCAAGGCTCCAGCGGCGGCTTTCTGCATAATGCTGATACATGCGGAACAATACGCCTGCAAACAGTGCCGCTTCCTCGCCGCCAGCACCGCCGCGGATTTCCACAATCGCGTTCTTGTCGTCGTTGGGGTCGGAAGGCAAAAGCAAAATTTTCAGCCGTTCTTCATATTCTGCCAGCTGCGGCTTAAGTTCTTTCAGTTCCTCCTGCGCCATTGCCGCAAGTTCCCTGTCGCTGGCGTCGGCAATAATTTCTTCCGCTTCTTCTCTGGCTTTATCCAAAATTTTATATTCGCGGTAAGCGGCAACAACGTCGGTCAGTTTGGCATGCGCGCGCGCGTATTTCTGCCATTCTGCCTGATTGGCAATTACATCGGGGTCGCTTATTTTTGCTTCCAAATCAAGATATTTATCTTCAAGTGCCTGTAATTTATCCTGCATTAGGTTCTCCTACTAATTTTTCTTCCGGGCAAGTTTCCGGTTCCTGCGCCAAATCTTCCGGCGGCACAACCGCTTTCAGCGAAGCAATTGCCACTTCAATCTGGCTGTCATCCGGCTGGCGCGTGGTTAATTTTTGCAGCAAAAGCCCCGGCGTAATGGCAATGCGTACCAGCGGATTATCGGTATGCGCACCGGCATAACGGATAAGCTCGTAGCTTACGCCTGCAATTACAGGCATTAAAATAATACGCGAAGCAATACGCTCCAAAAGGCTTGGCCAGCCCAGAAAAGTAAAAATAAACATGCTTATCAGCATGACAATCATCAAAAAGTTAGTGCCGCAGCGTGGATGCAGCGTACTGAACGGGCGCACGTTTTCTACTTTTAACGGTAGCCCCGCTTCATAAGTGTAAATTGTTTTATGTTCAGCACCGTGATACTGGAACACGCGCTGAATATCATTCATCGAAGAAATTGCCGCAATATATGCCAGAAAAATTGCCATACGCAGCACGCCTTCTGCTAAATTCAAAGCCATGTGATCCTGGGTAATGCCTGTTAAAAAGCGCATTGACCAGGTAGGGATAACTATAAAGAGCAAAATGGCAAGCCCTGCCGAAACGGCAATGGTCAGCGCCATCTCTTTGGAATCGAGCTTTTCGTCTTCATCGCCCGATACCTGCGCCGAATAAGCCAGCGCCTTCATACCCATAACGAGCGATTCTACAAGCGACACAACGCCGCGTAAAAACGGTTTTTTTAGTATTGGATAGCGGTCGGAAATACTGTTTACCGGGCGCACATCAACGGAAATTTCACCGTCCGGCTGCCTTACGGCAACGGCAACATGCGTTTTTCCGCGCATCATTACGCCTTCTATTACAGCCTGTCCGCCAACATTTGGTTTCTTATTCATAATATTCCCTCAAACAAACTCCATATACAAACACAGCAGAGCTTTCGCTCTGCTGTCGGTAAATTATTTTCCATAACGTTTGTTGAATTTTTCGATACGGCCGCGGGCAGCTACGTTACGCTGCTGGCCGGTGAAAAACGGATGGCATTTGGAGCAAACGTCCACGCGCAGTTCCGGTTTAACAGAGCCGGTCATAAAAGTGTTACCGCATGCGCAGGTAACTTTAACTTCACCATATTTCGGATGGATTCCTTCTTTCATTCGATTGCACCTCACTTTACAAAAGACTCTATATAGCATGTCGATATTAACGCTTATATATTGTAGCATAGCGCGGCAAGTTGTGCAAGCATTATTTTAGTTGTTTGCCGTTTAAAAAAGCAGGCCGCTCTGTTATCGTTAATACCGCCGCACTTTAATCCGCAGGCATTCATCTGCCGGCAAGCTTTTTAATCAGCTCCGGCGTTGCCGCGTTATAAATTTCGCCGTCCCATTTAATATTCGGCCCTTTGCCGCAGTGCTTTAAGCAGCCGCAAATTTTAAAACTAAAGCCGCCCTTGGTGCTGATGCCTCCGCTTTCTGCGCCATACGCCCCGCGGATATGCTTTAACAGCGCCGCCGAAGCATTGACAGCACAATTCTTACCGCCGCAGACTTCCAGCCTGTGCGGAGCCTGCGCCGTTTTTAAACTTGGATAACGCTTAATAACGGCGTTTAAAAAAGTAACTTTAATGTTTAAAAGCGCGGCAATATCTTCAATAAGGCAGTCCGTAAGCACGCCGCCGTTATGCTCCTGTGCTTCTTTCAGCAGTTCCACCAGCGCAAACTGATTCTGCGGCGCATCCTGTCCTTTATAATATTCTACCGCTTCATGTATGTTCCAGTTATTCATAGGGTTCCTTTTCAACATCAAACATTATTCACTTTTACCGCTGCTTTTATCAAGCATCAATAATTCTTGTTTGTTGTCCGGCAATGCCTTTGCTGAATTAAACGATTCTAATTGCATATTAGCTGAAACATTAGCAGAAGCATTTAAATGCAGAATATTATTCTGTACGGCTTCCAACATTTCATGCGTAACTTGCCCAGTCTGTTCAACAATTTTTTCTTTGCTTGAGATAAAACCGGCTATAACCTGCGCCTGGCGGCTATACACATTATCTATTTGTTTAAGATAATATTGCTGCTGACGCTGGCAATCGTCCTGTATCCGCTGCATATAAATCTGATGTTCAGGAGAGCCTTGTTCATATTTAGTAAGTATCTCCAGTAAGGCAGGCAGCTTTTTCATATTATATTCATCATTTTCTGACTGAATTTTATCTCCTACCTCATCATAAAAAGCTTCTATTTCTTTTACGATTTGCAGCGAACCTTTTTCAATAATCTGCAAGCGCCTTTCCGCAACTTCGTTTAATTTTTCCTGCATTAAAACAATATTTTGAGCTATAACAGACATGCCGCGCGCTTTTGCTTCTTCCAACGCAATATGGCATTGAGTTTCATACTGCAAAATATCTAATTGCGCCTGCTTCATCAGTTCAATACGTTCTTGTTCCATATTTGCCAGGCGAATTTTAGTACGCGATTCAATTTCCGCAACTTTTACTTTATCCGGCTCATACACGGTATTAGATGAATAACCACCACCGCCCCCGCTGCTGCTTCCGCCCCCAAATAAGCCTTTAACAAAACCACCTATTGCTCCAAAAAGACCCATAATCTAATTTTCCTCCTCAACCATTTTGCCCTTTACACTATTTTTTTTTTAAAGTTTTCTAACATATATAGTTTCTAAATATTGGCAGTATCTTCTTTAACGCAAGCTCTTGCATTATTTCAACAAATAAAAGCCCTCTATTTTATTGCTTCATCAAATCCTTACGCATTTTAAAAATCAAAGAATTATATTCTTTTTCACGGCGTGATTTTTCTTCTCCATAGGCTTTGGCATCGTTTAAATAGGTGTCAAAGTTTTTCTGTTTCAATGCCGCAAACTCGTTAAGAATATCCCGAGATATTTTTTGCAAGTCCTTGTCCGCAACAAAATCAAGAATTTCATCAATTTGAATATCAAGCAAGCTGTTAGCCCATCTTAATATAAATATTCTGTCTTCTGCTTTGGCGCAATTAAAGATAATATTTTGTAAATCATTTTGAAAGGCAGTAGTGCATTTATATAATTCACTTTCGCTTTCAAATTTTTCCTGCAAATCACCGCCTGCTTGAAAAACAAATTTCTGATAAATACCCATTCTCTCATCACGATAAAATTTATCAACGCGTTCCTTATATTCGTCAAGCGCTTTAATAAGCAAATCCGGTACGCTAACTTCGGTTTCCGTAATTGTCGGCATAGGTTCTTTTAAACTACGTTCAAGCACAGGTTGTACTTTTTGTTCAATTTTAAAACGTATATTCTGCCAATCCTGATACCATTTAACCCAAATTTTTTCTTCAATGCTATCTTCTTCGCAAGCGCTTTTTAAATCTTCAAAATATGTTGTTTTAAATACACGGTAATCTTCAGACCACTTTTCCCATATATCAACGATATTCATCACTAATTGGCGGTTATTTTCAAAGTATTCTATTTTTAAAAGAGCATTTTTTATAATTTTGCCTGTATTTTCAGCTAAAAATTCAAAGCTTGCCCTTTCTTCTTTTTCAAGAAGCGCCAGTTCATGAATTGAATTTTCGCCATCGTCAATTTCATCAATACGCTGTTCCAAATCATCTGCCTGTTTTTTTACCGCCAAAATTTTTGATTTTATATTGTGCATACCTAACGATAATTTATTACTCAAATAACGCTGGCGTTCGGCAAGAAGGACGTTTTCTTCATCAGTCAGTTTTGAATTTTTTTCATATTTTTTAGATAACTTCAAGCCTATCAAATTAAAATCGCGGATAACGGCTTCTTTCTGTTCTTCGTAAGCATCCAGTTTATCAATCAATTCACAAGTCCACTGCTGCACAGCCTGATAGTATTTAATAACGGATTTGTTAATTGCCTTAACATCATATTTGGCAAGCAAAGCCGTATAATCAAACTCCGAAGAAAGCAGCGTAACTTTCTGTAAATCCTCAATTTTTAACTGCAGCTCATTTAGCTCATTTATTAACGCCGGTTTTTCTACATAAACCTTTTTATAAAGCTGCATAACTTCCTGGTCATTAAAAATCGGCAGTAAATCATTTTGGATGAACAAATTGAGGATAAACTGCAAACGTTCCTTTTCGGTATAAGCATAGTTATTTAGCCAAAGGTTGTTCCTAAAATCAGTGTTTTTAACCAAATAATCAGTGCACGGAATTACACAATATACTCCATTTTCTATCGATAAATTATCTAAATCTATTCCATCACCACTATAACCGGTCATATCACAGTGCCAATATCTTTGTCCTTTTATATAATAATGCTCATATCCAACATGATACGGAAATGTTTTATCACTTATCATTGTTCTAAAATCATCAAAGGTTGGAATTTTCCAGTCATCTATATTGCCAACTTTAAATTTGCTGACAACACGTTTTGCTCCAGCAGTATCATAACTACCTCCATTAACAGTACACCACGGAAAATACTCTAAATTAGCCCATAAAAGCCCGGTATCCCTGTCAAGTATAATCTCCGGCCTGTTTTTAAAAAAGAACCACCGCTGGGTTTTAACAGCTTCTAAAATTTTTTCTGTGGCTGTAACAGACAGTTCCGTAATTTCTGTGCTAACAGCAGCTATTTGAGCTTGAATGGCGCTAAGCTGTACCTGCATGTTGCTTTCCTGCGCTGCAAGCTGTGCCTTTGCCGCATTTAACTCCTGCAAACGGTTGGCATTATTTTCGTTTTCAATGCCTTCACAACTTGTTGCTATTTCTTTAATTTTCAAAAGTAAATTATCACGCTGTTCTGTTAATACTTGCAGTTCTGTCATGTTATCAAGTCTCCTTTTTTCAGTTTCTATTTTTTCAGCGCTTTGCAATTCTTTGTTAATTGTTGCCTTTACAAAATACATAAAT
>ENA-UOJQ01001033-UOJQ01001033.1-human-gut-metagenome-genome-assembly--contig:-P63-NODE-1033-length-25009-cov-26.424301_pt1 | contig 25009 bp, 26 predicted proteins | sample MGYA00242352_ERZ723899 | MGnify/ENA metagenome assembly ERZ723899
GATAGTTCATATAGGATTTTCATGCGATCATCATCTCCTGTTCGTTAAACTGGAAGTTGTCTCAGTCAAAGACCGTTTGCATACTTGGATTTTCATGGGCTTCAAAGCACATCAATATTTGCTCCCGCGTACACTTTTCAACGGCAAGATTTACTGGCAGTTCCTTCTTGCCGAAAAAAGAAATCGCTGTTGTTTCGATGTTCTTTCGGAACGTTCCTCCCTCATATCTGCACAGGACAAACGCCTTCAGAACACCATAAGCATAATTTACCACATTGTGCTTTCTCCAATCCTGAACAGCAATGAGCCTTTCCGCTGTTACGATCAATCCGGCTTCCTCATGAACCTCTTTTTCTGTATTGGATGCAATGGACTGATCTACATCACACCAGCCTCCCGGCAATGCCCATGTTCCGTTATTTTCATGAACAAGAAGGATTTTCTCATTGACAAACACCGCCGCTCTGGTATCGACTTTTGGTGTCTGATAGCCGGATTCGCCGCAGAACAAATCAAAGACCTTGTTTAACGGAATATCTGTCTTCAGCGACAGCATTTCTGCCGCAATCTCCCGCAGTTCTTCATACCGTTCTTTGTCGTACTGATCTTTTCCATATCGAAGCCCTGCCTGCGCAATGCTCTGAATACGAATCGCAAACTCAACCCACTTATCATTCATATAAGTACCTCCGCAAATCCCGATTGATACTCTTCTCAAAGTTCAAGTCCATCAACCCATGCCGCAAGCTCCTGATGCCCGACGCTGCTCTTGAAGACCTTGCCGTCCATCAGCTTTGCTCCTTTGCAGCTCGGCATAGGGCGTCCAATGCTTTCGAAGGGAACGCGAGGTCGTGATCTTCATCGGAATTTCTCAATAGTGGACATTCAGCTTTCTTTTCAATTATAGGGGACAGCGGCGGAAAAAGCAATCACGGAGACACTGAAATATTTCAACATGATTGCTTGTGAACGGGCAACGTGATCAAACTCACGCTGCCCGTTTCCGTTTTTCAAACAGGGGAGAGTAAGAGCGAAGACCGGGCACATGCCGTTTAGCGAGCAGGAGAAATCAGATTCTGCCCCTGAAACCAGAGAATCATGCTCTGAAGCGTTTCTCTGAGCGGGCGGGCGTGGAAGCCGAGCGCGCCCACTGCTTTTGCGTTTGAAAAATGCCCGTTAGAGCGAAGCACGGCGATGGAATAAGGTGTGAAAAAGGGCCGCTCGCCCCGGAGCTGGCCGATCTTCTCAAAAATGGGCGCAGCGCAGCTTGCCAGTGCGGCGGGCGCGCAGAGCCTTGGCACTTTCCGGCCAAGCAGGGAAGCCGTCAGGGCAAGCAAGTCCTGAATGCTTGCGTAGTGGCCGGAAAGAATGTAGCATTCCCCGGCCTTTCCGCGTTCCGTGCAGGCGAGAACACCGGCCGCGACATCCCGCACGTCAACGAAATCGTAGCCGCCTTTGACGCCGAGCGGCAGCCGGCCACGGCAGAAGGCAAGCAGCATCCGGGTCATATTTCCGCGCGCCAGATCGCCGGGGCCGAGGATGCCGGAGGGCAGGACGACACTGGCGTTCAGACCGCTTTGCGCCGCCTCCAGAACCAGTGCAGTTGCCATGGCCTTGCTTTTTCCGTAATCGCCGAGGATCTCGTCCGGCGCGAATCGGTCCGGTTCCGTGATCGTTTCCGGTGCGGGCTTCTCCGGGATCGCATGGACGGAGCTGACGTAGATCAGCCGCCCAGCGCCAAATTCCCGGCTCAGATCGACGATGTTCTGCGTGCCCTGCACGTTGACGGCATACAGAGCCTCATCCGGCTTTGAGGCAATGGATATGAGACCGGCACAGTGCAGTACGCAGAAATCATCGCCTCCTGCGGCAAAAAAGTCACGTAGAGACTCCTTATCTGTGAGATCGCCATAAAAGACGGCTACATGGTTCGGCAGAGTATAGATGAGCGGGTCACGGTCCTTAACGAGCGCAAGAACACGGCAGCCGTGTGCCAGCAGCAGCTGAACCACGGCACTTCCGAGGAAGCCAGTGGCACCGGTGATCAGGTAATTTTGATACATCACACATCCTCCTTTGGTAATCCTACAGATGTTGATTATCTTTCATAATTATAATATAATATAAACAGCCGGAAACACCATAGACAGTTTGCCGAAAGCTGAAAGAACGGCAACATATCCCGCCAAACTGTCGGCTTAATTTGTAAACTTTTTGTGGAGGCGCAATGAAGACGGATGCGAGAGTGAAATACACCAAGATGGTGCTGAAAAAAGCGCTGCTGGAGTTGATGCAGCACAAGCCGGTCAATAAGATCACGGTCAAGGAGATATGCGAACGAGCAGAACTGAACCGCGCGACCTTTTACGCCCATTATTCCGACTGCTTTGACCTGCTGGAGAGCATCGAGGAGGAACTGTTTGGGCAGTTCGAACGATCCATGCAGAGCTATACACGCTCGTTTGATATTGCGGGGCTTGTGGGTGGGCTTTACCGGATCGTTCAGGAAAACGAGGCGGTCTGCCGTGTCTTGCTGTTCGGGCGTCGCAGCACGGAGCTGATTCACCGGATGATCGCATATGCGCACGATCTGAGCATTTCCGCGTGGCGAAAGACCCTGAAAAATGCGTCCGCAGACGAGCTGGAAATGCTCTATCTCTGCCTGTCGAACGGACTTCTGAGCGTCGTGTTGGACGGGTATGACCGGTTTGACCAGCAGAGCGTGATCCGGTTCGTCGAGCAGATGTACCGGCAGGCGATTGCGCCGTTCATGTAGGGTGTATCTGAAAACTCCCAACGCACCCGGACAGCGGGCCTTTTTGCGGTGCGCCGCGTCATTTTTCCTTGAAATACGTCAGTATTCCTGCGAAAAAATGTCTTGCGCAACGCAAAAATCCCTCGCTGCCGGTCACATCATGAGTTTTCAGATACACCCTAAAGAAAAACAGGAGGACGGATCCATTGATGCAAATTCAGGGACTTCAAAAGCTGACGCTGCTGGATTATCCAGGGCGGACGGCCTGTACGGTGTTTTTGTCTGGCTGCAATTTTCGCTGCCCGTTCTGCCATAACGCGCCGCTGCTCACCGCAGCGGACGAAGACGGCATGGACGAAGACGAGCTGCTGGCGTTTTTGAAAAAACGGCAGGGGCTGCTGGATGGCGTCGCCGTCACCGGCGGTGAGCCGCTGCTGCGTCCAGACCTGCCGCAGCTGCTGGAAAAAATCAAGGCACTGGGCTATGCGATCAAGCTGGACACGAACGGCGCGTTTCCGGAGCAGCTGAAGGCAGTCGTGTGCGCGGGGCTGGCAGATTACGTTGCCATGGATATCAAAAACAGTCCGGCGCGCTACGCGGAAACAGCTGGTGTTCCGGGGCTTGCCCTGACGCCCATTTTCAGGAGTGTTTCGTTTTTGCTGCGCGGCACGGTTGATTATGAGTTCCGGACGACCGCAGTTGCGGAGCTGCATGACGACGCATCATTTGTACAGCTGGGAGACTGGCTCATGGGCGCAAGGCGGTACTATATCCAGCGCTTCCAGCCGCGCGATACGGTCCTGCGGGCAGGCCTCAGCGCTCCATCTGAAATGCAGCTTCATTGCTGGGCGGAACTGGTACGGCCCAAGATTCCCGCTGTGGAGATCCGCGGGATATAAAAAACAATATATTGTTATCTATATTCGGAATAAACACAATATATTGTGCAAAACTATTGACAAAGCACAAGCTTTCAGGTTAGAATGGGATGCAGCGCAAGGCGCGGCATCCCATTTTGTTTCATACGATGGCACACAGAGAACAGGAGGACCAGCTATGTACCGGGTAACAAAAAGAGACGGAAGCATCACAGAATTTCACATTGCCAAGATTGGCAATGCCATCACAAGAGCCTTTGAGGCCGTTGGCCGGCAGCAGCATCCGAGCGTGATCGAGCTGCTGGCTCTGCGTGTCACGGCGGAATTTGAGCCGAAGATCCGGAATGAGCTGATCTCAGTCGAAGATATTCAGGACTGCGTCGAGCGCGTTCTGAGCGAAGCGGGCTATTCGGATGTGGCAAAGGCCTACATTCTCTACCGCAAGCAGCGGGAAAAGCTGCGCAACGTCGGCAGCACCCTGCTCAATTATAAGGAGCTGGTGGACAATTATCTCCGGATCAACGACTGGCGCGTGAAGGAGAATTCCACGGTCACGTATTCCGTCGGCGGCCTGATCCTGTCCAACTCCGGCGCGATCACGGCGAATTACTGGCTGAGCGAAATTTACGACGCGGAGATCGCACAGGCGCATCGGAATGCAGAGCTGCACCTGCACGACCTCAGCATGCTCACCGGCTACTGCGCGGGATGGAGTCTCAGGCAGCTCATTCAGGAGGGGCTTGGCGGCGTGCCGGGGAAAATCAGCTCCGCTCCCGCCTCCCATCTGTCCACGCTCTGCAACCAGATGGTAAACTTCCTCGGCATCATGCAGAACGAGTGGGCAGGCGCGCAGGCATTTTCCTCGTTTGACACCTATCTCGCGCCCTTCGTCCGCGTGGATAAACTGACGCAGCGTGAGGTCAAGCAGTGCGTGCAGTCGTTCGTCTACGGCGTCAATACGCCGTCGCGCTGGGGTACGCAGGCGCCGTTTTCCAACATCACGCTCGACTGGACGGTGCCGAAGGATATGGCAAACCTTCCTGCCATCGTCGGCGGGCAGGAGCAGCCGTTCACCTACGGCGAGTGCCAGAAGGAAATGGACATGGTGAACAAAGCCTTCATCGAGCTGATGATCGAGGGCGATGCAAACGGACGCGGCTTCCAGTATCCTATCCCGACCTATTCCATCACCAAGGATTTTGACTGGGGAGACACGGAAAACAACAAGCTTCTGTTTGAGATGACTGCAAAATACGGTACGCCGTATTTCTCCAACTATATCAACTCTGACATGGAGCCAAACGACGTGCGCTCGATGTGCTGCCGCCTGCGGCTTGATCTGCGGGAGCTGCGCAAAAAATCCGGCGGCTTCTTCGGCTCCGGCGAGTCGACCGGTTCGGTCGGCGTTGTGACGATCAACCTGCCGAGGATCGCGTATCTTGCCGAAGGCGAGGCGGATTTCTACAGGAGGCTCGACAGGCTGATGGACATCGCCGCGCGTTCGCTCAAGACGAAGCGCATGGTCATCACGAAGCTGATGGAGGGTGGGCTCTACCCCTATACCAGACGCTATCTCGGCACGTTTGAGAATCATTTTTCGACGATCGGTCTTGTCGGCATGAATGAGGCGGGGCTGAACGCGAAATGGCTCCGGAAAGATCTGACCCACCCGGAGACGCAGGCGTTTGCCAAAGACGTACTGAACCATATGCGGCAGCGGCTGAGCGACTATCAGGAGCAGTACGGAGATCTCTACAATCTGGAGGCTACTCCGGCAGAATCTACAGCCTACCGCCTTGCAAAGCACGACAAAATGCTCTACCCTGATATCATCACGGCGAATGAAAACGGCACGCCGTATTACACGAACTCCAGCCATCTGCCGGTCGGGTACACGGAGGATATCTTCTCCGCACTCGACGTACAGGACGAGCTGCAGACGCTCTATACTTCCGGCACGGTATTCCATGCCTTCCTCGGAGAAAAGCTGCCGGACTGGAAGGCGGCGGCAAGCCTCGTTCGGAAAATCGCAGAAAATTACCGCCTGCCGTATTACACGCTGTCGCCGACCTACTCCGTCTGCAAAAACCACGGCTATCTTGCAGGAGAGCAGCCGGTCTGCCCCTTCTGCGGCGAGAAAGCAGAGGTCTACAGCCGCATCACCGGTTATTACCGCCCCGTGCAGAACTGGAACGACGGCAAGGCGCAGGAATTTAAGGATCGCAGGACATACGACATCGGCGCGTCGAAGCTGACGCACTGCGGCGTACAGGAGCAGGCGCAGACGCCGGAGCCGCCGGCGGAGCAGCCGTGCGAAGCGGTCGAACTGTTTGCGACAAAGACCTGCCCGAACTGCAAGCAGGCAGAGCAGCTGCTGGATGCGGCGGACATCCGCTATACGGTGCGGTTTGCAGAGGAAAACCGCGACACCGTCCGCGCCCTTGGCATCCGGCAGGCACCGACGCTGGTATCCGGCGGGCAGAAGTGGACCGGCGTGAGCGGTGTGCGGGAGTTTATTGCCGCAAAGGAGAACGCAAATGTATGAGATTCTGATCGTTGGCGGCGGCCCGGCCGGTCTGACGGCGGCAATTTATGCTGCCCGTGCCGGTAAGCACGTGGCTGTTCTGGAGAGAGGATCGACCGGCGGGCAGATCATATCCGCGCCGCTGGTGGAAAACTATCCGGGCATTCCTTCGGTTTCCGGCACAGAACTTGCCCGGCAGATGACCGAACAGGCGTGCACATTCGGCGCGGAGATCGTTTATACAGAGGCGGTGGGGCTTGAGAAAACGCCGGCGGGCTTCCGGGTTCTCTGCATGGACGGCGTCCGGGAGGCAAAAGCGGTCATCCTTGCGACTGGTGCGGCACACCGGTCACTGGGGCTTGCGGCGGAAGATGCGCTTACCGGCTGCGGCGTATCCTACTGCGCTGTCTGCGACGGCGCGTTTTATGAGGGACTGGACGTTGCGGTCGTGGGCGGCGGAGATACGGCAGTTCAGGATGCACTGCTCCTGGCAAACACCTGCCGCAGCGTCACGCTGATTCACCGGCGTGATGCCTTCCGCGCAAGCCCTCATCTGGTTAGCTGTGCGGAGCGGCAGGAGAATATCCGGATCCTTCGGAACTACACGGTACAGAAGCTTCTTCGGCTTGGAGATGTCCTGCAAGGTGTGGAGCTTCTGAATCTCAAAACCGGGGAGCCGGAGCGGCTGGATATGGACGGTCTGTTCATCGCAGTCGGTCAGACCCCGCAGAGTGCTCCTTTTCAGGAAGCTGTTGCGGTAGAGAACGGGTATTATCTGGCGGGCGAGGATACAAAAACAAGCCTGCCTGGCGTCTTTGCAGCCGGAGACGGACGCAAAAAGCAGGTGCGTCAGCTCACAACCGCTGTTTCGGATGGTGCAGCAGCCGCGCTTGCGGCGTGCCACTATCTGGAGGAGCAGGGAAAGTCAGAATGACGCAGCACACCGCAAAAAGGCCCGAACCATACTTCCAGACCTGCCGCGGCTCAGCCAGCGGGTCTGGAAGTCTTTTATGGGCAGTTTCTTGACAAGAACGGCGTTTGCTGGTAAAGTGGAAATATAAATAAGACAAAGACCTAATTATAAATCTGGGAAGAGGAGGATGCAGACGATGAAGAAGAGAATCATTCGCGGATGTTTGCGGATCGCAATTCTGGCGGTCGCGGGCGGTGTGCTTGGATGGCTGAGCAGCATCCTGTTCGGGGAACGTGCGCTCATTACAGAGCTCCCCGTTGTGGTGACCCTGGGCGCGAGCATTGGCATTTTGTCCGGTGTTGTGTTGTTCCCGGAGAAAGCATAGCTGCAGGCTGCAGAGCTCTGGGGAGCAGAAGATAGGAAGCAGACAGAAGAACTGGCGCGAAACGCCGGGAAAGGAGCGGGATATGGCAATCAAGGCAATTACAACAGACAGTTTCCGGGATGATGTGTTGAAAACGAGAAAGCCGGTTTTGGTGAAGTTTTGGGCACCGTGGTGCGGGTATTGCCGCGCACTCGCACCGGCGCTGGAGTCAATTGAAAAGCAGTATGAGAATCTGCTTTCCGTTGGGCGTATCAATTTTGATACGGAAACAGCTGTGGCGCGCAGATATAACATTCATAAGCTGCCGACTCTGCTGCTGTTTATCAACGGAGCCGTGGCTGGATTCCTGATCGCTCCTTCTTCTGAGAAGGAGATCGACGCATTTTTAAAGAAAATGCTCGGACTGAATGTAGGAGGTCTGTATGGCAAATATGTATGATATTGTGATCATCGGCGGCGGCCCCGGCGGGTATTCGGCTGCATTATATGCCGCGAGAGCAGGGTTGCATGTGGCTGTGATCGAGAAGCGGGCCATTGGCGGGCAGGCAATCCGAAGTGAAAATATTGAGAACTATCCGGGCTTTGATGCCGGGATCGATGGGCTGCGTCTGAGTGAAAAAATGCAGCGCGGCGCGGAGCGGTTCGGTGCAGAAATGGTGACAGATGAGGTACGCCGTGTACAGCTGATGCAGATGGTCAAGGTGATTGAAGCGGCGAAGCAGACCTATCATGCGCCCACCGTCGTTCTGGCGACCGGTGCGCCGCCCAAAAAAGCTCGGAGTTGAAGGCGAGGATGAGATGCTGGGGCGCGGTGTTCACTATTATGCCGCTTGCCGCTCTATGATGTACAGGCGAAAAACAGTTGCAGTGATCGGGGAGGGGGAGCAGGCTGCCGAGGCGGCGATGCTCCTTTCCCGTATCGCCAAGCGGATCTGTCTGGTGCATGGGGGCGAGCACATGGAGATCAGTCCGGCCTATGCGGGCAAGCTGAAAATGATGCGAAACATTGAATGCTAGGGTCGTCGTTAGTTTCTCATGGATAAAAAGAAACGGCGGCTCTGATTTCTCAAAACCGCCGCTTCATTATTTGCGCGTGTAAAATTGTCTGCCGCACGACGGTTTTTTTCTTTTGCCGTCGTGCGGCAGATAAGTTATTATATTATCCAAACAGCAGAGTCGATACGGGAAGTTTTCAAGCAGCGGAGAGTTCTCTCCGATTTGCAACGGCTTGAAAACAAATAGATACTGCCATTGCCGCAGAAATGACGTAGCTTATCATTGTCATACCGTCGCTACCAAACATGAATAACGGAACAAAAGAAAGCACGAAGGCAATTACACTACATACAAAAACAGCTTTTTTGCGTTTTTTCGCTTTTTCGTATCTGCATAAAATGGTAATTCCAAGTATGACAACAGCAACCGTCAATATACCAGTGAGCATTGGAGAAAAGTTTGCATATCCCACTAAGTTCAAATCGAAATACGAATAAGTATTTATCACTCTTTCCGTCGGGCTGGGTGCGAAAATCAAAACAGCTCCAAGAGGCAATAGTTCCAAAATCAGCGAAATAGCATGAAATGCGATGCCAACTGCATAGAAAGCCCTGTCTGTTAATTTCACGGTTTTACCCTCTTTCTTTAAGTAGGTGCGAAGTACAGCAATTCCAATGAAAACAATGCCACCTACCCAATAGTATTTTCTACTTGTTAAGAAAACGGGAGAGATCACCAAGGCCAATCCAATAAGGAAAAGAACAAGATTTACCATATTCGCAAGCATCCGACTTGAGTACTTCAATGAATCTAAAATAATCCTATCGGTTTGGTCTTTCATTTCCGCCTCCTCAATTATTTTGCCCGACAGCAACTCACCAACCGACACGCCTAAAATATCTCCAAGCGGTTTTAGCAATGAGGTGTCCGGCAATCCCTTTCCTGTTTCCCAGCGAGATATTGCCTTATCTGTTACCATGATTTTTTCAGCCAGTTCCTTTTGTGTGTACCCCTTTTGCTTTCGGAGTTCTGCAATAAAGCGGCCTGTTGTTTTTGCGTCCATATATCTTCCTCCTGATGGATAAATCTTAACGCATTGTCATTGAGAATGCACCCTATGAATCATAGAATAAGTGCTTTCATTGGCGAAAAATCCTTTTTTCATTCTAATACAATGCGATGGAATACTCAAGCACGTGATACGAAACAAAACATCCTACTCTATATTGTTTTCGCCATCCGGCATCCTCGCCGCACATTCCAGCAGTTGCTCCGGAGAGATTTTATAGAGCTTTGCAAGGGCGATCAGATTGGAGGTGTTGGGATCGCGGAAGCCGTTCTCCCACGTGGAAACGGACTGGCGGCTGACACCCAGTGTTTCCGCCACAAACTCCTGCGTCATCTGGCAGCGGATACGGTTTTCCTTCAACGCTTCGCCCAGGGATTTGGCGACAGCCTTCTTTTCCTCCCGCACCTCCTTGGAATTAACATACTTTTTGAGTGCCTTTACGATCAGAATATGGAAACATGGAAAGAAAAGAACCTATGTTGGCACCAAGGTTAGGCGCCAACATAGGCTCTTCGTTTGCAGGGGATTGGAATCAGGAAAGAAGACGAAAACCATCCCGGTATTTTATAGAATGCTTCAGATCCCGCCCATACAGGCAGTGCATCGGAGGTTCGCACACAATTTATTGCACCGGCAGCTCCACCGCGATGGTGGTGCCCTTCTCCGAGCTTTTCTCCACCCAAATATAGCCGACATGGAGATTGGTGATCTCCCACGCCAAAGAAAGCCCCAAACCAACGCCGCCGTACTCCCGGCTGCGGGACTTGTCCACGCGGAAGAATGGCTGGAAGATGCTCTGCTGATACTCCTCCGGGATGCCGCAGCCGGTGTCGGAGACACGGATCCGGAGCTTTTCCGGCTCCTGTGTGACGCAGACCCGCACCGAGCCGCCTGGGCGATTGTATTTGACGGCGTTTTCCGTCAGGTTGAAGAGCAGCCGGTAGATCAGCGCGTCGCTGCCGGTCATGACGCCGTCGCCTTCCGCCGTTAGGGTAACGCTGCGCTTCTCTGCCAGCGGTGCGAGGTCTGTGAAGATCTCCTCGACCATGGGCGCAAGCTGAATCCGTTCGTTCCGCGCCACCTGCTGCAGGCTGCTCATTTCCAGCAGTGTTTTTGTCATCTGAGTCAGCCGCTCCGTCTGCTCCCGCAGCAAAGAAAGAAATGCTGCTGTTTCCGGCAGTACGTCGGGGTGCTCTGCGGAGAACAGCTCCAGCTGCGCCTGCATCAGCGCAAGCGGCGTGCGCAGCTCGTGGGCGGCGTTGCCAGTGAACTGCCGCTGGGCGGCAAAGGCGTTGTTCAGCCGTTCAAGCATTTGATTGAAGGAATGGCTGAACTGGCGGAACTCCGGCAATACGTCCTCGTTGATCTTCATGTCTGCCAGGTTGCTCATCTGCACCTGCTCAACCTGCAAGGCAAAGCTGCGCAGAGGCTTGAGGGCGTGTCCGCTGACAAAATAGGCGAGGATGCCGCTGAGCAGCGTTACCGCCGCCGTGATGTACCAGTTGGTGGTGCGGAAGCGCCCTTGCGCCCCATCGACAATGATTGTCAAATCCTCGTCAGGTGCTACGAGCTGCGGGTCAAAGCTCACTGCGCCTTCACCATCGATAAGAACAGTGCCACCCTGAAAAGTGTTCGCAATCGTGTCCATATAGTACATGCCGGAGGAACAGAGCAGCAGATTCATGGAAATACAGGTAACTCCGATGAGCAGGACGCTCATCAGCGTGATGCGCCACTGCAAAGAAAGGTGCTTCATGCTTCCTCGCCTCCCATCAGATAGCCTTCGCCGATGCGGTTGCGGATGGGGTCATAGCCCAGTGCGGCACGCAGTTTTTTGCGCAGAGCGGAGATATGTACCCGGATGGAGTTGCTAAAGCTGTCCACGCTGTTGTCCCAGACATGATCCATCAGCTCCTCCTGACTCACCGGTCGCCCCTGATGTACCATTAAATATTCCAATATCCCCGTTTCCTTGCGGGTCAGCGTCAGGGCCTGAGCATTGACGGAAGCGGTGCGGGAGCGCGTGTCAAAGGCTAAATCCCCGCAGGTCAGCAGCACGTCCTGCTGCGTGAACTGCCGCAGGGTCAGGCTGCGGATACGGGCCTCCAGCTCAGCCAGATGAAAGGGCTTTGCAAGATAGTCGTTGGCGCCTGCGTCCAGTCCCTCCACCTTGTCCTCTACCTCGCTGCGGGCGGAGAGAATCAGGACTCTCGTCTCCCGGTCTGTCTGCCGCAGGGTGCGCAGCACCGTCATGCCGTCCTTGCCCGGCAGGTTCAGATCCAGAAGCACCAGATCGTAGCGCTCCACGCCTAGAAGCTCCAGCGCCTTCTCCCCGTCGTAGCAGCAGTCAACACTGTATGCCAAACGCCGCAGGCTGCGGACGATGGTCTCGCACAGAGCGCGTTCGTCTTCAATAACCAAAAAATGCATGAAAGCCCTCCTTTATAAGCTTCATTCATTCGATTGTCTTCAGTATAGCAGAAACAGATAAAGTTTGTGTTAAGTTTCTGTTCTTAACAGGGACTTTAACTCTCCCGTGCTATGATGAAAGCACAAAACGGAAAGGGTGATGAAACTTGAGTCACGGAAAGAAGACGGCGGCGCAGATCACGCTTCTGCTCGCCGGAGCCGCCATGCTGTGCTTTGGCGTATGGCGGGGCGAGGCGGCGACGGTGCTGAGCAAAGCAATCAAATTATGTCTGGAGTGTGTGGGCATTGGGTAAAAAGTTTTCAGGCGTTTCACAGACCATGTCCCGCTTCCGGGGCTGGATCCAGGCGGGAGCGACGCTGCTGACCAACCTGCATCTGCCGAACTTTCTCAAGGGCGGACTGTATCAGGGCGCGGGGAAGACCGTCTGCGTGCCGGGACTCAACTGCTACTCCTGCCCGGCGGCGTCCGGGGCCTGCCCCATCGGGGCGTTTCAGGCAGTGGTGGGCTCATCGAAGTTCAGCTTTTCCTACTATATCACGGGGTTTCTTATTCTGCTGGGAGTCCTGCTTGGACGCTTTATCTGCGGCTTCCTCTGTCCCTTCGGCTGGTTTCAGGAGCTGCTGCACAAGATCCCCACCAAGAAACTCTCCACAAGAAAGCTCAAGCCCCTGCGATATCTGAAATATGCCGTTTTGCTGGTGATGGTATTCCTGCTGCCGGCGTTCCTTGTGAACGATGTGGGCATGGGAGACCCATTCTTCTGCAAATACCTCTGCCCCCAGGGCGTGCTGGAGGGGGCTATCCCGCTGTCCCTTGCCAATTCCGGCATCCGGGCGGCACTGGGCAGCCTGTTTACATGGAAATTCGGCATCCTGCTGGCGGTGATCGTACTGAGCGTGCTGTTCTACCGTCCCTTCTGCAAGTGGCTGTGCCCGCTGGGCGCATTCTATGCGCTTTTTAACAAGGTCTCGCTGTTCCAGATGAAGGTGGACAAGAACAAGTGCGTCTCCTGCGGAAAATGCGCCAAAGCCTGCAAGATGGACGTGGACGTGACGAAGACGCCAAACCATCCCGAATGCATCCGCTGCGGGATGTGCATCCGCGCCTGTCCCACAAACGCCGTGTGCTTCCGCTGCGGCTTTGGCAACGGGAAAGAAAATACAACAAAAATCAATACGGAGGAATCAAAATGAAGTTTAAAAAGTTTACTGCGCTGCTGCTGGCGGCCCTGCTGGTGCTGTCTTTGGCGGCCTGCGGCACAAAGGACAACGACAAAATGGCAGATATGAGCGGAGACAGCTCTGCCATGACCGGCGAGCCGAAAAACGCCGAGGAGGCACTTGCCCTGCACAAAAAGCTGATGGAACAGGAGAACACGATCCTGTCGCAGAACACTGCGCTCTGGGAAAAGGTTTTCATGGAGGCCGACAAGGGCATGGCCATGGTGGAGGACGGCAAAAACTATGGTGATTTCCTGCTGGATACCATCGAGAGAGCCAAAGACCAGTTCACCGACGAAGAGTATAAGATGCTGAAGGAATCGGCCACGGAGATCAGCAATATCGAAAACAAGCTGACCGAGCTGGAAAACAAGTACCCCGAGATCATGCAGGAATCCGTGGACGGCGATATGAGCGTGCCCGCAGGCAGCGATATGACCAATCCGCCCGACGACGGCAGCATGCAGAAGTTCCCCGCATTTGAGGGCAAAGACTTGGATGGGAATCCGGTGAAGAGCGATGAGCTGTTCTCCGGCAACGCTGTCACCGTGGTGAATTTCTGGTTCACCACCTGCAATCCCTGCGTGGGTGAGCTTGCCGAGCTGGACGCACTGAACAAAGAGCTCGCAGAGAAGGGCGGCACGCTCATCGGCGTCAATACGTTTACGCTTGACGGCGACGAAACGGCAATCTCGGAGGCGAAGGATGTGCTGGCCAAGAAGGGCGCAACCTATCAGAACGTGTATTTCGCTTCCGACGGCGAGGCCGGAAAATTCACAACCAACATCTTCGCCTATCCCACCACCTATGTGGTGGACCGCAACGGCAACATCGTGGGTGACCCCATCGTAGGCGCCATCACGGAAAAAAAGCAGGCGGAGACGCTGCAGAAACTCATTGACCAGACCCTTGCCGCCGACAAGGGCTGACAAACGGTTTCGTCAGCGGTTTCGCAAAAGATGTTTTCTGATCATATAAACAGCGCACCCGGACACGAAGGCCGGGTGCGCTGCCCGTCTGAAGGATCATCGGAAGGTGGAAAGACCATAGCTGTTCGCCAGTGCGTCAATTCGCTGCCCGGCTTTGCACATCCGGCACTCGCCGGTTGGATAGGTTTCATAGCCCGGGATATCGGCAGGCGTGAACAGACTTAATACCGGGATGCCGTCCAGCTCTGGGATCGCGCTGAAAACCGCCGCAATGCCCTGCGTTTTGCCGCCATAATATTGGATACAATCAAGGGCGCGCCGCGCAGTTTTTCCGGAATTGACTGTCGAGATCAATAAAAGCATGTTTCTGCCATGGATCATGGGAACCAGATTTTCGCGGAACAGAAGCTGGCCGTTGGAGTCGTATTCCGGTGTGACGACACAGATGCTCTTGTTATTGTTGACAGAGAACAAAATTTTCTGCGTCAGCTGTCGGGCCAGGAACGCGCCGATGACCTCGCTGCCATCCATGCAGATGATGGTGTCGATCGACTTTTCGTAGATGTAATGGTTCGCGAGCGCAAGCGCAGTGTCGTGCGCCAGACTGTATTCGTGCTTCAGCCGTGTGATGTCAAGGTAATGACTGTTATGGGAATGCCGGGTTGCAAAATGACCATGGAATGCAATGAGTTCGAGATTAGGATTCTCTCTGGAACGGATGGCTTGTGTACTCATAGACAATACCTCCTTGCATATTCACGTCGGAATGGCGGCGGGTGCAGGCGGGGCAAAGCTGCTTTCATATGGGTTTCCTGTGGTGGTTATATTATAATAGATACCGAGTCCTGATAGCAAGCGATTTATAAAAAACAGTAGTCTTGCTCCGCCTGATCATGGTTCCTGCTCCTTTGCAGCAGCCTCGGCGGCAGCCTTTTTTGCTTTAGGAATAGTCCTCGGCGTAGGCAAAATCAGTGGCCGCAGGGGTCATGGACGTGTTTTTGCCCGCGGCACAGCTGGATAAAAAAATCAGAACCAGCAGGGCGGCAAGCAGAATTACAAGTTGGCGATCCTTTTTCATAGTGTAATCTCCTTTCGTTTGTCGCTCTGTTTATAGACAGGAAAACAGAGGCTCCGTTGCAGGATTTGTTCCGGAACTTCGGTTTCTCTCCTCTATTTTAAGTATATCTGATTCAGTTTCGTTTGACAAGAGGGGAAAACGATAGGAAATCTGCTGCCAAAAACCGCAATTACTGGAATGTTGACAGCCGATATATTTTGCGGTACAATTCATATATCTGCTCATGGATAAGGGCGGAAAGTCCGGATTTTTCATGGCAGACGATGAAATTGAATGATATGAGGGCAGGCGGAAGCAAGATGCAGTACCGAAACACACGGCAGCGTAAAATTGTTCTGGAAGCGGTACAGGAACACCATGACCATCCGAGCGCGGATCAGATCTATCTGGAGATCCGTGCAAAAGACCCGAGAATCAGCCGCGGAACGGTTTATCGGAATCTGAATATCCTTTCTGAGGAGGGGCAGATCACGCATGTAAAGGTTCCGGGAGCGGATCGGTATGACGGCAGGACAGACTTTCACTATCACCTGATCTGCACGGGCTGCGGCGCAGTCTGTGATGCCCCGTTTTCATACGACCCAACGCCGGACAAAACGATCGCAGCGGAATCCGGGTATCGGATCACGCGGCACAGAATGATTTTTGAAGGCGTTTGTCCGGCGTGCCAGAAGGCCGGGCACGAAAAGTAAGCACGGAACAGAAACCCGAAAGGTGCAGGATTTGAGCGGAGAATCGCCCGGATCCTGCGCTTTTTTATTGTGATACGCGAGCGACGGCCTGATGCATAAATTAAAATGAGACTTTGTATTATTAGTGTTGCGAATCCGTCACTTTTCTTGTATGATAAAGATAGAAAAACACAGCACGACAGGAAAAGAATTTGATGAAAGGAGGAGCAGCATATGATTTTGGGAATTTTGCGTGAGACGAAGAAGGGCGAAAATCGAGTGATCTGTACGCCGAAAGAGGTGGAGACCATCACGAGCGCAGGACACACCGTTTATGCACAGCGCGGCTGCGGAGAACGAGCCGGTTTTTCGGATGAAGCGTATGAATCTGCGGGGGCGCTTCTGACAGACTCTGTGCAGGAGCTGTTCAAAGTATGCGATATGGTCGCCAAGGTCAAGGAGTTTACGCCGGAGGAATGGCCGCTGATCCGGACAGGGCAGCTGCTTCTCGGCTGCCTGCATCCGGCGGCAAATCCGGAGGAGGTCGACGCGCTGATGAAAAGCGGCTGCATTGCATTTACGGCGGAGGATTCCCATCGATATGGCTCCCCGAACTGTGAGGCAGCGGGGAAGCAGGGGGCGCTGTTCGGGCTGGAATCGCTGCTGACCATCCACGGCGGAAAGGGAAAATATGTCGGCGGCTTTGCGGGGGAGCCGGGCATCCATGCGCTGATTCTCGGAAGCGGAAAAGTCGGCAGAGGCGCTCTGCAGGTCTTACAGGCGCTCGGCGCCAACTGTACGGTCATGGCCAGAAATATGCACAGGCTCCGTGCGCTCTCAGCACAGTATAATGGCCGCGTCCGCGTTAGGCGCTGCTCACGGGCGCATATTGCGGAGGAATTGCCGAAAACGGATATCGTTCTCAACTGTGTCAAATGGCAGAAGGAGAACAAAGAGTTCCTCATCACCCGAAACATGCTTTCCCTCATGGAAAAGGGCTCAGTGATCGTGGATATTTCCAACGACGAGCCGGGCGCGATCGAGACCAGCCGCGCGACCACGCATGAAGATCCGCGGTACATTGTAGACGGCATTGTGCATTACTGTGTTGCAAATATTCCGGGCGCGGTCGCACACTCTGCGTCTGTTGCCTACGCAGCACAGATGCTGCCGCTGATCCTGCACCTGCTGAATGACGGCGAGGAGGAGACCTGCATCCGCGACGGCTATTACCGGCGGGCACTGACGATCTACCGGGGGCTTCTGACACATGAGGAAACGAGCGCCATACAGGGAAAACCCTGGGTTCGCCCGGAAGAGGCGCTTGGGATCTCCGGCTTCCGCCTCGACCCAGCACCGCTGGCGTCGGATACGCACTCGACCCATTTTTATTCCTGGGCAGAAGACGGCGGAGCCCAAACTGAACACAGTTCATAAGGATGACACAAAGATCTATACCGAGCAAAACGTACAGGCTGAATAAACAAAACGAGCAGCGGCGCAAAACAACGCCGCTGCTCCGGCGCGTATTAGGGCTGCCTCCGGCTTTTGAAATGGGACATATCAAATTACGAATAGACGGTCCGCAAAAGAAGAATGAACGGTTTGATAAGAATTTATCGATAAGTATTGACCGGTATCCGGCGGATATGCTATGATTCTTTTGGATTAAAAAATGCTATTTATATCAAATAAATAGAATAAAAAGATCAGAAAAGCAGAAGGAGTGAGCCAGCCTTGAGCAGATTGGATATCAAAACCGCAAGCAAGGCCCAGACGGTCGTCGACCGCCTCTACAAGGACATGGAACGCAGGATCGCGTCCAGCCCCCCGGGCCTGTGTCCGATCGATATGTCGCTGACATTTTTGCAGCTGTGCCACGCGCAGTCGTGCGGCAAATGCGTGCCCTGCCGCATTGGACTCGGCCAGCTTGCCGCGCTGATGGGGCAGGTGCTCGACGGAACGGGCACCATGCTGACCATCGACACCATCGAAAAAACGGCGCGGGCCATCGTCGCCTCTGCTGACTGCGCCATCGGACGCGACGCAGCGCAGCTGGTCCTGAGCGGCTTTGAGGGCTTCCGGGACGACTATGTGAACCATGTGCAGCACCACCGGTGCCTCGCCTCGCTTCAGAACCCCGTGCCCTGCGTGTCGCTCTGTCCTGCGGGCGTGGACGTGCCGGGCTATGTCGCGCTGGTGCGCGAGGGACGGTACGCCGACGCGGTGCGTCTGATCCGCAAGGATAACCCCATGCCGACCGCCTGCGCGTACATCTGCGAGCACCCGTGCGAGGCGCGCTGCCGCCGCAACATGGTCGACGCGCCCATCAATATCCGGGGCCTCAAGCGCTATGCAGTCGATCATGCGGGCAATGTCCCGAATCCTGCCTGCGGGGAGGCGACCGGCAAACGCGTCGCCATCATCGGCGGCGGCCCGAGCGGGCTTTCCTGCGCGTATTATCTGCGCCTTATGGGCCACAGCGTGACGATTTTTGAAGAAAAGAAGCGGCTCGGCGGTATGCTCCGCTACGGCATCCCGGCCTACCGCTTCCCGCGCGAAAAGCTGGACGCGGAAATTGCCTCCATTCTGTCCACCGGCGTGGAGGTACATACCGAAGTGACGGTCGGAAAAGACATTTCCTTTGAACAGCTGCACAAGGATTACGACTGCCTGTATGTCGCCATCGGCGCGCATACGGACAAGAAAACCGGCATTCCCGGCGAGGACAGCAAAAACGTCATGTCTGCCGTCGAAATGCTGCGCGCCATCGGCGACGACATCATGCCGGACTTCGCCGGCAAGCGCGTCGTGGTCATCGGCGGCGGCAACGTGGCGATGGACGTGACAAGAAGCTCCGTGCGTCTGGGCGCTGCCAGCGTCACCTGCGTCTATCGCCGCAGAATTGCGGACATGACTGCGCTTCCCGACGAGGTGCAGGGCGCAATTGCCGAGGGTGCGGAGATCCGCGAGCTTTCTGCGCCGGTGCGCATCGAGGCAAACGAAGCGGGCGAGGCTGCCGCCCTCTGGGTGCAGCCGCAGATCATCGGCCTTGCCGACAAGTCCGGCAGACCCCGCCCGGACGCGGCAGACCAGCCCGAAGAACGCATTCCGGCTGACATCATCGTCGTCGCCATCGGGCAGGGCGTGGAGATCGCGGGCTTTGAGCAGGCCGGTATCCCCATCAAAAGGGGAACGTTTATGGCTGAAAGCTCCAGCCAGATCGACAACATGGAAAACGTCTTTGCCGGCGGCGACTGCGTGACCGGCCCTGCTACCGCCATCCGTGCAATTGCGGCGGGCAAGGTCGCGGCGGCCAACATCGACGAACAGCTCGGCTTCCACCATGAAATTCGCACCGATGTGGAAATTCCAGCGCCGCATCTGGACGTCTGTCCCGCACGCGGGCGCGTCAACACCAAAGAGCGCGAGGCAGCCCAGCGCAAATGCGATTTTGAAGACATCGAATGCGGCATGACGCATGAGGAGGCCTGCGCGGAAAGCGGCCGCTGCCTGCGCTGCGACCACTTCGGCTACGGCATCTTCAAGGGAGGGAGGATCGAACGATGGTAAGCTTGATCATTAACGGCAAACCCGTCTGCGTGCCGGAGGGAACCAGCATTCTGGAAGCGGCACGCGCGGCCAATATTGACATTCCAACGCTCTGCTATCTCAAGGACCTCAACGAGATCGGCGCCTGCCGCATCTGCATGGTCGAGGTCGAGGGACAGGATACGCTTGTTGCCGCGTGCGACAATGAGGTTCACGAGGGTATGGTCGTCCACACGAATTCTCAGAAGGTGCGCATGACGCGGCGCGTGAATCTCCAGCTTCTTCTCAGCCAGCACGAGGTAAACTGCGTCAAGTGTACGCGCAGCGGCAACTGCAAGCTGCAGAAGCTCGCCAACGACTATAATCTGCTCGGCGCGCCCTATCAGAAAAAGCTGCGTCCGGCGCCGGTCGACTACTCCGCGCCCATTTTGCGCTTTGAAAACCGCTGCGTCAAGTGTATGCGCTGTGTGCAGGTGTGCGATAAGGTGCAGGGCGTGCATATCTGGGATCTGGTCGGCACCGGCTCCCGGACGACTGTCGGAACGGCAAAGGCGGACAGCCTTTCCCAGTCCCTCTGCACCTATTGCGGTCAGTGTGTGACCCACTGTCCTGTCGGCGCATTGGAGGAGCGCGACGATACCGACCACGTCTACCGCATGCTCGCCGATCCCACCCTCACGACCGTCGTACAGGTTGCACCTGCTGTCCGCGCGGCGTGGACAGAATATTTTGGTCTCTCACCCGAACAGGCTGCGCCGGGCGTTCTGGCCTCCGCGCTGCGGGAGCTGGGCTTTGATTATGTATTTGACACCAATTTCAGCGCCGACCTCACCATCATGGAAGAGGGCAGCGAGTTCATCGAGCGCTTTACGCATAAGGATGCATATTCCTGGCCGATGTTTACCTCTTGCTGTCCCGGCTGGGTGCGGTTCGTAAAGGGGCAGTTTCCGCAGTTTGCAAAGAACCTCTCTACCGCGAAATCGCCGCAGCAGATGTTCGGTGCGGTGGCTAAGAGCTATTTTGCCGAAAAAATCGGCATCGATCCCAAAAATCTCCGTGTCATCTCTGTCATGCCGTGCACGTCCAAAAAGGCGGAGGCGGCGCTTCCCACGATGAAAGATGCCTGCGGCGACGCGGATGTCGACGTGGTCATCACCACGCGCGAGCTCGTGCGGATGCTCCGCTGCTCGATGATCGACCCGGCGGCCTTGGAGGAGAGCAGCTTCGATTCGCCGCTCGGCTCCGGTACGGGCGCGGCGGTGATCTTCGGCGCGACCGGCGGTGTTATGGACGCGGCGCTTCGCAGCGCGTACTATCTTGTGACCGGTGAAAATCCGGACCCCGATGCCTTTACTGCTGTGCGCGGTATGCAGGGCTGGAAGGAAGCGAGTTTCGACGTTCCCGGTGCAGGCACGGTCCGCACGGCGGTGGTCAGTGGACTCGGCAACACCAGGAAGCTCATGGAGGCGATTGCCTCCGGCCACGTGCAGTACGACTTCGTTGAGGTCATGGCCTGCCCCGGCGGCTGCGCAGGCGGCGGCGGCCAGCCGATTCACGACGGCGAGGAGTGCGCCGAGGCGCGCGGAAATATCCTGTGGAGACTTGACCACAAGATGCCCCTTCGTTTCTCGCATGAAAACCCCGATGTGCAAGCGCTTTACAAAGAGTATCTCGGAAAGCCGCTGTCCGAACGTTCTCACCATCTGCTGCATACCGATATCGAAGCATGGCAGATGCCGCAGGAGCTTTGATTGGCGCTGCTTTCAAGGGCGCAGCACAAATACGAATATACGGGACAAGCTTGCCTTGTCCCGTATGTTTTATGTTGGTATTACCGCTTCAGCCACTGCACAAATTTCCTCTGTGAGATCTTGGCCGCTCTCGCACTTCTCTTTTTCCTTCTGCGCTTCCTTACTCCACCGACCTTCACATGGCGCTTCAAGAAAATCCTGAAAGCAAACGATCTGCCTACCGACCTGAACGTCCACAGTCTGCGCCACACGGCGGCAAGCCTGTTCATCACCAGCGGCACGGACGTCGGCACAGTTGCTGGATTGCTCGGACACAGCCAACCGTCGACCACGCTGGATATCTACACCCACGCGTTCGATAAGAACAAGAAAGCCGCCAGCCAGATCATGCACAACGCATTGGAAATCTAAATAATATAGATTTTTATAATATTTAATTCTAATGTTGACAAGATCAAAATAAAATGATATTATCGAAACGCGAGGTGACACACAGATGAAAATCACAAAAACCAGCGTATGTCCTGTATGCGGAGACAGGCTAAATATCAGCAAACTGTCCTGCCCCTCTTGCAAAGCAGAGTTTCCTGTGGAAGAAAATATTTCTGAGTACGACCGGCTCGATGCCGCGCAGTCCGACTTCTTGCGTACGTTTTTAACCTGCCGCGGAAATATGAAGGATGTGCAAAATAAAATTGGAATTTCATACCCGACTGCGAAGAAACGATTGGATGAATTACTGAAGGCGCTGGGCATCGCGGACAACAATGTAGAGAATAGAAAGGAGACGGTGAGTGCGGCTATGTTAGAAAGAGCGGATGATAACAGCATCAATGCGTCTGACATCATTAAGAACAAGCTGATCGACTGCGGAGGAATCGCAACAGTACGATCCGTCAGCGGCAACAGCTATGTGATCCAAGCAAACGCAGACGGAAATAGCTTTACCTGTGACGAGCTTCCAATTACCCCGCCATATGAATATCGCGTGTTTGATGTGATCGTCAGTCTTCTGTTCCGAAACGGCGGAAAGGCGAGAAAAGGAAACGGACGGAACTATAGATTCGGCTATGGTGATTGTACGGAGGACACAATCGTCGGCTGCATCGCGAAGGATAAAGGTATCGCAGAAGGTGCATATGCCTATGACCCAGTATTTGTATTGTCAGCGATCCTCGATTGGGCAGGGATCGCGCATAACAAGCGCGGCTATCTCGAACTGACTGCGGAGTACCGTACAAAAGCAGAGGGGCGCTGAGTATGTGGTTCCGAAAACAAAAAGCCGAGAAAGAAGAACGGCGCGGCAGAAAGAATCAGGAAGCACAGCGCTCGAAAGAGGAACTGTCCTCGTTGGAAAAGGCAAAACAGGAATACGATCTCTGGGTGCTGGCAGAAGAATATGAGGAATATGAGCGGTAAACCTTTATTTGTCCATGAAAAGGCTCCATCCAACTGAACTATGTCTCAAAGGAGAAAATTTGACCAGTTTATATAATCATAACCACCGGCACGGCCGGTGGTTATGATTGTATCAAGAAAACAACCAGCTCAGTGCCGGTGGTTATGATTGAGCCTTACTTTGCAAGCACAACGGAAATTTTGATCTCCTTTTCCGCCTCGCTCAGATCAAGCGCACCGCCGTCTGCGATGCTCACACGCAGCTCATACAGTGTGCCATCGGACAGGGTATCCACGGCAGCGCCTGTCTCATCCGTGATCGACCACAGCTCCTTGCCGACCTCCGCCAGCTTTCCATCTGCACCGTAGGCATAGAGCTTCAGCTCAGCGGCGCTTCCGGAAAGATTGTTCATCCGGAACGAGACCGTCGTGTTGGGATGAACATTTTCGACCGTCACAGTATTGCGCCAGCTGGCGACCGTGCCGTCACCGCCGTCCTGCTCAAACTGTTCCTGTGTCAGTACGTTCCGCGCGGCCTTATCGAGATCGACCTTGCGGTAGGGCATTTCGGGAAGATACACAAAGCGGTCCTGCAAGCACAGCAGCTCCAGATAGCCCGTCGGGCAGTAGAGCGCGTTGCCGCTGTTTCCGGCATACATACCGATAGCCATGTTATTGTAGCCATATTTGTTGGAGACGTCCATGGTGAATACCGTCTCGCCGGTGGCAAAGTCCAGAATGATGTACTGCCACATGCCGCTTTCCAGATCCTGCACATAGCCGTAGATATAGCCCGTCGCGGTGGAGAGCTTGAGAATCGATGTATCGCTCAGGTCATTTCGAGACCAGATGCTCTTCATCTCATAGCCGGAATCGGTTTTCACGGTGTCCACGCGCTCGACGCCGGGCGCGATCATGCAGTTGCCCTTTGTCAGCCAGTTTGTGTCATAGATGTTGGCATAGCTCTGGATGGAGGAATCGCTGTCGGGATCGGCAAGGCCTGCGCTGCCTGCGCCGAACCAGTTGCAGACAATCGTGCTGACGGTGCCCTCGCTGTCATCATAGACGATGGCAGAGTTTTCAACCGCCACCTGATAGCCCTCGGGCAGATCATCCAGAACCGGCATGCTTGCAACGATCTCACCGGTCTTCATATCGAGCGCCAGCAGCTTGACTGGATCCGCGTTGTCGGTGAACATCACAAGATCCGGCGTCAGCGACGGGGAGCAGCCGCCGCCCCAGGCAAGACCGCCGCCGGTGGTCTTGTCACCCTCGCCGCTGACCTTCGCACCGACGCTCTCATACGGCGTACACCAGACAGCCTCGACACCGTTATTAGCACGCAGCAGATAGCAGTTCTGGTTCGTCAGGATGACCGCGCCGTCCTTGGAGGCGGCAATCCCGTTTTCCGCACCCTCGCCGAGCGCCAGCCCGTAGACGAAGACGGCCTTCGAAAGGTCGGCCTGCTCTCCGTTCAGGATCGCCTCGATCGCCGAGTGGGCGATGTAGCCGAGCACGCCCTGCTGCTCACGCTCGGGATAGATGCGGAAGCCGCCGGTGGCAAACCAGAGGTTGCCGTCGTAGTCAAAGACCACGGAAAGAAGATTCTGCGTCAGCTCCTTGCCGAGCGCAGCTTCGGCTGCCGCCTTGATGTCAATGTCCAGTACCTTTTCAAACTCCGGCAGGACGTTTCCTGCTTCATCGGTTGCCCGCAGCATCAGCACATGGTTGTTGCTGGTGGGGCAGACGATGCGGTTTTCCGAGTCAAGGAACGTGTAGGAGCTCTGGATGACGTAACCACCGCCGTCGTGCTGCTTCGGAGAGAAATAGCCAAGAGTCTTCGTCTCTTCGGCATTCAGATCGCGGATGGCGATGCCGCCGAGCAGCGGAACGACTGCGTGGCCGTAGCTGTCAAAGTAAATGGCAGGCGAAGCGTTCGCGTTGGTTTTTTCATAGGAAACATTGATCTCCGGATAGATGCCAAGCGGCAGGACTTCATCCGTAGAGTCGGTATTGTAGCCGTCGTGGTGAATGTTGGCGTCGCTCTTTGCCATATAGGGGTTTTCGTCAACACGCTTGGCGCGCAGCGTCTTGACCGGCAGTGCAGAGGACAATGCGTCGGACGCCGGGGTCTCCTCTGTGCCAGCGTCCTCCGGCATATCATCCTCCGGCGAGGCTTTCTCTGATGCGGCCGTTTCGGGCGTCTGCGTTTCAGAGACCGGGGAAGACTCGGCTGGCGTCTGTGTACAGGCTGCCATGCTCAGGCAGAGCGCAGCAGCCAGCAGCAGGAGCAGCGCAGAGCGTAATACTTTTTCCATTTTCATCAAAATATCCTCCGTTTATTTATTTTTCATAGAGTTTGTTGGGGTTTTATGCGAGCCAGGTGTAAAGTCCCAGTTGAAACGCTTCCTCGGAAACCGGCTCCAGCAGGAAATAGTCTGCCCGCAGCCGGAAGGCGT
>ENA-UOJQ01001041-UOJQ01001041.1-human-gut-metagenome-genome-assembly--contig:-P63-NODE-1041-length-24885-cov-6.568063_pt1 | contig 24885 bp, 25 predicted proteins | sample MGYA00242352_ERZ723899 | MGnify/ENA metagenome assembly ERZ723899
CCCTTATGTATGTATGGAACAATCCCTCTCGCCGCATCGTTTTCCAAATTTGGGATGAAAGATGATTTGCTGGCAGCGTTTATGATGAGTTCTATCCTTCTGAATCCACAGTTGATTATCTATAGCGCTGCATTGGGTGGAGGAGCGCTGGCAGTTCGTATCATTTCCTGTTTTCTCTGCGGGATTGCCGCAGGGCTATTGGTACGCTTCTTCTATAAGGAAAAAACATTCTTCAATTTTTCTGGCTTCAGCGGCCCCACCAACAGGGACACCGACCCCAATATTCTGGTTCGATTTTTCAAGAACCTTGGCAGAAATGTAAAGGCCACCGGTCTGTATTTCTTATTCGGCATTTTACTTTCCGCACTTTTCCAGAGGTATGTTCCCACAGAGGTCATGACCGGGTTATTTGGCGGGAATGAGGCGTTTGGCGTGCTTATGGCGGCTACCATCGGTGTGCCGCTCTATGCCTGCGGAGGAGGTACGATTCCGCTTTTGCAGCAATGGCTTATGGATGGAATGAGTATGGGCAGTGCAGCGGCTTTTATGATAACAGGGCCGGCAACCAAAATCACCAACTTGGGCGCATTGAAAATTGTATTAGGGGCAAAGCGTTTTTTGCTCTACATCGCATTCACTATGCTCTTTGCATTTCTGACAGGCATCATTGTAAACTTGGCTTTCTAATTCAAACCAATGCTCAAAAGGCATATAAATTGATTGAAAGCAAGTATTAGACATATGAAAAAAGCTGTAGTATTCTATTGATAAGGATATTACAACCAAAGGATTGGAAAGGCGGTAGTTGGATTGGTATCCATCTGCGGCCTTTTTATTTGGGAGAGGAGCGCCATTTGTGAAAAAAACAATACTTTTTATCGTTACAATCCTGTTGGCGGTTCTTTCTGCGGGATGCAATTCTCAAAAGCCAACAGAGCAGCCGAAAGCGGAAGCATCCCTTTTTGCCATGAATACTTACATGACCTTTACTGCCTATGGGGAAAATGCAGAACCGGCCCTTGCCGATGCGAAGGAGCGGGTGCAGGAACTGGAATCTCTGTGGTCGGTAACAGACGAGGCAAGCGAAATTTACCGTGCAAACCACAGCGACGGGCAAAGTGTGGAAGTCAGCACTGAAACAGCCGATCTCATTTCCTTTGCACTGGATATGGCCCAAAAGACGAATGGTGCATTAGACCCCACCATCTACTCAGTGCTCACCGCATGGGGCTTTACCACGGATGCCAAACAAGTTCCCTCTCAAACGGAGATTGACAGGCTGCTCCCATTGGTGGATTATACGCAAATCTCCTTAGCGGGCAGCACTCTCACCGTTCCTGTTGGGATGGAATTGGATTTGGGGGCAGTAGGCAAAGGTTATACTGCCGATTTGGTCACAGAACTGCTGAAATCGCAAGGTGTGGAATCTGCATTATTTAGTTTGGGCGGGAATATCCAAGCCATTGGCTCCCGACCGGATGGAAGCAATTGGCGCATTGGTATCCGCAATCCCCAGGGAGATGGAAATTTAGGGGTGCTGGAAATCAGCGATGCGGCAGTGGTCACTTCCGGCGGGTACGAAAACTATTTTGAAGATGCAGATGGCAATGTCTACTGGCACATCCTTGACCCCGCCACCGGCTATCCGGCCCACAGTGGGTTGCAGGCCGTCACCATCATCAGCCCCGAAGGTAAATTGAGCGACGCCCTGTCCACCGCATTGTTTGTCATGGGGGCTGAAAAGGCAGAAGCCTACTGGCGGGAAAACGGCGGCTTTGAGATGCTGCTTATCACCGAGCAGAACGAGATTCTTGTGACAGAAGGAATTGCACAGCAGTTTTCTTTGAATGATGGACGCACAGAAACTGTACGGGAGATAACGCGATGAAACAGAAAAAATGGCCCTTTTTCCTGCTGGTACTCCTTCTGGCGGCAGGTATTCTTGGGAGTGTTCTGGTACTTCAGCGGCCCGACACCAGCATGGTGGAGGTTGTCCGGGATGGACAAGTGCTGTACCAATTCGATCTGGCGCAGGAGGCCGACCGAGTGCTGGAAATTGAGTACGAAGGCCGAGTCAACACCATAGAAATCAAAGACCATCAAATCCATATGCAGGCGGCGGAATGTCCGGACAATACCTGTGTTCATATGGGATGGCTGGATTCAGCTGCCCCCATCGTCTGCCTGCCCAATCATTTGGTGATACAGTTTGCAGAAAATCATGAGGCTTTAGACGGGATTGCGAGGTGAAAGCCAGTGAAAGCAAAAAAGCTGACAGAGCTTGCAATGCTAACAGCGGTGGCATTGATCATTTTTGTTGTAGAACTTCAAATTCCAAATCCGATACCAATTCCGGGAGTTAAACTGGGGCTGGCCAATATCATCACGGTCTATGCCATTTATCGTTATAGGGTGCGGGAAGTCCTTTCAGTTGTACTCTGCCGTACCATTCTCGGCTCCATTTTCGGAGGCAATATGATGGCACTGTTCTATAGTCTGGCAGGCGGTCTGTTATGTCTTGTGGGGATGTTACTTTTTAAGCGTATCCTTTCCCAAAAGCACATTTGGTTGTGCAGTGTATTTGGGGCTGTGTTCCACAATATAGGACAGGTTGCCGCAGCTTGCCTAATTGCCGGTTGGGGAATGCTGGTCTATCTTCCGTTTTTGTTGCTTTCTGGTTGCCTGGCTGGAGCATTTACCGGTGGCTGCGCACAACTAGTAATCCGACGCAGTAAGCTTGAGAAGAATATGCTATGAATACTTTTTAACATTTGCAATTCAAGGAGGGGATTGATGTGAAAAAAATTATCGTTATAAAGTTGGACGATCCCGATGATTTCTTTTACAACTCTATTCTTTCCTTGTTTTCGTCCCATGGTGCAGACGTTAAAATCATAACAGGAGATGGTACAAAAATCAGTGTTGCCCCGGAATTGACAATTCATCAATCAGAACGACGGGTATTTTCGAGTGATTCTGAAATTATCCTTACAAGGAAAGAATACGATATCTTTCTGTACTTCATTCAAAACGCTAATCAAGTCCTTACTTTTACCCAAATCTATGAGCATCTATGGCAAGAACCGGACTACGGAACCGGCCAGGAGGTTGTCAGCCATCACGTTCGGAGTCTTCGGAGGAAATTGCAGTTAGACAATAGATCCAGCTGCCGGATATGCTCTGTTCGGGGTATCGGTTACCGGTTTGAAAAGAGTTGATCCCACAGGTTTCCCTGTGGGATTTTCCTATTCCCCAGCTTTGAAGAAGCCGAGGGCGTCGGTGCGCTCCCCATTCTGCCAGACTTCGAAGTGCAGGTGGTTTCCGGTAGAATTGCCGGTGGTGCCGACATAGCCAATCACTTCGCCCTGTTTCACTTCCTGCCCTACAGTCACGCAGATGGAGGAACAATGGGCATACAGGGTGTCATGGGTATCGTTGTGCTTCACCTTGATGTGGTACCCATACCCGCCGCCCCAGGAGTCAATGGCGTTGGCTATGGTGACGGTCCCATCCGCTGCCGCAAGGATGGGCGTTCCTTCCGGCGCGGCGATGTCGGTTCCGCTGTGATAGGCAATTTCTCCAGTAAAGGGGTCCTCACGGTATCCAAACCATGAGGTAATCGTAAAACTTTCCGGAAGCGGCCACTGGAAGATACCGGTTCCTTCCCAGTCGGTATTGGGGTCTAAAATTTCCCCGCCGCCGCCAACATAGCCACCCAGCAACTCCGCCCAAAGATTCTGGTTCTCCGGCTCCGACATTAAGGCGAGATATTCGTTCTGCCTTGGGTTAAAACTGTACTGCCGGGCCATTTCCTCCGGGGTTTTGTGGGTGATGGTAATCTCCAGAATGGTTTCCGTCACCGTTTCGGTATGGGTGGTTTCGTTTCCATCCTCATCCACTTCGGTGACTTCCACCTCATGACTTTCGGTGCGGGTGCTGGAAGCTACGGCATTCATCTCCCACATAATATCCCGCAGCTGCTGAACTTGGGCATCATCCAGCGAGGCCACCTGCGCCCCATCCTTCGCGCCGGTAACCTTTGCGGAAAATACAACAAGAACATCTTCCCAGTTGATGGAGAGCACCCCGTCGTTGGAGGTGATCTCCTGCCGGTCATGGGGATTGGAATCCTCTATTTCCTGAATGTGAGATAGATATTCCCCATTGAGGGCAGACACCGCCTGTGTTACGCTGGTGCCGGTCCCTGTGGAATTCGAACCAAAAAACAGGCCGAAGCAGGAACCGACAATCAGGGCGATTAAACAAATCAACAAGATAATGACCACAGCCACCCAGCCCCCAGCTGCAATAGCGGCAACCAATCCCTTTATCGCTGCCGCTGCTGCTTTGATGGCGGTGGCGGTCGCTTTCACCGCTGCCTTTGCCCCTGTCACTGCCGCTTTCGCTGCTGTTTTGGCTGTTTGGGCCGCCGCCCTTGCCGCTTTTGCGGTAGCCTGCGCTGCTTTCTGTGCTGCCTTTGCCGCCTGCTGCGCTGTCTTTGCTGAATGCTGGGCAGTTTTGATTCCCTTGGCGCTCTGCTGCACACCCTTCACAGACCGGCTGGCGGTTTTTACTGCCTTTTGGGATTTCCCCTTGACAGCTTTGGCTACGGTATTCTTTGTCCGTATTTTGGAAACGGTATCCTTTGCGGCTTCCACTGTTTTGCCGCCTGTATTTTTCGCTTCCGACAGGGTATGGGAAAGCTCTCTTTTTTCTTTCACCTTCCGGGCTGTGGTCTGGGCCAGTTTTTTCCCGCCCCGATAGGTCAGGTTCGCACCTTTCTTGGCGGTAGTTTCCATGCCGGACAGCATCTGGTCCCCGGCGCTGTTGGCAGGGGCGTTGGAAGATTCCCCACGCTGGCTGGCGAAGGGGGTTTCCTTTAATTCTACAATGGATTTGTCCTTGGATTTTAACCACAGATCCTTCATAGCTGTTTTGGGTGCCTTGGCTGCACTCTCCAGCAGCTTGGGTTTCTTGCTGTCAGGTTTTTGCTTGATTTCTTTCAAAAATGCACCTCCTGTGTTTGGAGATTAAGAACCTATCGCGTCCTGTCACGAAATTTGTGCAACAGTTTGCTGCACAAATAGTAAACAGGGAGCCCAAGGCGGCCCTCTGCTACAATATAGTTTCATGTATGGTTACACCCCTCTCAGAGCCTCGTCCGGTTTGGTGGTCATGAGCTGATACAGACGGGTGTTTCGAGGGAAGCTGTTTTCGAATGGGACAATGTTTCCGGCGCAGCGGATGAGGCCGCAGCCAGCCGCCACATTGGTGATGTACGAGAGCTGGTTCTCGGAAATGTGCAGAAGCCCCGCCAGCTCATCCCGGTCGGTGGCGGATTGGTTCAGGAGAATTAAAAATTCGCTGTTGGCCAGCATGAGGCGGGCGGTGTCGGAACGGAGGAGTTCCTCGACGTTCTGGGTTAACCCTGTCACCAGCCCGTTGTATTTGCGGATGCGCTTCCACAGCTTGTAGAAGAAATCGGCGCTGTACTCATAGCGGAACAGCAGGTAAAACTCGTCCGCGAATACCCATGTGGTCTTGCCTTTCTTCCAGTTTTGAATGACACGGTTGAAGATGGCGTCCAAGGTGACCAGCATCCCGATAGGCATCAGCTGCTCGCCCAACTCCCGGATGTCATAGGCGATAATCCTTGCCTTGGTGTCCACGTTGGTGCGCTGGGCAAAGGTGTTGAGGCTGCCGGTGATGAACAGTTCGGAGGAGAGCGCCAACCCTCTGGCTTCCGGCTCCGGCTGTTTTAAGAGGGAATGGTACAGATCCTTCAGTGTGGGCGCTTCGCCCTCGTAGTTGTTGGCGACATATTCCCGGTACACATCATAGGTGCAGCGGTCGAGGATGGATTTCTCCTTGGCGCTCACATTGCCCGCCCCCACCAGCTGTTCGAACAGGGAGAGGATGAATTCGGATTTCTCAATCAGCGGGTTGCGCTCATCCCCATAGGCTTTATCCATGTCCATGGCGTTTAAGTGGGTATCCGAGGAAGCGGATACCCGGATGACCTCGCCGCCAAGGGCTTCCACCAGAAAGCCAAATTCGGATTCCGGGTCCAGAATGAGAATATCGTCATTGGTGGAAAGCGCAATGCTGACGATTTCTTCTTTAGCGCTAAAGGATTTACCGGAACCGGAAACACCCAAGCGAAAGCTGTTGCCGTTTAAGAGCTTCCTTCGGTCTGCCACAATCATGTTCTTGGAAACAGCGTTCTGCCCATAGTAGATGCCGCCGTTCTGGAGGATTTCCTGCGCCCGGAAGGGAATCAGCACAGCGGTGGATTCGGTGGTGAGGGTTCTCAACGTCTGAATTTTTCGCAGGCCGTAAGGGAGAACGGTGTCCAGCCCATCCTTCTGCTGCCAACGCAGGACGCTCATCTGACAGAGATGCTTCCGCGCTGTGGTGAGCAGGGTTTCCGTGTCGCTGTCCAGCTGCTCCTTGGTGTCGGCTAAATGTACCAAGGTCACAAGGCCGAACATCATCCTCTGGTCCCTGCTGGTGAGATCCTCCAGCATCTCCTTGGTTTCCTTGCGCTGCTGCTCCATATCGTAGGGCAGCACAGCCGAGAAGTTATTGGCGGCATTCTGTTTCCGCTGCCAGTTCGCGGCATTCGTTTCCACACCCAGAAGCTTGTTCTGGATTTCCCGCACTGCTTCGTCGGTGGGAACCGCTAAAATATCAATGGAAAGCATGAGGCTGCGGTCCATGTCGCAGAGCTCGGCAATCATGGAATCCTTGATGTAGCTGGCATAATCCTGCAGGTAAAGAACCCTGCCCCAGCGGTCGTTTAAGCGGAAATGGTCCTTCTGGAATTCCATACTGTCGGGGCACAGCCAATCCTTGAAGCTGTGCCCCTTTTTCATGTGCTCCTTCAGGTCGAAGGCAAAGGCGGCGGGTTCTCCGCCCTTGAAGAAATCCCGGAACAGCTGCAGGCGGGCCTGCGCGTCCAGTTCCCGGCCTATGGAGGAAAGCTGGGACAGGTGGGTAATGAGTTCGGTGCCCACACGGGAGAAATAGGTGCGGGCCTCGTCGATGGTTTTCTTCGCCACCGTGATGGTGATGTACCGGTCCTGCACCACGCTGTTATTGGTGCCGGTCACCTTGGAGAGCAGCATTTCGTTGTACTCTTTCCGGTAATGGTCCAGCCCGTCCTCTTTCATGGGCAGTAGCAGGGATTTCTCGAATTCGGCTTTGTCAATGCGGCGGTTGTTGATGGTGATCTTGGCGGAAGCGCCGGAATCCAGCGCGTTTAATAGTTCCGAATAATCTAAAAACATCGCCGTCTTATCTTCCTTGCTGGCGATTTGATAATTGATGTCGGTAAAAGAGAAGGTTTTGGAGAACCTGCTTCCTACCTGAAAAATCCCATCCGGCCAGATACGCTGGATGGGGATGGCGTCCTGTACGGACTTTGGTATGGTGAATTTCTCTTTTTCTGCTTTCGCTGCTTTACTGAGCGTTTTGATTATAGGCATCCTTCCTTTCAGTGCGAAAAATGAAAAGGTTATTGTTCTTTCCCAGCCGGTGGCTGGGGTTTGTGGTTTTTCCTCTTGCGAGGAGGCTTTTCCCCCTCTGCGATGGCGTCCTTCATGGCGTCAAAGTAGAGGCTGTCGGATTTGAACACCAGTTTTTTGGGGTACAAAAATTCCGACTTAAACCACGCCCATGCTGCCTGTTCGGCAGTCATGCCGTGGTATTTGAAAAAGCCACAGGCCGCAAAGGGCGCGGCCCCGAGAATGCACATCCAGCCTACTTCTTCGCTGCCAATCAGCGGGCGCAGGCCGAAATACAGACCGACTGCTACCCCTACAGCCAGCAGGGAACAGATAAACTGCCGGGTGGAAAACCCAAAAAAGATGGACTCCTGATAATCCCGGATTTCCTTTGGCACTTTTACTTTGATATCGCTTCACTCCTTTTGGGCCTACAGCCCCAATAATTCCTTGACGATCCGGTCGCTCATCCGCACGGCTCCAACCAAGACAAGCAAGTTAAAGATTAACTCGCCCACATAACTCCAAACGGCGGTTACCGCTGAAACATTGGGGTCAACCGCAGGCGGAGAAGCCGCCATGACAGAAAAGATAATGCAGGCCAGCGCAATAATGGCCCCTTCGAGGCACACCCCGGCATAGGAGCGCAGGAAGTTTTTGCCCACATTGCTGGTGGGTTCCCCGGCGAATGTAGACATGGGGATTGGTGCGATAGCCGTGTACATATATAATTTGAACATACGACTATACACCGTCAGGATCATGATGAAGGACAGCACCGTAATGAACAGGCCGCCCAGCAGGGTGACTGCCCACAAAGGGATGCTGTCCCAAAAGCCCACGTTGTTGATCTTGTCGATGATTTCCTGCGGGAGCGTGGTGCCGCTGCTCCCTGACAGCCCGGACCTCGTGATAATGGTGGAAACCATCCCCTGAATGATTTTGAAAACAGCCAGCATCAGGTCGAGGCCGTATCCTACTGCCGCCTTTGCCAGTGCAAAACGAATGAACATCTTGAAGGCCGCTTCCGGGCGCTTCAGGTCGGTAAAGCTCGAACAGGTTTTCACCACGCCAACTGCGAAAAACAAAACCAGCAGGCCGTACCCAATGGCTTTCAAGGCCCCGTTGATGTCCAGCATGACCTGCCAGATCCCGCCGCCTTTAAAGGTTGCGGGGTCCTGTGTAAGCAAAGTCCAGATTTCAGCCAGCTTGTCGTTCCATGTTCCCAGCGCCGAATTTAAGTTATCGATAATCCAGTTTCCGGCTGGTCACCTCCCATCTAAAAAATGTGGGAGCGCCCGATGGCGGGCGCTCCCTTGACTGGAAAACAGGAATCAGGTGGTGATGAGGTCAAGGATTTCCTTGGCAAAGGTCACCACGAGGCCGCCCGCCAAGGTGAGGAACCCCTGCGAACGCTGGGAGGGATCGTGGCTCTGGAAGGAGAGACCAACCTGAACCACACCCCAGCCCAAGAGGATGAGGCCAATGGCGCGGATCAGGGAAAAGATGAAGGTGGAGAGGTTGTTGACCACACCCAGCGGATCGCTGGCGGCAAAGGCTGTGGTGGAAAAACAGCAGGCGCAAATCACCAGCGCCATGTATGCAGCGAACCCGAAGCGTCCCTTTCTGCCGAGGGGCAGGGCAGTGGTGGGCTTATCGTTCTTTTTGGGATTTTTCTTCAAGATAAAAGGATTCAGTGTTTTCTTCAGAAGCATTCCTCCAGTTCAAAGTGTATTGTTATGGTTTTAGAAAATCCTCCGGCTCCAGCAGTTCAAAATCGTCGTACTGGTCCGGGGAGAAATCGATATCGTCTGCGGCGTCCTTTGCCTGCGTGTAATCGTAGGGCGCAGCGCCGCCATCTTCGGTCAGCCGGATGTTGGGGTGGCGCATCAGGTCGTACTTGTCATCCATCATGGGGCGTTCCCCACGGACAAAAAGGATAGCCTTGCGGTTATCCAGCATCCGTACTTCATCCGGGGTTAAGAGCTCCCGGCCCGTCTGCTGGTCGTTTACGCTGAAGCTGCCGCTTCGTCCCCGGCTGTGGCCATAGGTATTCGTATCCAGCGTTTCCTTTCCCATGAGTTCGGAAACATATTTGTGGGTTTCCTTTTCATTGCCGCCGAGGTAGAGGAACTCATCGCACAAGCCCACCAGCGATTCCCACTGTTCTTTAAACAGCGCCTTGATTTGCGCCATATTCTGCGCGATGTAGCTGCAAAAGATGTTGCGGCTTCGCATGGTGGAAAGCCAGGGCAGAAAGTTGTCGGTAGGCAAGGCGATATTGGGGGCCTCGTCGATGAGCAGATGAACCGGCACCGGCAGCCTGCCCTTGTATTTCCGGTCGGCTACAAAGTACAGGGTTTGGATGAGCTGCCCGTAAATCATGCCTACCAGATAGTTGAGGGATTTATCACTGTCCGGGATGCAGCAGAACAGGGCCACCTTTTTCTCGCCCATTTCCTCCAGATGGAGATCGTCGGCATAGGTCAGCCTTGCAATCTGAGGGAGGTTAAAAGCGGAAAGCCGGACGCCAACACTAATTAAAATGGATTTTAAAGTTTTTCCAGCCCCCATCTTAAAGACATGGTACTGCTTGACAGCAATGCTCTCCGGGTCCCGCATTTCAAGCCTTGCGAACAGGATATCCAAGGGGGATTCGTATTCCTCATCTTCTTCCCGCACCTCCGCTGCGGACAGCATCTCCATCACCATGGCGAAGTTCTGTTCTTCCGGCGGCGCTTCGTGCTTGAGGTATAGGACGAGGGCCTGTAAAAGCGCCGTTTCCGATTTGGTCCAGAAGGGGTCGCTGCTCTGCGCTCCGGGCGGGGTGGTAGATTGGATGAGGGTTTCAATCAGGCGCAGCACGTCCTTGTCATCCCGCACATAAGCCAATGGATTGTAGCAGAAGGAGGCGTCGGGATTTAATAAATCGAATACCCGCACTTCGTATCCGTTGGCTTTCAAAGCCCCGCCTGTTTTCCGCAGGATTTCAGATTTCGGATCGCAGATGACCAACGAACAGTTCCCGCAGTTTAAAGCGTTGGGAATGGCATAGGACCGGCTTTTGCCAGCGCCGGAACCGCCGATGACCAGCACATTGGTGTTGCGCTTATGCTTGTGGCCGTCCATCCCCATTTGAAAATGCTGGGTTAAGATGAGGTTTTCCTTGGGGTGCTTCTTATCCCGGTATTTCTTGGCGATCTGGAACACATCGCCCCATTTGGCGGAACCGTGCTCCGCGCCCCTGCGGGTATTCTTCCGGCTGGAAACTACCACAAGGGCGGCAATCCCATACGCAAGAGTAAAAAACAACAGGCACCGGGCGGAGTATTCCGTCCAGTGAATGGAAAATGGGGCGTTCATAGCTGCCGGAAGCTTCCCCAGCAGGTCTATGAGGTTCATCCCGTCGTTCCAGCACCCGCCAGTCAGTAGCGCCGCCCACCAGACGATGGGAAGGGGCAGCAGCCACACCCACCATGGATTTTTTCTTGCCGTTATTCCGTCGAAGAGACACCCGCCCCTTCTTTACTTCCGGATAAAGAAACAACATATTTTGTGGTTTTCTCGATAATCCTTCCTTTCCATAAAAACAAAAAAATCCCCCGGAACCTATGGGAGAACATTCCCACAGGTTCCGGGGGATCAGCTATATTTATCGGGCAGGCGCACACCTGTATTTTGCCTGCATCAGTTTTATGAGGAGGCGGTCAATCCCGCCGCAGCTACGGTTTTCTTCCAGATAAGCGGTTCGCATCCCATTTAGGGACAGCGTGGCATACTGGTATTCTTCATCGTTCAGGTACAGTTTGTGCTTTGGCATACGGAGGACTCTATCAAGAAACGGCTGCAGCTGGCCGGATAGCTCCGGCCCTGCTTCTTCCTGTGCGCTGCGAAGCGCCTTGGCCAGTATGTTTTGATCCCCGCCGGTCATCTTCACCATCCGCTGCTTTGTCATAGCGACCCCATCCTTTCTCTGTTGTCATTCACACCATACCACAACGGCTGGCGGAAAGCTACCGGACAAAAGAAAACAAACGGAAAACTCTCAGCGCTCATCGCTCCGGCTCTTTCTCCGTCTTGGCTTTGGAAGCCTTAGCGGGCTTGGGCGCTGCGACGGAGAATTCATCCGGCTGGATGGCCTGCTCCAAATCCAGGAAGCTTCTCTGGACGTCCCGGTTAATAGAATAGGCCGCCCGTTTGACGTCGCCTATAAAGCCGCGCTTTTCTTCCGGCGTCAGCTGGGCGCAGCTGTGACACACCTTATCAAACTGAAACACCGAGGTGTCAAGCCCGAATTTCTGCGCCGCTACATAGGCCGCGCAGTAGGCTTGTGCCGCATACGCCTGCCGGTAATAGCCGCTGCCCACCGCATCGAAGCTGGCGTGGGCCTGCTCTCTGGCAATGGCGCAGATGGTGGCGGTTTCATCCATCCCGTTGCGGACAAAAATAGTGCGCTGCTTGGGAACATACTGCGCCTGCACCCCTTGGGGAAGCTGGTCGGAAATGGCAAGCTGTACCGGGCTTTGCTCCACCATGGCGGCGATGATTTCCTCCGGCAGATGCTTCTGCGGGGGCAGAGGCTGGGGACCTCTGGTTTGGGAGATGTCATAGGCTTTGGTAATGGTATAACCATTCGCCTTGATGCCGTCTTTTTCATACTCCTGTTCAGCAAAGAAGGTGTACCCCTTCTCGCCGGAACGGATGGAGCGTCCGGCTTCCTTCCATTTATCGAAGGTGCGGGGGTGGGTAATTTCAGGGTTCTGTTCGTAAAGAATGAGAAGGTTCCGGGTGCTCTGCGGGGTGCAGTTCGCCATGAAGTTGAGAAAGCCTTTCATGGATTCGTCATCCTTGAACACGGAATCGGCCTGCGCGTTGACTCTCGACCAGACTTCCTCACGCTCAGCCTGCTTCATGGCGGCGTATTCTTCCTTGGAAAGCTGGGGCTGTTCCTGCTGGGGCTGCGGTTCCTGCTTCTTTCCGATCAAACTGGATAAGTCGATATTGCATTACCTTCCTTTCTGTTTTTTCTTTTTCTTCTGTTTGGCATGGCCGGGGGTGGGGTGCTGGCGCTCCTGCTGCTTGGATTTCTCTGCTTTCTTCTCTGCCTGCTCCTGCCGGATCTCCTGCAGCTGCTTTTTCACCGAGGGCTTTTGTTCCGGCTCTTTATGGCCTGTTAAGTCTGGCGAAGAACTTTTGCTGGGCGAGGAAGGCGCGGACGGACTCTTTTCCGCTGGTTCCCCGGCTTCCTTCTCCCGGCCAGAAGTAAAATTTGCGGCGGCATCCTGCTGGGCGGGGCCGATATTGAAATCGTCCTCAAAGCCGCCCACCTCAAATTCCACTTCGCCCTGCTCGGTTTTGACGGTTTCCGTCTTGCTGGGGCCTGTGGGAGCTTGCTTTTCCTGTTCCTGCACTTTCTCAATTGTGGCTTCGCCAGCCTGCGCTTTGACCGCGTCAAGGCCGAGGTTGTCGAAAATACGCTGGATTTTAGAGGCGTCGTCCGCAAACACCACCACTTCGATGCGGTCAGCCTTTTTCTTGTTTCGGATGGGAACATACAAAAGGCCGTGTACCTTGGCTTCCTTTGCAAACTCCTTCATGTTTTCGGTGGGGACATTAAAGAATTTGAATGGGCGCTGTTCCTTGAGCATCCGCACAAGCCTTGTCTTGCCGTGGTTTTTTTTCTGATCCTTCAGTACGGCATAGACAAACAGCGCAAAGTTTTTTGCCGCCATACCCGACAGCTTGAGGGCCATTTCCGTGCCCTCAAGGGTAAATCGGACAATCTGGTCGGCTGGATCGCTTCCGTAGTTCAGTCAGCATTCTCCTTTCATCGCTCCAAATCACGGGAGCGTTTGTGTTTTGTTTTTTCCAGTGCAGGTTCCTTAGAGAAGGAATCCTCGCCGGGAATGAGAGACAGGCTGGAACCGGTATCCCATTTCACTCCAATCTGCCTCATATCGTCCACATAGGAAACCGTTCCTTTTGTACCGGGCAGTGGGGCCTGCGGATCGTCCATGGAACGCAGGGTGATGCGGGTTCCAGCAGGGTATTGCTGGCGGATATATGCCACCTGTTCTTTGGTAGGAATTCGGTTCAATCGATCATCTCCTTTGCTGATTTTCCCGGTTTCGGGATTGCTTTTTCTTTTGTTCCTGTGCTTGCTGTTCCTTGCGCTGCTGTTCTTCCCGCTGTGCTGCCTGCAGGCGCTGTTCCATCTCAATGGAGTGGGTTTCGATATTCCGGCACAGCTTGGCGGTATGGCGCAGCTTTTTGAGCTGTTCTGTGAGGACGCCGATCTGCGGGGAACCGGGTTCGTAGCGGTAGAGCTTATAGCGCTGCTTTATCAGCACAGCGATTTCATCTTCCGCTTTCTGACGGATAGCATTCAGCTGGCCCCGGTCCTCGATTTTGTTCTGGAAGATGAATTCCGCCTGCTCGATCCGCTGGTCCAGCCTGCGGATATCCTCCCGCACAGCGCAGCTTATATACCGGGGCTTCTTGGGCAGCGCCCCCACCTTGTAGAGATAGGAAAAGTAGAGGGCCCGCAGGCCGGAAAGCCTGCGGGGCTGTGTTTCCCCAAGAAGGAGAAGAAAACGGTTGGCCGGAGGCTGTTCTTTCCCAGCCCGGTGAGGAGGCTTGGGATAGAGGATGCGGCGCTGGATGGCTTCCGGGGTGTACTGCTTGCCCAAGGTCTTAAACCGGACGGTGCACCCGCTGCCCGGCAGGATCAGCGTGGGGTATTTGCGGTCAAACCGAAAGGCATAGCCCTTCTGCTCCAAAGCGCGCAGGAACTGCTTCCATGTGAGGGAAGCGGAAACCGCCGCATTGAGATCCTGCTGGATGGGCGTTTTCCATGTGGGCGCTCCATTCTGCTCGGCCAGCCACTGGGCATAGGGGCGGGCCACCCGTTCCGATTTCTCTGTACGGATGACGGAAAGATGGTGCTTTACACACAGTTCATCCGAAATTTTCCGCACCCCAGTGACATAGGTTCTTTCATTGCTGCGGTATTTCCTGCCGGTTTTCATGGACACGGAATTCCATACAATGTGGTTGTGAATGCATTTGGTATTGAGATGGGTGCTGACCACCGCCTGAAAGTTCCCGCCGAGAAGCCGTTCGGAAAATTCCAGCCCGATTTGATGGGCCAGTTCCGGGGAAACCTCTCCAGCGGCAAAGCTTTGCACCAGATGAAAACCCTGCACGCCTTTCTCCTTGTGCCACATTTCTTTGATCCGGCACATATCCTCGAAGGCGGTTTCACAGGTGCAGCCGAGGGCGGATTGAAACAGATTCTGCTCGGTTTTGTCTTTGTTGAGGGCCTTATCGATTTCCCCCTCCAGTGATTCCTCATTTTCCCTGCGGGAACACTTTTTCTCATCAAGGGTGTAGTCGATGGCGTTGTCGAGGCGGTGGACGGGGATCACGCTGGTATATGCCACCGGGTAGCACCCGGACGCAATTCGCGCCCTTTGTTTCGGAAAAATAATAGGCTGGCCGCCCGCGAATCAATTTTATTTCTCACCAATTATTTTTGACCTCCTCCCAAACCTGACGGGCCAGATTGGTCATTTCTTCGACGCTCTGCTGGCTGGCTTCCCCATAGGTATTGGCGACCTTGGCAAGCTGGTTTGCGTTGTTGCAGAGCCCAGCCACCTTGTGGAGCAGATCCGCATGGTGGTCGCAGGGCCTTGCCCGCAGTTCCGCACCCATGATGAGGGTGCGGAGGAATTCCTCACGGGGTAGGCCGCTTGTTTTCACCTGCGCTTCCAGATGCGCCAGTTCCTTTTTGTTTAAATGAAGAGGGATGATGTGGTTTCGTTTTCTCATAGCTGCTTTGGCTCCTTTTTAACGCTCCGGTTCTTTCCTTTTGCGGGTTTTCTTCTGCTCCGGCGCTCTGGCAGGGTATTCGTAATGGACAGGAACATCCTGCAGGCGCAGTTTGTCGCAATCCGGGGCAAAGGCTGCATACCGGGCGTAGGAATATCCTTCCGCGTCTACGAGAATACCATCTCTGCTGTTTTCGCCTTTGACCAGCACGCAGTGCCAGCAGAAGCTGCCCGGATCAAACCACATCTTGTCGCTGTAATCGAACAGGAAAATCTGATCGTCCTTGAGGCCGTTTTCCTGAAACTGCCGGAACTGCTCGTCGGAAAGAACGACTACCTGTTCCACCTGAAAACAGGTTTGTCGCTCCGGCACAGGCCGCAGTGGGTTCTGCCCATTGAGGTCGCTGATATGGCTGGGCCTGTGGTAAAAAACAGCGTGCTCCTGATAGGCTTTCGGTTCCTCCAAGGCAATGTGTTCTACCGGCACCCCCTGCAGATCGAAGCTGCGGTAATCCCTGCCGTAGCCAAGATACAGGGTATCCTTCCTTTGGGCAATCAGCATATTTTCTTTTTCCCCCTCGGCCCGTACCATGAGGCAGCGAAACAACCCACCCGGCGAGGCGCTCATGATTTCCCGGTTATCCTTGAGGAAGGGGTATTCCGGGGAGACGTCCTCCGAGAGCTTTTCAAAATCCTCTTTGTTCAGGACGATGACCTTTGCCACTTCAAAAACGCCGGGGACGTAGTTTACCTCGTTTCGGCGCAGGCTATTAAGTGTTTTGGCGTTTGCCGCGAACGCGGCGTATTGCTTTTCTCTCAGTATCTTCACCTCTCATTTCTTGAACGAAATCAGCCGGTGCGGTTCTGCGGGGGGTTGGGGCGCTCCCCAAGATGCGTTTGGATATCCAAACGCTATGCTTGCAAAACCAGTCACCGGCTGGAAAAGAAAGAAACCGCTGATTTAGAGGCCGCCGTTCTCATCCGCTTCCTTGATTTTGGCAAGGCCGTCGAGGGTGGTGCAGATGAGATTTCGCTTTTCAGCGGCTCCAATTTCAGCAGACATACTGTGGCTGATTTCATTCCCGCACACCACCAGCATACGGCACCGGCCCAGCTTCTGACGGGCGATGCTGTGGAAATCCCTCTTTTCATCGGCATTATCCGGCTGGAGGTACTGCGCTTCACTCAGCTTCGGGCAGATGGGGACGTATCCGAGCTCATAAACCTTGCGGCAGTAGCGTTTTAATAGGCGGGGCGCGGCGTCGGAAGCCGCGCAAATGTAGGCGAATGCTTTTTCCATGATGATTTTCCTTTCCTTCATATATATCTGATAAACTGGCAGTGGCAGGCTGGTTGTCCATGTGGACGTCCAGCCTGCCGTTTGGTTTTCTGTTGGTCATCCACGTGGACAACCACAGGATGATTCGGCGGTTTCTTCCGCTTCGGTGTGGGCTTCCAAAGCGAAGCGCACCCGGTCGGAACCCAATTTGTAGTAGGCGTCGGTAACTTCCACGCCTACGGCTTCGTATCCCTCCAGCTTGGCGGCGAGGACGGTGGTTCCGGCCCCGCAGAAGGGATCGAGGATGCGACCGCCCGGTACGCAGATTTTCACCAAATCCCGCATAAGCTGCAGGGGCTTCTCGGTGACATGGGTACGGTTCTGCGGGTTGGCATAGCGAAATACTCCCGGAAGGCATCCCACAGGGCGGTTCACCGGCATGGGGCCGTTGCTGCCCCACACCACATATTCGCTCTGCTGGCGGAAACGGCCTTTCTGGGGGCGGGAAGTCATCTTATCCCAAACCACCGAACCGCGCCAGATCCATCCGGCCCATTGGAGAGCGTCGGTGATGGAAGGGTACTGCCGCCAGTCGATGAACAGGCAGACCGGCGCTCCCGGCCTGCAGGCTTTCCGGGCATCGGCCAGCCACTCCGCCATCCATCTCGTCCAGCTTCTCTGATCCCGATTGTCCCCGTCAAAATCCGGCAGGGCGTTCTTCGGGTCCATGCTGCTGTATTTCTGGTTGGTGGTACGGTTTTTCTCCGAGGGTTTCCAGCCGCCCGAAGCATAGGGCGGATCGGTGATGAGGGCGTCGAACACCTGCGGCTTGAATGCCCGGATGATCTGCAGGGTGTCCCCATGCAGGATGCTCCAGCCATCCCCGCCGCTGTGTTTCATGGGCAGAATGGTTTCATCAACAATTTGAGACAGTTCTTTCGTTTCGTTCAGAGGCATCTTCCTTTCCTTGTTTGGTTATCGTTCTTCTCCGCGATGGTGCTTTTTCATGGCACTCCGCTGCTTGGGTTGGAAACCGGGCAGCGGAGTGAGAAGGGATGATTCACGCTTGAATTTGCGCTCAATAGCAATATTGTCCGGCCCGATGTGAATCACATCGCTGGTAGGGTTGTCAATCATAACGCCGGGGAGGATAACCGCAGTTTCATGAACTTCAATTTCCCCGCCAAGTTCGCCATAAACAGAAGCTTTCTCCATAACAGTGGGGATACCGCCGGTTACAGCGTTCGCAAAAAGTTTGGCGTTCCCCGAGATATGGACGTCGCCATGGACATAACCGGCAGCAATGATGGCGTAGTCCTCTACAATGGCATTTCCACCAATTCTGCTGGGGCCGGAGATGGAGGCGCAGCCACGGGCACAGGAATAATCCCACAGGATGGCATCTCCATGTATATATGCTTCTTCTGCTGCGACCGCATTGTCTGCAACCCAGCTTTGCCCATCCTGACTCAGATTCTCCTCTGACTGCACAAAACCGCCAAGGTCACCAACATGAACGTCCTCTCGGACGTCTCGAAGAGCTCGAATGCGATGCAGCCATGGGTATTGTGGATGGGCGATATTGGTAATCTCATACTTTCTAATCATCTTGCTTCACCTCGTTCCTTTTTGGTTTTTGCAGGAACTTTCTCCGACAATTCCGTTTCCACATATTCGCTGATGATGTTCAGCGCTTTGTAATAATCCCCGGACTGGTAGACACGGCTGCTCATCTCTTTGGCCTGTTGCGGCTGTCCATTTTCTTTCAGCAGCCGGGATGCCCTGCCGAGAATAGCGAAGATATTTCCATCCTGTCCCACCAGCTTCATTTTCGGGCGTTTGGGAATCGGCTGTTCTTTGGAAGCTTCTGTGTCCTGCACTTGTTCTACTGTAAAGTCAAAGGGTTCTTCTGCAAAGTGAACATACAGCACGCCATCGCCGGTCTGGATTTCCTGCTGCTCGAATCCCTCGCCCCAGCCATCGGAAAACTGCCCCTTGAGATAATCCTGAAGATCCTGCATTTCTGCTTCTGTGAGAGACGCCTTCAGCTTTACCGTGGTACAGCCCATGAGTTCCCCATCCCGGATTTCCACCGTGGGAACGGCGCTCAGTACCTTTTTCTTGACGCCGGGATTTCGATCCTCGTCAAAGTAGGGCATTAAATTCCCGCCGTCATCGCTGTCGCGCTGTTCCACGGCTTCCCGGATGCTTTCCTCGTAGTAGGCCATGTCGACGCCTGAAAACAGCGTGGGGTAATCGGCCACGCCGTTGTTCCAGCCATATTCGTTTACATCGTTTTTGTAGAAATCCCCGGTCAGCGGGGAATAGAGTTTCAGCGTGATTTCATTTTCTCCGATTCGATATCTCTCCCTTCTAAAGAGAATAAGCCGCCCTTTGACGGGCGGCCTGTTCTTCCTGTTTTTCTTTTGCTAAATCAGCATAATCGCAGCCATCTTTTCCCGGCAGGTTCTCCACGATGCGGTACTTGCCCTGATAGGCTTTTGCCAAATGTCCGGCTGCCCATCGTCCCGCAAAATCGCTATTGGTGCAGATTTCGATTTCCTTAATTTCCGGGTGCCGATTGAGGAATGCTTCCAGCGCGGGCGGCTTTTTGAAGGAAAAGGGCTGCGTTTCTTGTCCTTCCTTGGGGGCATAGATCCCGCCAAGGGACAGCCGCCATTTATCCGAAGTCCCTTCCAGCGTCAGATGGGCAAGGGCTTCGATGGCCGCTTCATAAACTGCCAGCCGGTTGGTTTTTCCTTTGGGCGGGAGGCAGAAGCAGTATGCTTTTTCGCTGCCGGATACCTCCGCCTTAAAAGGCTTTCCTTTGGTGTAAGTACCCCGCAGGAACGCATACTGGGCAGTACCGGCTTCGTCTTTTCCAACGAACACGGCATTGTGGTAATCGGCGCTTTCATAGAGTATCCCCGCCCGGACGCAGGCTTCGATGACCTTGCGGCTGATCCCGCGCTTCATCAGGTAGGCAAACACCCTGCGGTTATTCTCCGCTGCCGGAGGAAGTGCAAACTCCTTTTTCTGCTCCGGCTGGGAAGATGGCGGAATATAGCCGGGGCTTTCTTCGCACAGGGCCAGCACCGCGTCTACAAACTTTACCCCTTCCACCTTAATGAGATAGTCGAGGGCGGTCTTGCCGCCGACATCCCGGCTTTTCCAATGCCAGAAGCTGGTTTCTTCGTTGATTTTGAAGCTGTCGTGCGCTCTCAGCTGAAATTCGCCCCGGCTTTCGGCTTTGACCAGTTCTCCGGGGCGGTACCGCTGCAAAAATTCAATGGCGGTCATTTGTCTGGCGGCGGCAATTTGTTCTTCGCTTACTTCGGGCATGGAGAGACTCCTTTCCTGTTAAATGACAGCCGCCCGCAGGATTTTCGCCTGATCGGTGCGTTCCCACGGAAATTCCGGCTTGCCGAAATGCCCATAGGCGGCTGTCTGTGTGTATCTTGGCGTTAAAAGGTTGAGCTGGGAAATGATCTCCGCAGGCGTTAAGCCGAACACGAAGCGCGCCGCCTCCGCCAGACAATCGTCGGCGCAGACTGTGCCGGTACCGAAGGTATCCACCTCCACCATCACCGGCTCGGCTTTCCCGATGGCATAGGCAAGGGTGACTTGGCATTTTTCGCACAAGCCCGCCGCTACAAGGTTTTTGGCGATATATCTGGCCATGTATGCGCCGGAACGATCCATTTTTGTGGGGTCTTTCCCGGAAAAAGCGCCGCCGCCGTGGGGAGCGAACACGCCGTAGCTGTCCACCATAAGCTTTCGCCCGGTGAGGCCGGTATCGGCTTCCGGGCCGCCCAGAACAAACCGCCCGGAAGGGTTCAAAAGGATTTTCGTATCCTCATCCGGCGGCAGCGCCTGCAGCGCCGGGGCCAGCACCTTGTCGGTGAGTTCCCAGCAGAGTTCGTCCATGGGTTTCTCCGGGCTGTGCTGGGCCGAAAGGACAACCGTATCCAGCCGCAGGGGCTTGCCATCCTCGCCGTATTCCACGGTGACCTGTGCTTTCCCGTCCGGGCGCAGGCCCTGCATCACCCCGGTTTTCCGGGCGGCAGCAAGGGCGCTGGTGAGGCGGTGGGCCAGCATAACCGGCAGAGGCATCATCTGCGGGGTTTCCGAACAGGCGTAGCCCACCATCACGCCCTGATCTCCGGCCCCCAGCTGCAGGGCGGGCTGATCTTCAGAGGGATTTCTTCTGCGCTCTAACGAACAGTCCACCCCTGCGGCGATATCCGGGCTTTGCTTATGGACGAGGCACTGGATGGCGTATCGTGCCGGATCATACCCTACCTTTTGAAGAACAGAACGGGCGATGGCGGGGATTTGCGGCTCAAACAGGCTGGTGATTTCTCCAGCCACGATAACCTGCCCCTTGGTGGCCAGCACTTCGCAGGCCACACGGGAAAGGGCGTCGTGGGCGAGGCATTCGTCCAGCACGCTGTCTGCGATGATGTCGCACAGCTTATCCGGGTGCCCTTCCGTCACAGATTCGGCGGTATAAAATTGGTTCATTTTCTCATTTCACCTCCAAGGAAAAAGGCTTGAGGCTTTTCCCGATTGATTCATAGTTTTCAAAATGCACCTCACAGCCTAAGAGGTAGGACACGGCTTCTTCCCATTCCTTTAAGGGGTATTTTTCCTTGTCCGGCAGGCGGTATAAATCCCCAAGCGCCGCCCATTTAAGCTCCGGCTGCAGGCGCAGGTTGGAGATATAGGTGCGGCGCTGTTTGGCTATCACATCTAAAAGTCCGTTTTTCTTCAATCAATCCCTCCAGTGTAACAAAAAATATGGGCGGGGTACCCTGTGGCATCCCGCCCGGTTTCATGCTTCCGCTATTTTTTCCTGCTGTTACGGATATGCAGGAACACAAGGCCGCCTAAAATGACAGCGCATAAGACAATCAAAATAATGGCTTTTGGTTCCATAGGTCGATTCTCACCTCACTTCTGTGGCGACGACTACCGTGCGGGCGCTTTCCCACTCATAGGAACAGGTGACGAGCGTCAGCAGGCGATGGTCCGCGCCGGGGATGGTTTCGGGTTTGTAGAGCGACTGTGCGAAGAGTTCCTTCTGAAAAGACAGGAAATCCCCATCGTCCGCAAATTCGGTGCGGTTAAAGGGGAACTTTTGAATATCGGTTTTCAGCACAGCCGCAATGCGGTATTCCCGCAGCCCATCGCTGGTCTGCAGGAGGATTTTGGAATGCTCTTTTCGGAAGGCTTCATCCGCCATTTTCTGGAGCACGGCGAACATGGTCCCATCGTTCATGTTGTGCCCGTAGACTACAAGGTTTTTGCTTTCCGGGGAACAATCCCACTGAAAGAAAATGCTTCCGGCAGTGCGATGCTCGCCCTTGTAGGTGCGCCGCAAATAGTATTCGGGGTCATCGGCGCTGCTCTGCAAAACCGGGTAATCCACACAGGTGCCGGGGATAGAAATCCAACCCTGAATATCCGGGTATTCGGCCTGCAGGGCGGAGAGAGCCACAAGGGATTCCGGTTCCGGCTGTTCTTTCCCAGCCGGTAGCTCCCCGGAGGATTCTCCGGGGAGGGGCTGTGCGTATTCTTCTTTCAAATTCTGTGCTTCTCTGTTGGTCAGTCCCGGTTGGAGCACCAAGAACCAGAGAAGCCCCAAAAGACTCAGGCACAAAAGGCCGATGCAAAATCCTTTCAGGAAGATTTTCATTCTTCTGCGCCCTGATCCTCATCGCCTGTGGCCTTTTTCTTTTTGCCTGCAAAGCGCAGGACAAGAAGCCCGCCAGCAGACAAAACCGCCAGCACGGAAAGGCCAATTAAAACAGCGGGCGTCCACGGGTGGTCGCCGGTCTGCGGCACAGTGGGAACCTCCGGCACCAGCTTGTTGTGCATCTTGACGGTCGTGGTTTCTCCCGCCTTAATTTCTATGGTCTGGTCATCTGGCAGGATGTACTTTTCGGCGTTCTCGCCAGCCACTTCGGATACGGTGTATTCGCCTACACGGAGTTCCGCATGGATTTCGCCCTTTTCATCGGTCTGGAACTCCTGCTCATAGGGGTTGCCCATGAAGTCGGTGCCGCTGATTTTGAAGGTGCGCCCTTCAATCTTATCGTCATCGGCTGTCTTTACCACCTTCAGGGAACCGGTCTGCGCTTTGTTGAGGAAGCCAACGCCAGCTTCGGTTTCGATCCGCACAATCGCTTCATTTTCGGTGATGGAGAAAGGGTAATACCCATCGTCCTTCTGGAAAAATTCCGGGCTTTCCTTTTCATGCAGGAAGTAATTTCCATACACGAGGTCCTTCATCTGATAGAGGCCCGGCTCGGTTTCGACCATTTCTCCCGCCAGCTTATCGATATCCGCATTGAATTCTCCGTTGTTATCTACATCGGCGTAAACTTCAAAAACAGCCCCCGACAGCTTGTGGTCCGGGTAGTCGGCGTCCACCTTGGTGGTTTCTGCGGTACCCTTGATGATCTGGTTTTCGATACGGATTTCAATGGTCTGCCCGTCCTCGGTAATTTCAACCGGGAAGGTTTCCTCCGTCAATACGAAGGCTGCCGGAGACGCGATTTCCCGAACCAGCCAATTTCCAACCGGTACCTTGTCAAATTCAAAGCACCCGATCTCATTGCTTTCGGTAACCAAAAACGCGGTTTCTTCGGTGAATTCGGTTTCGTCGAAACGGAACAGGCCGATTTTCGCGCCTGCCAGTTCAAATCCATCCTGATCCACCTTCCAGCCGGATATTTTGCCGCGCTTTAAGGTATTTTCAATGGCCTCTCCATCGTTCACTTCAATTTCCACTTTCGCCACATCCTGTCCGGCATACTCAAACACCACAGGGTATTTTTGGTCGCTCAAAATGTAGTGATCGTCGGTTCCGATTTCCTGCACATACAGGGAAGCCCCGCAGGGGATGTCGGTTGTAAATACGGCGTTTCCATTCTCGTCAATGCCGATGGTTTCCATCAGCCCGTCTGCCGGGATGGAGGTACCATCGGAGGCGGTCAGTTGTTCCGCAGCGAACAGTCCGAAAGTAATGTTTTTCCATTCCTCATTCATGCCGAGGGAGAAGGTTTCGTCCTGTTCCAGCAGCTTCTTAAGGGAAATCTCCACTTTCTGGCGTTCATTGACAAAGCCAACGCTGGCAGAGGTAATCTCTACTTCCTGACCGGCATAGGGCAAAACGACTTCCTTGGGTTCAGGATCGATTACCATGCCATCCGGCGCAGTGATTTCCTTCACCTGATAGCGGCCGAGATATAAAGGTTCCGAGGTGGCGGTTCCATCACTTCCGGTGGTCAAAGTAGCCGCCAGTTCGCCTGCTTTCATGTGGACGGTTCCGTCCGGGGTAACGACATCTTCCAGTGCAGTGATTTCATAAACAGCGCCCGGCTGGCCCTGCACCTCGTATTGAGGCTGGTACATCCCGCCTGCTTCCACTACGTGGCTGAATACTTCTCCCTCTTTGGAAACGGTGATGGTGCCTTTCTGCGCGATATTGTATTTCTCAACCGTGACAACGTCCTGTGTTCCATCCACCACAAAGGGTACCGGCTCGCCATCGAACACATATCCCCATGGACTCTGCTGTTCAAAAAGTGCATAATTTCCAAAAGGAAGCGGCTGTGGCAGCATGAGGGTTCCTGTGGCGTCCGTCACGAAGGTGTCGATATCGATGGGACTGGGGTAGTTGATATGCTGTACCACCCACTCGCCGGTATCAGCGTTGCGGATTTTGACTGCTGTTCCCGCCAGAGGAATGATTTTGCCGGATTCGGCGTCTTTCTTCTCGAAACGGATAAGGGAGGTAAAGGTGGGGTTATTGAGAATGAAATAATAGGTTTTACCGTGCTCGGAAATGAACACAGAAAAGTCCGGGACAAATTTCTGTCCTTCCGCACCTTTGGTCTGATGCACGATGTACAGACCATACGGAAGATCCTTTGAACGGGCAAATCCATAGGAATCGGTGGTCAACAGGTCACGCTCGGTTTCTTTTGCGTTCTCATAGCTGCCTGCGCTGGCCAGATAAATCTGGAACTGCGCTCCTTCTTCCGGCTGTTCGATCTGCACATCGTCGCTGGAGGCTGCGGCGGACAAAGGAAGAACAGGGGCTTTGGAGGCAAGGCTGGCAGCTGCAGGAATGATTTCCGGCACAGATGATACGCTTGGGGCAGGCTGCGGCTCGCTTTCCGGCGCGGGGCTGCTTTCAGGGGATGGTTCTTCAGCAGACTCTGCCGTGGGTCCGGATTCCGCGCTTTCTTCCGGCTGGCTGGAG
>ENA-UOJQ01001048-UOJQ01001048.1-human-gut-metagenome-genome-assembly--contig:-P63-NODE-1048-length-24719-cov-18.844794_pt1 | contig 24719 bp, 29 predicted proteins | sample MGYA00242352_ERZ723899 | MGnify/ENA metagenome assembly ERZ723899
AAATCGACTGACCTTTCTTTTTTACCCAACAATATCTTTAATTAAGGGAGACGGGAGGCGGATTTCCGGACATCACCGTGCTGCCCGCGCTGGCGGAGCTGTACGGCGTCACCGCCGACGATATTCTGGCCGGTGAGCCTGTGCGGCCCGGCAGCGGCGGCGGGCGGGTGGAGCAATATCTGGCCCGACGGGGCGAGCTGCGCTGGCGCATCGGCTTCTCCGCCGCGGCTCTGTTCCTGCTGGCGGCCATCGTGTTCCAGGGCTACGTGTGGTCGTGGCTGCTGGCGGCAGGCGGCGCGGCCGCGATCTGGATCGGCTGGGGCCGGTGCGGCGGTGAGGAGATCCGCCGCCGTCTGGTGCTGCTGCTGCCCTGGGCCGTGGGACTGGTGTGGTATGTCCTGTGCTATTTCCAGTGGGCGCTGCGGCTGGCCACGGCGCTGACGGAGGACTATGCAAATGGTTACAGCGTCATCTACTATCTGGCGTATATGCTGCGGTGGGATATGCTGCTGGTGCTGCTGCCGGCGGTCTACGGCCTGCTGCGGGCCGCGGCGGTGCGGTGGAGTGGGCAGGGGCATCTGCTGAACCGGCCCTATTTTCAGGTCACGGGCATCCTGTGGCTGGTCTCGCTGGCGGTGGAGGCGGTTCACTGGATCGTGACGCTGCCGCCCATGCAGGCGTTTGCCGCCACCGTTTTCCCCTCCTACTTCAAAAGCTATCAGGCGCTGTGGGATAAGTTTGCCGCCACCCTGCCCTTCCTGTACGTGCCGCGCATCACTGCGGCGGTGACGCTGGCGGTGCTGGCAGTCACGGCGCTGACGGTCAGGCGGAAGAATGGCGCGGGAGCGGCCCAGAGCAAGGACGAAGCTGCGTAAACCCTCAATTTCACAAAACCCCTCGGAACTCTTTAAGGTTCCGAGGGGTTTTACAGGCAGGTCACGGGGCAGGCTGCGTCAGGGCGTCCGCCAGCGCGCGGCTCAGCTCCGACAGGAAGCCCTCGATCTGGGGCGTCAGCACCTTGCTGCGGTGCAGTACCATCTGCACCGACTGGGTAATATCCCAGCCCGTGACGGACAGCAGCTTCAGCCGTCCGGCCTCCACGTCGGCGCGGACGGTGTACCACGGCAGCAGGGAGAGATACGAACCGCCCAGCAGCAGATCCCGGGCGGCGCTGGCGCTGGGCAGGCGCAGAAACGGCTCGCATTCCACCTGATGCTGGGCCAGCAGGGTCTCGAAGCGCCGGTTGTAGGGGGCGTTCTGCTCCATCATGATCAGCTCGCTGCCGGAAAGCTCCCGCAGGGGTACTTCGCTGCGGCTGGCCAGCGGGTGGGACGGGCTGGCCGCCAGCACGATGGGCACCTCCGTCTGCTGCCGGATGTGCCACTGGGCAGGCGGCAGCGGGTCGTCGATGACGCACATGGCATCGATGGAGCCCTGCTGCAGGAGCTGGGTGAGGTTCACCGTGGTGTCCACCAGCAGCTCCACCCGCACCTTGGGGAAGCGGGCATGGTAGGCGGGCAGCAGGGGCTTCATCAGCAGCTCGAACAGGGAGTCCGTGATGCCGACGCGGATGGCGCCGCCCAGCACGGCATCGGATTTGCCGAAGTTCTCCACCGCCGCCACGGCTGCCACGGCGCTGCGGGCGTAGGGCACCAGAGAGCGGCCGAAATCCGTGAGGTATACGTTCTTGCCGATGCGGTCAAACAGCGGCACCCCCAATTCCTGCTCCAACTGGCGTATCTGGACACTGACCGCCGACTGGGAGTAGCCCAGCTCCGCCGCGGCCCTGGTGATATTTTGCAGCGACGCCGCATGCAGGAACGTATTCAGGTTGCGTATCTCCATGGTGAACGCCCTCCTTTCCTTCATCGTACCATAGATCGCGGGAAAATCAATGATATTTTTTAATAAATATAATAGAAACCATTCGTTTTACAAAACTATCCTCCTGCGCTACAATGCAGACAACAAGAGCGGTGCGGACGGCGCCGCCGTATGATGATCGAGAGGAGTGCATCACCATGGAAGGAAAGCTGCACATCAACACCACCGCCGTACACGGCGGCGGACGGAAGGACGACTGCTTCGGCGCCATTAACGAGCCTATCTATATGACCTCCAACTACCGCATCCCCACCGACGGCACGCCGGTGGACTGGAGCGGCATCCACAGCAACATTTATCAGCGTAACCGCAATCCCAACCAGATGGTGCTGCAGGACAAGCTGTGCGCCCTGACCGGCGCGGAGGACGGCGCGGTGTTCGCCAGCGGCGTGGCGGCGCTGGCCGCCGTGTTTACCACCACGCTGAACTCCGGCGACCACGCCATCGTCTCCGAGGTGTGTTACAGCGCCACGAACCTGCTGTTTCGGGAGTATCTGCCCAAGAAGTACGGCGTGGAGGTGACACTGCTGGATACCACCGACACGGAGGCTGTCCGCGCCGCTGTCCGTCCCAACACCAAGCTCATCCATGTGGAGACACCGGGCAATCCCACCACCGGCATCAGCGACATCGACGCCATCGCGGACATCGCACATAAGGCCGGCGCGCTGCTGAGCGTGGACGCTACCTTTGCCGGCCCCATCTGCATCCGGCCCCTGAGCCACGGCGCGGATCTGGAGATCCACAGCATGACCAAGTACATCAACGGCCACGGTGACTCGCTGGGCGGCTGTGTACTGGGCCGCACGGCGCTCATCGACCAGATCAAGGAACTGGCCATGGTGAACTACGGCGGCATCCTCAGCCCCTTCAACGCATGGCTGGTCGCCCGCGGCCTTTCCACCGTGCCGCTGCGGATGAAGCAGCACAGCGCCGTGGCCATGAAGGTGGCGGAGTTTCTGGAGTCCTGCCCCGCTACCCGCTTCGTGTGGTATCCCGGCCTCAAGAGCCATCCCCAGCATGAGCGGGCGGAGAAGCTGATGCACGGGGAGTACTCCGGTATGATCTCCTTCGACCTGAAGGGCGACGAGAAGCAGCACGAGAAGTTTCTGGACGCGCTGAAGCTGGTGACTCACGCCGTGTCGCTGGGCGATATTGAGACCCTGATCGTCTACTACGACCGGAACAGCGACAAGCTGCCCCACTACCCCGCCGTCTATCAGGAGGGCTTCTTCCGGTTCAGCATCGGTCTGGAGGACGCCGAGGACATCATTGCCGACCTGACCCAGGCCATGCAGGCGGCAGGGATGCTGTAAGTCTGACATATATTGTAAAACCCCTCGGGACCTCAAAGGGTCCCGAGGGGTTTCTGCGCGCAGTCAGGGGGTGGACTGCGGCACGGTGTAGATGTTGATATGGTTGCCGGCGGGGTCCTTCATGCGGAACATGTGCCAGCCGTAGGGGCGGAAAAAGGGCTCCTGCGTCACGGCGCCGGCGGCCCGGGCGCGGCGGAAGATATCCTCCAGCGACGGCACCTCCAGCTGGAAGTGCACGGCGCCGTAGGTGGGAAAGGGGTCCTCCTGAGTCAGCAGGACCAGCTTTGCACCGGCCAGATCGTACTTGACGCCGCGGTCCTCCGGCCCCTCATCCCAGCCGTAAAACGGCTGAACGGCAAATACCTGCTCGTAAAAGGCGCGGCAGGCTTCGTAGCGCTCCTGAGGCACGTAGAGAAGCAGCTGAAAATCCAGATAGTTCACGGTGGTTCCTCCTTACTGATGACGGCGATAGGGGGCGAATGCGCCGCAGGTGTCCCGCAGCACGCGGTCGCAGACGTCCTCGCCCTCGCGCAGCAGCTTTTCCTCGTCCACGCCGGCGAGGCGGTCATTCTGATAGACAACGCGGCCATTGATCATGGTGAGCCAGACAGGACCGGTGACGCCCAGCTTGGCCAGCATGGAGGCGGGGTCGTGGAGCGCGCCGGCGTACTCCAGGCGGCGGACATCCACCATAAAGAGGTCCGCGGCCTTTCCGACAGCCAGACGGCCCAGCTCCGGACGGCCGATCATGTCGGCGCCGCCGGCGGTGGCCAGCTTCAGCATGTCGTAGGGCGAGGGGCAGCCGCCCCGCTGCTTGCTGAGGAACGTCTGCATCAGGTACGCCAGACGCAGGGTGTCCAGCATATTGGAGCCGTCGTTGGTGGCGCAGCCGTCCACGCCCAGGCTCAGGGGAATGCCCGCCTTCCGCATGCCGGGGATGTCCAGTATCTCGCTGCCGCCCAGCATGGTGGGGGCGGGGCAGTGGGAGATGCCCATGCCGCTTTCCGCCAGCAGGGGGTACTCCTCCGGCAGAGTCTCCCGCCCGTGGGCCAGCCAGATGTCGCTGCCGGTGAAGCCGATGCGGCGGCACCACTCCAGAGAGCGGACGCCGAAGCGGCGTACCATGCTGCTGTTCTCCCCCTCGCAGAGGTGGGTGTGCATGTGGACGCCGGCGCTGCGGGCCAGGCGGATAGTCTCCGTAAAGGTGTCCTCGGTGCAGTTGATGGGCTGGCAGGGGGCCAGCACGATCTGCCGCATGGAGAAGGGTGCGGGGTCGTGGTAGAGGGCCAGCAGGCGCTGGCAGTCGTCCAGATAGGCCGCCGTGGTCTCGCACATCTCATCGGGGATAGTGCTGCCCTGCCAGCGGGGCAGCGTGTTGGTGCCCCGGGCCGCCACGAAGCGGAAGCCCATCATATTGGCGGCCTCCATCTGGCGGTCCACCGCGGTGATGCCGGTGGCGGGGGTGTAGCAGTACTGGTGATCCACGGAGCAGGTGCAGCCGTGCTTGATGAGGTCGGCCATGCAGGCGGCGCTGGCGTAGAAGATCACGTCGCCGTTGATGCGGACAAAGACCTTGTAGATGTCGTCCAGCCACTGCATCAGGGTCAGGCCCGGGCGGTCGATGGTCATCAGGTTGCGCACGAAAGCCTGAAAGAAGTGGTGGTGGGTGTTGACCAGCCCGGGGTAGACGTACTTGCCCGCAGCGTCGATGACCTGCGCGCCGCCGGCGCTGAGGTCACGGCCCACGGCCTCGATGCGGCCGCCGGAGAGAAGGATGTCGCTGTGGCAGAGGACGCGGTCCGCGTCGTCGCAGGTGACGATGGCGTCGGCGTTCCGGATCAGTATTTTCTCACTCATGGCGCTCCCCTTGCGGCGGGGTGTTCCGCTCCTTCATGTTGCGGCGGTAGGCCAGCACCTCCACCACATTCTTCTCGGCATCGCAGATCTGGAAGATGCGGTCGCCGTACCAGGTATCGGTAAGGCCCAGCAGCACCTCCACGTCGGGGCGGCTTTCCAGCCAGGTGAAGCAGGCGTTGACATCTTCGGCTTCGATGGTGGTCAGGGCAGGGCCCTGGGGGGTGTTCTCCGTCTTTTGGCGGATATCGGTAAAGCCGCCGGCGGAGCGAAGGCGGCAGCCCCGATCCTCGGGGCCGCGGTCCCACTGGGTTACCACGGGCATCTGCATGGAGTCACGGTAGAAGGCGGTGATCTTTTCCAGATCCTCCGCAAAGAGGATGGCGGTATACTCGTCGGTGAAATAGCAGCCGCCGTCATCCGGCCCTGCCGGATGGTACTGCTCGGCCCGCTGGTAGACCTCCACCCAGTTGCCCACGGGGTCCTTGATGCAGAAGCTGTACTCGCCCCAGGGGCGGAGCGCCAGTGGGCTGATGACGGTGACACGGGGCTCTTTTTTCAGATTGGCATAGCACAGCTCGATGTCCCTGGCCTCCAGCCGCATGCCGGCGGGGCCCTGGGGCAGCGTGGGATGGCGGCAGATCAGCTCCAGACGGTTGTCGCCGATCTTGAACTTGCAGCCGCGGTCCACGGGACTGGTGTACCAGCCGTACATCTGAGGCAGACGCAGCAGGTCGCGGTAAAAGGACTGGAGGGTGTCAAACTCCCAGGAATAATAGACGATTCGGTATTCTTTGCGCCACATAGCTTTCCCTTTCTGCTTTCAGTGCATCAAAATTTCTTCCCGCACGTTGCGCAGGTAGGCGTATATCTCCACCACGTTGCCGCTGGGGTCGTACATCTGGAACAGACGCCGCGCGTCAAAGTCCGTGTCCCGCAGGACGCCGGCCTCCCGATAGTCGGGACGGCTGCTGAACCGGTCATACAGCTTGTTGACGCTGCTGGCCTCCAGACCGATCATGGACGGACCCATGGCGCAGTCCGCCGTGCGGCGGCGCAGCAGGAGCTGCGCGTCCCCCGCCTGCAGAAGCAGGGAGTCCGCCTGCTCCTCCAGCAGCGGAAGGCCCAGCTGCTCGCAGTAGAATTCCCGCGCCGCGGAGAGGTCGTCCTCGTAGAACACACCGGTGAAGGTACCGGTGAACATGTCCGTTTTGTCCACGTCGCCGCCGCAGGCGGCACTGTCGCCTTGCAGCAGATGGATCAGATTGCCGCCGCTGTCCCGCAGTGTCACCTGCCGGGCGTCGCGGGAGAGGATGTCGATGTCCGGCATCTCCTCCAGAATGCGCTCCATGCACAGGGGGAGGTCGATGCACTGGGCCAGAAATTCGCTGCGGCCCTGACGGGGCGCGAAGGGGATCTGGGTGATCTCCAGACGGCCGCTGCCCATGTAGAAGCGGTAGCCCTTCCGGTCCGGCACGATGGACCAGTTGTAGTTGGGCTGGAGGCCCAGCACCTCGCGGTAGAAAAAGACGCCGCTGTCGTAATCCTTCAGGTGCAGGATGTAGCGACATTCGTGAAATGTGATGTTCATGCTTTCGGTCCTTTCGTTGATGCTGCCGCCGCGGCCTTTCGGCGCACACGGGGCGCGGAGAGCGGATGGGGATAGGGAGCGCCGTTGGCCGCCGGTGCGCGCATGCGCATACCGGTGAGCTTGATGCCGATCAGCGCTGCCAGATAGGGCAGCATCTGGGTCAGCTGCGTAGCCACGCCGAAGCTCTGAAGCCGCATGCGCAGCGCGGACATCACGCCGAACAGCAGCGTGGCCAGATACCCGCCTACCGGCGACCACTGACCGAACTGGTTGGCGGCAAAGGCCATGAAGCCGGTGCCGGCGGACATGTCGTTGACAAACACGTTGGCGGAGCTGAGGCACATGACGGCACCCGCCATACCGGCGAACACGCCGCCCAGCAGCACCGCCCGCAGCCGCAGGCGGTAGACGTTGATGCCCAGGGTAGCCACGGCGGCGGGATTCTCGCCCACGGCGCGGATGCGCAGGCCCCAGGCGGTGCGGCGCAGGAGATACTGCATCACCGCCACGGCCAGCAATCCCAGATAGACGCAGGATGGGTAGCCGCTGAGCATGGTGCCCAGCACGGGGATGTCGGATAAAACGGGGATATTGACGGTGTGGAAGCCCTCCACCCAGGGGGAGATACCGGTGGTATCCCACAGGGCGCGCATCAGCATATAGGCAAAGCCGGGGCCGAACAGGTTCAGGCCGATGCCGATGACGATCTGCTGGCCGTTGCAGTAGATGGCCAGCACGCCCAGGATCAGGGCCAGAAACGCGCCGCCGGCACAGCCGCACAGCAGACCCACCCAGGGACTGCCGGTATAGTAGGAGCCTACGGCGGCCAGAAAGCCGCTGAAGATCATGGAGCCCTCGATGCCGATGTTGATGACGCCGGCCCGCTCACTGATGGTGCAGGCCAGGGTGCCGAGGGCGATGGGGGCGGTCAGCCGGATGGCGGAGGCGAAAAAGTTGGCAAATGAGATCCAGAAGTCCATTACTCAGCAGCTCCTTCCTGTTTCCGTCGGATGCCGATGCGCTGGCACAAGCGGCCCAGCACGTTCCACACGTCCGGCGAGGCCACCAGCATGACGATGAAGCCCTGCAGCACGGAGATCATCTCCGTGGTGACCTGGCTGGTGAGGCTCATGCTGATGGAGGCGGAGCGCAGCATACCGAAGAGGAACGCGGACAGCAGCACGCCAACGGGGGAATTCATGGCCAGTGTGGCCACGGTGATGCCGTCCCAGCCGTATCCCGGTGAGAAGCCCATGACAAAGCGCTTGTACACCGCCAGACACTGGATGGCGCCGCCAAGAGCAAACAGACCGCCGCTGATGCACATGGCCGCCAGCGTCCGCCGGTAGATGGGCAGGCCTGCTTGCTGCATGGCACGGGGGTTCTGGCCCATGGCCCGCAGGGAAAAGCCAAAGGGCGTTTTATAGAGCATCCACGTGACGGCTGCCACGCAGAACAGCGCCACGAAGATGCCGTAGTTGAACTGGGTGCTGGGGAAAAAGCGGGGCAGGATGCTGCCCTCGTTGACCACCACGGTCTCCGTGTTGCTGGCTCCAGGACGCTGGAAAAAGCTCTTGACGATGTACTCAGTCAGCAGGGCGGCGATGGAGTTCATCATGATGGTGGCCACGGACAGCGAGGTCAGGTTCCGTCCGGCGAACAGCGTGGGCAGCACGGCCCACAGCGCGCCGGCGGCAAAGCCGGCCAGCAGGGCCAGCAGCCAGCCCCAGGGCGCGGGCAGCGGTACGGTCAGGCCCACGATGACGGCGGCGAGACCGCCCACCAGCACCTGCCCCTCTCCGCCGATGTTGAACACGCCGCTCTGAAACGCCACCGCCGCGCCCAGACCGGTCATGATCAGCGGCAGCGTGTAGGCCAGCACGTTCAGAAAGCTCTTGGTACTGCCGAACGAGCCGGCCAGGATGCTCCAATAGACGCTGAAGGGTTCCCGACCGGTAGCGCAGATGGTCAGTCCGAACAGGACCAGCGCCAGTACCAGCGAAAACAGCGACAGCCGTATCCTTGTCTTTTTCACAGTGTCCCTCCTTGAGAAGATGCCATAGCTCCGCGGATAAAGCGCGGGGCTGAAAGCCGCGGAGACCTTCAGCCCTTTGCCGTATGTTCAGTGGGTCACGCAGCGGCCTGCCACGCCTTGGCGTCCTCGATGGTGCTGGGGACCACGATGGTGCCGTCCTTGATGGCGGCTACCACGGCGTCATACTGCTCCATCACCTCAGCGGGGATCTCATAGGCGGAGCCGTCAAAGTCCAGATACAGGCTGTCCTCCGCGATGCCCTTCTCGATGGACCCGGCGGTGAACTTGCCGTCGATCACGGCCTGGATGGCCTCCTTGGCGCAGGCGGGGAAGTCACGGATGGCGCTGGCGATGTTGGTCTCGGGGGCGTCGGCGTTCAGGTTGCCGTCGAAGAAGATGGTCAGGAAGTTGTGCTCCTTGCCGGCATTGAGGATGCCCAGACCGCCGGCGCTGGCGGTGTGGTAGATGAGGCTGGCGCCCTGCTGGTTCATGGAGGTGGCCAGCTCATAGCAGCCGTTGACCTCGGCCCAGCCGTTGGCGTAGTCCACCAGCACCTCACAGGTGGGGTCCGCGTAGTGGGCACCGGCGATCATGCCGGCAGCGCCCAGGTTGCACAGGGGGATGTCGTGAGCGCCGATGAAGCCCAGCTTATGAGTCTCGGACAGGCTGGCGCCCAGGAAGCCGGCCAGGAAGCCCAACTCCTGATCGCGCCAGGTGTAGCTGCGGATGTTGTCGCCCTCCACCACGGCGTCCAGGATCACGAACTTCTGCTGGGGATAGTTGGGAGCCACGTTCTCCAGACTGGAGCTCTGGCTGCCGCCCAGACAGATGATGAGGTCGCAGTCGCCGCTGTCGGCGTAGCCGGAGATGAGCCCCTCATACTCGGCGTCATCCTTGGGCTCGGAATATACCCACTCGATGCCCATGGTGCTCTCGGCATCCTTCATGCCGTTGAACAGCGCGTCGTTAAAGGACTTGTCGCCCAGACCGCTGGAGGCGAACACCACGGCGATCTTGGCAGCGGAGCTGCCGGTATCGCCGGTATCGCCGGTGTCACCGCCGGTGGTGCCGGTGTCGTCCGCGGTCTTGCCGCAGGCCGCCAGGGCCATCACCATGCAGGACGCCAGCAGCAGGGCCAGCCACTTTTTCACAGTTGCAAATTTCATTTTGGTTCCTCCTTGCATACTTGTACATTCAGGTGTGAGCCGCCGTTTTACCGGCGGCAGGATCAATAAGGAAATCAGTGGGCCTCGCCCAGCATCATGCGGCCCAGCCCCTCGCGGGTGGCCTCGTCCGCGTCCACAAAGCCCATGATCCGGCCGCGGAACAGGACCATGATCCGGTCGGATACCTTTATCAGCTCGTCCAGATCGCTGGAGATCAGCAGCACGGCGCAGCCCTCCCTGGCGGCGTCCAGAATGCGGTTCTGGATGTTGTCCGCCGAGGCGATGTCCACGCCGCGGGTGGGCTGTGCGGCCACCAGCATCCGGCAGCCCCGGGACAGCTCCCGCGCCACCACGATCTTCTGCTGGTTGCCGCCGGAGAGCGTACCCACCACCACAGAGCCGTCGGCGGCGGCGATGCTGTACTCGGAGATGCGGGCCTGCGCGTCGCGGCGGGCGGCAGCCCAGTCCTCCATCAGGGCGTTTCTGGCGTAGGGCTTTTCGTCGTAGGTGTTCAGCAGCAGGTTTTCAAATATCCGCATGCTGAGGATCAGACCCATGCCCTGCCGGTCGTCGGGGATGCTGCCCACACCGGCGTCGCGTATCTGCTTGGCGGTGCGGCGGCTCAGCTCCTGTCCGCTCAGCAGGATACTGCCGGAGGCGGGGCGGCACAGCCCTAAAAGCGCCTGTGCCAGCGGCGTCTGGCCGTTGCCCTCGATACCGGCAACGCCCAGCACCTCGCCGGCGCGGATGGAAAAGGTGATATCCTGCAAGGCGATGCCAGCGCGGCTGCGGACGGAGAGGTCCTGCACCCGCAGTACCTCCTCGCCGATGGGATGGGGCTGGCGCCGTCCGGCGGGGACGGTCTTGCCCACCATCATCTGCGTCAGCTCCGCCATGCCGGTCTCCTGCGGCGTGGTGGTGCCGATGATCCGGCCCTGCCGGATCACGGTCATGCGGTCCGCGATCTGATAGACCTCGCGGAGCTTGTGGGTGATAAATATGGTGGATTTGCCCAGATCGCGCAGGCGGCGCAGCACGTCGAACAGCGCGTCGGATTCCTGGGGCGTCAGCAGTGCGGTAGGTTCATCGAAGATGAGAATATCCGCCTTGCGATACAGCAGCTTGACGATCTCCACCCGCTGGCGCTGGCCGATGGTCAGCTTGTCCACCAGCGCGTCGGGGTCTACCTCCAGGCCGTAGGACGCGGCCAGCTCGCGGATACTGCGGGAGGTCTCCTGCTTTTTCAAGCGGCCGCTGCGGGTCTTGATCTCCTGACCCAGGGTGATGTTCTCCGCCACGGTCAGGTGGGGGATCAGCATCAGCTCCTGATGTACCATGCCGATGCCATGGGCAATGGCGTCGGCGGGGCTTTTCAGCGTCACGGGCTGGCCGGAGAGGTACAGTCGGCCCTCATCGGGCTGCTCGATGCCGTAGAGCATCTTCATCAGCGTGCTTTTCCCCGCGCCGTTCTCTCCCAGAAAGGCGTGGACCTCGCCGCGCCGCAGGGTGAAGTTGACGTGGTCGCTGGCCTGTACGACGCCGTTGTAGCACTTGCACAGGTCCACACACTGCAAGACGGTGTCCGGTGCGGCGGCGTGAGGGCATTCAGCCATGGTGGAGTCCTCCCTTCAGGGGCATTACCCGTTTCTCGCGCTCATTATACGCCTGCACCCGCAGGATTTGAAGAACAAATAAACGATTCAAACTCATCGGTTTAGCCGATGGGTAATGTGATGCCGGGGCGGACCTGAGAAAGGAGCGGGACGTCTGCGGCGATTGCTTTTTCCCGCGGAGGGTGATAAAATAAGGAAAAACAGGCTTGTCTGACGGCGGCGTTCCGGCGGGCGGCGCGGCTCCGTCATCTGCGGCGGAACGGGTATGAGGTGAAAACGATGACATTAAAGCAAATACTATATGTGCGGGCCGTCAGCAAGGCCGGTTCCATCGGCAAGGCTGCCGAGGCTCTGTTTATTTCGCAGTCCAGCTTGTCCGAATCCATCCAGAACCTGGAACGAGAGTACGACATGGTGCTTTTCGAGCGTACCAGCAGAGGTATCTCCCTGACCCGTCAGGGGGAGGAGTTCCTGAAGGACACGCAGCTGCTGTCCAACATCTATCAGGATCTGGATGACAAGTATAAGAACCGCAAAAGCGACCGCGAGCACTTCTGCGTATCCTCGCTGCACCATGTCTCCGGCATCGATGCCTTTGAGCATATCGTGTCCCAGCCGAAAAACCAGAAGTACCATCTGGGGTACTTTGAGGGCAACATGGATCAGGTGCTGCAGGACGTGGAGACCAACCGCTCCGATGTGGGGGTACTGTTCTTTACCAGCGACAGCCGCAGCACCATCATCAAGGCGTGCAACCGGCGGAACATCTTTTTCCAGCACATGAAGTACGATCTGCTGCACATCTATGTCCACAAGACCCACCCGCTGGCCGGACGCGGGAGCGTGACGCTGGCAGAGATCCAGCAGCACCCGTTCATCTCCTACGAGGAGTGTCATCCCTCGTCCGCCCGCTTTACGCCCACGCGGCGGCAGTGGGACCCGCAGCAGCAGATCATCTCGGTGTCTGACCGCGCCATGGCCTATTCGGTACTGGCGCTGGGCAGCGCGTATGTGACCGGTTCGGGGTATCTGACCCAGGAGGACTGCCGGCGATCTCTGGTCACGGCGCCCATCACGGATCTGGGGCAGATCGAGATCGGCTACATTTGCAACCCTGCCCGCGCCCTGTCGGAGTTGGCGCTGGAATACATCGAGTGGCTGAAGAAGATCACGGTGTGACGGAGAGGAGAGGAAAAGCCCTGAAGCCGCAAGGCTTCAGGGCTTTGTTGTGGCAAGAAAGAAAAATCCCACCCCGAATGAGGTGGGATCTGGTGCGCGGTACAGGACTCGAATTGACCCGGCGCCATGTCACCCTGGGTCGTCCGGTATCGAAAAGTACCGCAAGCAAAACCTCAATCGAGGTGGTTCGTGTTAGGCAGCGTTAAATCGGATTACCCAAGTTTATTGCCATAAGGCTAAAAATAAGGCTAAATTTTGTGGACGCGCGGAATGTACCAATTTGAGACATACTTGTTTCCCACGATCAGGTAATAAGTCAATCGAACGCCCCGTTCTCCCAACACGCCCACGCTTGCCAAAACCGTGGAATTCGCTTATAATAGGAATAATCCTTGACGAAAAGGGGGCGTGAGCCATGTACAACCCGCAGCTTGAGACTTTTCTGCACGTGGCGGACGCAGGGAGCTTCAATAAGGCGGCGGAGGAGAGCTTCATCACGCCCACGGCGGTCATCAAACAGATCAATTCGCTGGAGGAATCCCTTGGCGTCAGGCTTTTTGACCGCAGCCACCGGGGGCTGACATTGACAAAAGCTGGGCGCTCCATGTATCAGGACGCCAGATACATCATCCAATATTGCCGCGACTCTGTGACGCGGGCGAAGAACGCCATGCAGGAGGACGAAAACATCATCCGCATCGGCTCGTCCCCCATGACGCCCGCACAGCTTTTGATGGATCTCTGGTCGAGAGTGCAAGCATTGCACCCCGATATTAAATTCCAGATCGTGCCCTTTGAGAACACGCCGGAAAATGCGCGGGAAATTCTTGCCAATCTCGGCAAAAACATTGATATTGTAGGCGGTATTTTTGATGAGACCATGCTGCACCTGCGGGGCTGTGCCGGGTTGGAGCTGACGCGGGGGCGCTTCTGCTGTGCAGTCTCCATCCACCACCGGCTGGCGGACAAAGACAAGCTGCAAGTTTCTGACATCTATGGGGAGAATCTGCTGCTGATGCACCGTGGCTGGAGCCACTATGTCGATCAGCTTCGGGACGATCTGTGGCAGCACCACCCGCAAATTCACATTGTGGATTTTGATTTTTACAGCATGGACGTGTTCAACCGCTGCGAGAACACCAACGATGTGCTGCTGGCGATTCCCGGCTGGGCGAATGTCCATCCGCTACTAAAGGTCATTCCTGTCGAATGGGAACACAACATCCCCTACGGCATCCTCCATTCCCCGGAGCCGACGCCTACGGTACGGCGGTTTCTGGATGCGGCGAAGGCCGTCAGAAAAGAACTGTACGGCTGATTATAACCCAAAGGTATATACTGATGAACAAAGCGAGACTTCCGAGGAAGTCTCGCTTTTCTTATAATAGGGGCAGAAAAAGCGAAAGGAGCTCCTGATATGAACAACTTCATTTTTGAGGACAAGACGAAGGTGTATTTCGGCAAGGGCGGCGTGAAAGAGTATCTCGGCAGTCTGCTGGGGAACTACGGCGAAACCGTCATGCTGGCCTACGGCGGCGGCTCGATCAAGCGCAACGGTGTGTACGATGAGATCATGGGTATCCTGAATGCCGCAGGCAAGCGCATCGTGGAGTTCGACCGTATCATGTCGAACCCCACTTATGCCAAGGTGCAGGAGGGCGCGAAGCTGGCGCGTGAAAATCACGTCGATCTGATTCTCGCCGTGGGCGGCGGCAGCGTTTCCGACTGCTGCAAGGTCATCTCCGCACAGGCGAAGCTGGACGAGGACATCTGGGAGATGCAGTACACGAAGCACACGCTGCCGACCAAGTTTATTCCCCTCGGCACGATTGTCACGGTGTTCGGTACCGGCAGCGAGATGAACAACGGGGCCGTCATCACCCACGAGGGAAAGAAGATCAAGGGCGCTCTTTGGGGCGCACAGGCGGAGTTCGCGTTCCTTGACCCCAGCTACACGCTGTCCGTTCCCATGAAGCAGGTTATTTCCGGCGCGTTCGACACGCTGAGCCACGCGATGGAAACCTACTTCGGCAAGCCGGATGAAAACAACCTGTCCGACGATATTAACGAAGCCGTCATGCGCAGCGTCATCCGCAATATCCGCGTTCTGCTGACCGACCCGGAGAATTACGATGCCCGCAGTGAGCTGGCGTGGGCGTCCGCGATGGCAGAGAACGGCGTTCTGAAGATCGGAAAAGTCACGGACTTCCAGTGCCATATGCTGGAGCACCAGTTGGGCGCGTACACCAACTGCAACCACGGTGCAGGTCTGGCGGTGATCCACCCCGTTCTGTACCGCCATATCTACAAGTCCGGCGCGGCGCGGTTTGCACGGTTTGCGCAGAATGTCTGGGGTGTCGCACCCAAGGGCAGCATTGAGGAGACGGCTGCTGCCGGTATCGACGCGCTGGCCGCGTTCATCAAGGAAATTGGTCTGCCGACCAGCTTTGCAGAGCTGGGTATCCCCGATGACACCGATTTTCGCGCCATCGCGGATTCCACCGTTCTCACCCCCGGCTGCTGCAAGAGGCTGAGCCATGACGAGATTTACGAAATTTTGAAGGAGTGCAGGTGACCATGAAGAAAATCACAGCAGGCAGAGATGTGCTTGGTGAATTTGCGCCGAAGTTCGCACAGCTCAATGATGATGTTCTTTTCGGTGAGGTTTGGAGCCGGGAAAGCGAGCTTTCCGCACGCGACCGTTCCCTCATCACCGTGACAGCACTGATGGCGCAGGGGCTGACGGATACTTCCTTCGGTCATCATCTGGCAATGGCAAAAGAAAACGGTATCACCCGCAGCGAAATTGCGGAGATCCTGACACACGCCGCATTTTATGCGGGTTGGCCCAAGGCTTGGGCGGCATTCCGCATGGCAAAGGACATCTGGGCAGATGCGGAAAACACTGATGAAAAGCAGCTGCACCAGAACAGTATGGTCTTCCCCATCGGCGCGCCCAATGACGGCTTTGCACAGTATTTCAGCGGGCAGAGCTATCTTGCGCCAGTCTCCACGGAGCAGGTCAAAATCTTCAATGTGACCTTTGAACCCGGCTGCCGCAACAACTGGCATATCCACGAGGCGGACAAGGGCGGCGGGCAGATCCTCGTCTGCGTGGCAGGCCGGGGCTACTATCAGGAATGGGGCAAGGAGCCGCAGGAGCTGCACCCCGGCGATGTGATTAACATTATGCCCGGTGTCAAGCACTGGCACGGCGCTGCGCCGGACAGCTGGTTCTCCCATCTGGCGGTGGAAGTACCTGGAGAAAACTGCCGCAGTCAGTGGTGTGAGCCGGTGAGTGAAGAAGATTATCAAAAGCTGAAATAAGGAGCATCACGATGAGCATTTTATTTATCAACGGCAGTCCCAACAAAAATGGCAACACCGCCAAGCTGGCGGCAGAGCTGCTGAAAGGTCACGAATATGAGACTTTGAACCTTACGGACTACACCATCGGCGCTTACGGGCAGAACCTTCCCAGCGACGGGCTGGATGCTGTCATTGGTGCCATGAAGCAGGCGGACATCGTTGTCATCGGCTCACCCCTGTACTGGCACAACATCTGCGGCAGCGTCCGCAACGTGCTGGATCGTTTCTACGGCAAGGTGGAGGACGGCGAACTGTCCGGCCGCAAGCTGTATTTCGTGTTTCAGGGCGCTGCCCCGGAACAGTGGATGCTGGAGGCGGGCGAGTACACCATGAAGCGTTTTGCCGCTCTCTACGGTATGACCTACGGCGGCATGGCAGCCAGCAAGGCCGATGCCGCCAAGCTGAACAAGAGCCTGTGAGATAGAAAATACAAAAAACAACAGAAAGGATGACACGACCATGAAAAAACTGACTGCTTTACTTTTGAGCCTTGCGATGGTTTTCAGCCTCGCTGCCTGCGGCAATACGGCCAACACCCCGGCGGACACATCTAAAGATGACGCCCAGACGCCCGCTGTTTCCCCTATTGAAAAGCCCGACGACACCAATACTCCTGATGATGCCGAGACCCCCGATGACGCGAATACCCCGGCGGATACCACGGCGGAGCAGCCTCAGACCGGCAAGACGCTGGTGGCCTATTACTCCGCCAGCGGCAACACCGCGCGGGTGGCCAAGGACATCGCTGCCGCCACGGGCGCAGACCTCTTTGAGATCGTCCCCACGCAGGTATATACCAGCGACGACCTGAACTGGACGAATGCCAACAGCCGCGTCAGTCGTGAGCACGACGATGAATCCCTGCGGAACGTACCCCTGACCTCCACCACCGTGGCGGACTGGAGCAGCTACGACACCGTGTTCGTCGGCTACCCCATCTGGTGGGGCATCGCCGCATGGCCTGTCAACAACTTCGTGACCGACAACGACTTCACTGGCAAGACCGTGATCCCCTTCGCCACCTCGTCTTCCTCCGGCATGGGTCAGAGCGGCACCCTGCTGGCCAATATGGCGGGCACCGGCGACTGGCAGGAGGGCCACCGCTTCTCCTCCGGCGCTTCTACCTCTGACGTGGAGAGCTGGGTCAACGGTCTGGGCCTGTAACAGAAAGGAGCATCTATCATGGAATACACAACTCTCAATAACGGCGTGAAAATGCCTATGGCCGGTATCGGTACGTTTCTTCTGACCCCGGACGAGGCGGAGGCATCCTGTGTCAGCGCTTTGCAGAACGGCTATCGCCTGATCGACACCGCCAACGCCTATGTGAATGAAAGGGCCGTTGGCCGCGCTATGAAGAAGTCCGGCTTGCAGCGGGAGGAGATTTTCTTGGAAACCAAGCTGTGGCCCAGCTTCTATGAGCAGCCCGACGCAGTGGACAAGACACTTGCCCGTCTGGACACCCCCTACATCGACCTGCTGCTGATCCACCAGCCCGCGGGCAATTATGTGGCGGGCTACCGTCAGATGGAGAAGGCGTACAAGGAGGGCAAGGTGCGCGCCATCGGTCTGTCCAACTTCAACCAAGCGCAGATCGAGGAGATTCTCTCTATCTGCGAAGTGAAGCCCGCAGTCTTGCAGACCGAGCTGCACCCCTACAACCAGGAACCGGAATTAAAGGCATTCTTGAAAGAGAACGGCATCGTGCCGCAGGCGTGGTATCCGCTGGGTCACGGTGACAAGGCGCTGCTTCAGGAGCCGCTGTTCGCTCAGCTTGGCAAGAAGTACGGCAAGTCCGTGCCCCAGATCATCCTCCGTTGGCACATCCAGAGAGGCAACATCGTGATCCCCGGCTCCAAGAACCCGGAGCATATCAAGTCCAACTTTGACCTGTTTGACTTCGCCCTGACGGATGACGAAATGACGCAGATCGCCGCCCTCAACAAGAATGTACGCTACTACACCAGCACCCCCGAAATGCTGAAAAAGTATGCGGAAATGGTTCCGCCGGTGGACGAGCAGAAATGAGACGGTTCCTTGCGTTCTGGCTAGCGGTGTCGCTGCTGGTTCTCGCGGGGTGCGGAACCAGAGAAGCGGAACCGTCCCAGCCGGAGCCGCCTGCCGTTACGGCACCGGACATAGACACGCCGACCACATCACCGAACGAGCCTGCTGAGAACACGCCGCCCGCCGAAACGTCGACGCCGGTGCAGACCGGTCTGTTTGCAGAGCAGATCCTCTCCGGTGCGGACGGTGACATCCATTACAGCTACTACCTGCCCGACAGCTACGACGGCAGTCGGAAGTTCCCCATGATGGTGGTTATGCCGGGCTATAACATGATGTGGTTCGGTGAAGATTCTTCCGGCAGCAATCTGAACTGGAGCGGCTTCACCGCATGGACGAAGCTGGACACGGAGATGATCGTGGTCTCCGCTCAACTGACGGACTGGGGAGAAAAATCCGCCCGGCAGGCCATTGAGTTGACGGAATACTTTATCAGCCATTTTGCTGTGGATACCAGCCGTGTCTACGCCGCCGGATACTCCGCGGGCGGCGAGACCATGTCCCGTGCGGTGTCCATGCGGCCCGACCTGTATGCCGCCTATCTTCACGGCGCTTCTCAGTGGGATGGCGACTATGCGCCCATTGCGGAGAACGGCGTGGCGGTCTATATCTACATGGCCGAGGGCGACGAGTATTACGGCAGCGCCAAGGCCCGCTCGGCCTATGAAAACCTCCATACGGCCTACGAGGCCGCCGGTTGGAGAGACGCGGACATTGACCGTGTGCTGCGGATCGAGACACCCGATAATGCCTTCTTCAACGCCAAGGGTATCTACAACTACCACGGCGGCGCTAATGTGGTCTTTGACGATCCGGATAACCTGAACTGGGTGATCTCCCACAGCAAAGGATGACAGTATGAAACCAGTCATGAAAGTGAAAATCAGCGTCGACGCGGCCATGACGCTGGCGCTGCTGCTTCTGATGGCCTACGGCCTTGTGGGCGAAGCGGCCCACGAGTGGCTGGGGATGGGGATGTTTGCCCTTTTCCTCCTGCATCATCTCCTGAACCGGCGGTGGATCAGAGCGGTGCCGCAGGGACGCTATGCGCCCCCACGCATCGTGCAGACGGTGCTGACGCTGCTGCTCCTTCTGACCATGCTGGGCTCCATGGTCAGCGGTGTGATCGTCTCGCGGTATGTGTTTCCCTTTCAGGCTGGCTTCGGCCTTACGTCATGGGCGGAAAAGCTGCATATGCTGTGCGCCTATTGGGGCTTCGTGCTGATGAGCCTGCATTTGGGAATGCACTGGAACATGGTGCTGACCATGATGCGGAAGCACTTGACACCCTTCAAGCCCCGCACATGGTGCCTGCGGCTGCTGGCTTATCTCTGGGCGGCCTACGGTGCGGTAGCCTTCGTCCGGCGGGACGTGTGGCGCTATCTGCTGCTGAAAAGCCACTTTGTGTTCTTCGACTACACCGAGCCGCTGGTACGCTTTCTGCTGGACTATCTGGCGGTAATGAGCCTGTTCGTACTGGCGGGCTACTGGCTGGCAAGAGCACTCAGGCCAAAAGGCCAATGAACCATCTTTCCCGATGAAATCCGGTTTTCCTCTCCCTCTTTAAGCAGTGCTGATCGGTTATCTGCGCGTCAATCCGACGGATGCCTGTACACTTCCCCGTGTTATCAAAAAAGAAATGCACCCGCTGGAGGAGGATCAGGTTTCTGCATTTCTGAAAGAAGTACAGGGAAATTCCCACGAATACCTTTATAAAATCGCGCTGTTTACTGGACTGCGAGAGGGAGAGGTTCTTGGTTTGGGATGGGAACATATTGACCTCGAAAACGGTATTCTCACGGTAAAGCGTCAGCTCCGCAAGGAACAGAAAAAGGGCGGTCAATATTACTTCTCTCCACCGAAGAACAACCGCGCCCGCAGTATCTCTCTTGCTCCCTCGGTGGTGTTTCTGTTTCGTCTGCAGAAGCTGAAGCAAAACGGCATGAGGCTGGAAACAGGCGATGCCTGGCAGGAAAACGGGCTTGTCTTTTCCAATCAGACGGGCGGCTATCTATCCTATCGCACGGTGTATGACTGCTTCAAGCGCATTGTGAAAAAATAGGCTCTCAAGCTACCCGCTTTCACGACCTGCGCCACACTTACGCGGTTGCTTGCATCAAAAGCGGCGACGACATTAAAACCGTGCAGGAAAATCTCGGCCATGCCACCGCTGCTTTCACATTGGACGTGTATGGCCATGTGACGAAGCAAATGAAGCAGGACAGTGCCCAACGGATGGAGCAATTTATCCAGTCTGTTTCTATCAGGTGACTTCATAAGGCTAAAAATAAGGCTAAATCCACTTTTGGGCAAAGAAAAAACCCTTGAAACCATGTGGTTTCAAGGGTTCCGATGGTGCGCGGTACAGGACTCGAACCTGTGACCCCATGCACGTCAAGCATGTGCTCTACCAGCTGAGCTAACCGCGCAGACAACAATGGTATATTACCGCAAAGTACCGCGATTGTCAACACTTTTCTTGCCATGACGCCGAAAATTTGTTATACTGGCGGCAAGACTACGCAAGGAGATGGTGCTACATGGAAAAGATCGCACTGGTGACGGGCTCCTCCCGCGGCATCGGACGCGCCGCGGTGCGGAAGCTGGCAGCGGCGGGCTACGCCGTCTGCATCAACTATCGGGAACGGCAGGACTGTGCTGACGCGCTGGTGGAGGAGCTGACGGCGGCGGGGCAGCGGGCCATGGCCGTGCAGGCTGACGTGTCCGTCCGGCAGCAGGTCAACGACATGGTGCGGCGGGTGGAGGACGCCTTCGGTCCCGTGTCGCTGCTGGTGAACAACGCCGGTGTGGCGGGACAGGCGCTGTTTCAGGACATCAGCGACGAGCTGTGGCACCGATACTTCTCCGTCAACGTGGACGGTGCGTTCCACACCATCCAGGCCGTGCTGCCCCGGATGCTGCATGAGCACGAGGGCTGCATCGTCAATATCTCCTCCATCTGGGGGCTGCGCGGCGCCAGCTGCGAGGTGACGTATGCCGCCACCAAGGCGGCGCTGATCGGGTTGACCCGTTCACTGGCGGCGGAGCTGGCACCCTCCGGCATCCGCGTCAACTGCGTGGCACCCGGTGTTATCCGCACCGATATGCTGAACGCCCTGCCGCCCGCGGTGCTGCCGCAGCTGGCGGAGGAGACGCCGCTGGGACGGCTGGGTACGCCGGAGGACATCGCCGAGGCGGTGGCATTCCTGGCGGACCAACGGGCGTCCTTCATCACGGGACAGGTGCTTACCGTCGACGGCGGCTTCATTTTGTAATTCACAACAATGCAAAGGCGTACGGCTTGGCCGTGCGCCTTTTTCTTTACATATGCTGCTGGGGCAGGGGCTGGCCGTGGATCATGACGCGGCCGAAGCAGGTGAGACTGCGGCCGCTGTCGCGGTGGAACGTTACGTCCATATCGGCCCGGGCGCGGTTCAGAGAGAACAGATAGACCATGCCGAAGCCATCGCGGTAATACTGCTTGCACAGCATGTCGCCGTCCACGCAGAAGATGCCTACGTCGCCGTTCTGCAGGGGATCGTGATTCACGTAGACCACGTCGCCGTCGGCGATCTGGGGCATCATGGAGTCACCCTGGATGCGGACGGCGAGTTCTGCGCCGGGGGGCACGTCACCTTCCACGGGGACGAGGGTATAGTCCTCACCGAATACAGGGGCGGCAAAGCCTGCCGCCGCCGGAGACTGGTACAGCGGGATGGTGCGCCGCTCCTGACGGGGACGGAGCCGCTGCTCCTCTGCCACCATGATGTCCAGTGCGTCCACCAGCGTGTGGACCGTCTGACGACCGGACAGCGGCAGGCGGCGGTATTTCTCCAGCAGCTTCCGCTCCTCATCGGACTGGATGCCGCCAATGTGGCGGAAGCTGCCGCGGTACAGGTAGTTGGGGTCCACCTCCAGCGCGTCGAACAGCCGCAGCAGCACCTCCTCCTTAGGGGCGCTGACGCCGGTCTCGTAGTTGCCCACCGCTGAGGGGGAAACGCCCAGGCGGGCGGCCAGCTCCGTGCGGCTCAGGCCCAGCTCCTTCCGCCGCTTCTGCAGCTGCTCACAAAAACTCATGGGAAACGCCTCCTCGCCAGATTTCGACAAATTCTGTCCCTATCCTAACCCAGATCCTTGGTTTTGTCAATCTATTTTAACAAGAAACTTGAGAAAATAGACTTGACATTACAAGATTCTTGTGATACGCTGTACGAGTCAACAAGAAAACTGGTTTTCGAAATAGGGGAGAACCGCTGCGCCGTGACGGGCGCAGCGGTATTGGGAGGGGAAAATAAAAATACCGACCGCGCAGATGCGCAATCGGTATTTTTGACGAGGATGGTGGATTTACCCCTGCGGGGCATAAACTTCGACTCCACCTATCCCCACCAAATAAAAAGTACCAACCACCTGACGGTGATCGGTACTTTTTGGTGGGGGATGGTGGATTCGAACCACCGAAGGCGTTGCCAGCAGATTTACAGTCTGTCCCCTTTGGCCACTCGGGAAATCCCCCATATTCACTTGGAGCTGGTGGACGGATTCGAACCCCCGACCTGCTGATTACAAATCAGCTGCTCTACCAGCTGAGCTACACCAGCATCTCCATCAGCGCAGTTTATTCTAACAGAACTTTCTGGGTTTGTCAACACATTTTTTACGCAAGAAATGAAGGAGAGTGATCGCGCGTGAAACTTGCCGAACTGTCACCGCTGTATGAGGACAGCGCCCAGCGCATCCAGAGGCGCATGGAGCAGCTGCGGCTGGACCTCCGGACCGCCGACGATCCGGACAGCGCCCGCCAACTGCGCCGCCGTTTGACAGAGCTGCAGCCCATGCTGCGCCAGTGCCGCCAGCTGGCACGGCTGACGGCCCATTACTACGACAGGAGTGACCGGAGTTATGATCCATTCCGCCTTTGATCCCATGGACATCGCCGGCCTGCACCAGTGGATGCAGCAGCAGGCCGGCGACAACAGCCAGCGGCGGCAGCGGCTGCTGCACAACCTGTCCCGTGCCATGACGGAGGAATTAACACCCCGCCAGCAGGAGATGCTGCATCTGTACTACTACGAAAAGCTGAATATGGCCCAGATCGCGGGGCGTCTGGGGGTCAACAAGTCCACCGTGTCCCGCACCTTGTGCCGTGCGCGGCACAGATTGCATCACATCTTGCAATACAGCCTGTAATTTTCAAAAATATCCCTTGACTTTGCAGGCTATCGTGCATATAATGCCTTTTGTTACCGGAGAGGAGGGAACAAAGTGTCCGTCTATAATAAGATCCTGCATGAGCGCGGGCTGCGCCTGCTGGGCGGCATCGTGGGCGCCGCCATCATGGCGTCGGCCATCAACCTGTTCATCGTGCCTCAGGGCTTCTACGCAGGCGGCGCCTACGGTCTGTGCCAGGTGATCCGTACCCTGCTGGTGACGCGGGCGGGGGTGAATGTGCCCTTCGATCTGGCGGGCCTGCTGTACCTGTTGGCGAATCTGCCCATGTTCTATCTGGCCTATCGGGGACTGGGGCGAACGTTTTTCGTCAAGGCCACCATCGTCACCGTGTGCAACTCCATCTTTTCGGCGCTGATCCCCTCCCCCGCCGTGCCCATCATCGCAGACCCGCTGACCAGCTGCCTTATCGGCGGCCTGGGCGTGGGCTTCGCCGCGGGGCTGGTGCTGAGCTGCGGCTGTTCCACCGGTGGTCTGGACATTCTGGGATTGTACCTCAGCAAGAAGAATCCCAAGTTCACCGTGGGCCGGTTCTGCATCTGCTTCAACGTATGTCTATACACGCTGTGCCTGTTCCTGTTCAACGCCACCACGGCCATCTACTCCGCTATCTACAATATCCTGAACAACCTGTTTCTGGATAAACTGCACCAGCAGAACGTCAATGTGGAGATGCTGATCTTCACCAAGAAGAATAATCCGGAGCTGGTCCGCTTCATCATCGAAAAGCTGGACCGCGGCGTGACGTACTGGACGGCCCACGGCGCCTATACCGGTGACGAGGTACAAGTGCTGTGCGTGTGCCTGAGCAAGTACGAGATCGGCACGCTGCAGCAGGTGATGCAGGAGATGGATCCCAAGGCGTTCTTCATCGTGCAGGAGGGCGTCCACACCGGCGGCAACTACCGGCGGCATCTGAACTGACGCAGCATACGAAAAGGCTTCCATCTGGCAGATGGGAGCCTTTTTTTGCATGGAGGAAAGCGCCGAAGCGCCGCCTGCGGCGGATGAAGCGAGGCGGTTTCGAGGAAGTGTCCCGACTGCCGGCCGCGGCAGCGGCTGGGAGCCGGCTGACACGACGGTGAGCGCCGGGGAGAAAGCGAAAAAGATCACCACTCGAAAAGGTGGTGATTTTTGTGATTGTCCACAGGTTTTGTTGTCTGCACTCCCGCCCACCGCAAGGAAGGGGGAGTGTGAGGGGGGAACCTTTGACGGGTTCCCCCACTCGCGTTCAATCACCCGCCCGCAGGCGACTACTTTTGCGCAGCAAAAGTGCTGCTCCAAAAAGAAACACCATCCGTCAGGATGGTGTTTCTTTTTGGAGCGGGCGACGAGGAAAGCGCCGAAGCGCCGCCTGCGGTGGAAGAAGCGAGGCGGTTTCGAGGAAGTGTCCCGACTGCCGGCCGCGGCAGCGGC
>ENA-UOJQ01001056-UOJQ01001056.1-human-gut-metagenome-genome-assembly--contig:-P63-NODE-1056-length-24572-cov-7.874903_pt1 | contig 24572 bp, 19 predicted proteins | sample MGYA00242352_ERZ723899 | MGnify/ENA metagenome assembly ERZ723899
AGAATATAGATTTGGTTTTTAATGCGGTATTGCTTGAATATTCGACTGGAACCAGATATCAGGAAGGCTATTATATATCCGTACCTAAAACAGAATCACATTATGTTAGCAACGGTATGTATGGCGGTCAAATTGTTACAACTCATACAACGGAGCAGCAATATATAGGACCTCAAAATGTACCGATGACTTATACAACAGTAAAATTTATAATTAATGATATGGCAACAAAGGCGAATGTGTGGACTCGAATTGATAAAAGAGAACGCGAAGGGGATGAATTGTTCGGCAATAGTAAGCCTAAAGAAGTTTTTGAGCGTATTATAAAAAGTGCTTTTGATGATTTTACAGAGAAAATAGAAAAAGCTTCAAAGATTGAAGAATAAAGAAGGGATATGTATGAAAAAGACTTTAGGTTTTATCTGTGCAATCTTAATAACGGTTTTTGCTATAATGCCCAATGCTTATGCAGAAGTGCAAAAGGATTATGGCAATTTAGATATGAATAGATGGGTTTATTTTGCAAGTGATAATAATGAAACTACCGATTTATTGATAGATATTACATCGTTTGATTATACACCGTCAAATAATGAAAAATTACTTTGCAATTTATGGATCTGTTATTATAAAGATGATAATAGTTATGATTTGCAAAATTTGACTGTAGATTACTTCGGAAAGACAACTACATGTAATAGCGTTGTTTTATATGATAAAAACGGAAACATAAAAACCTCCTATACAGATCCAGTTCCAATGCCAACAAGAATAGTACCAAGTTCTTTTGGTGAAGTAATATATTTTGTTGCTTTTCCTCCTGAATTAATGGAAAAGTTAAGAGAGGAAGCTATGAAAAATCAGTAAAATATAAGGTGTAACGAACAATGAAAAACGAACTTTATTTATCAACTGCATATTTGGATGATTTGATGGTGCGGATGGCGCACCACAGCACGGCTATTGAAGGCAACACGCTGACGCAGGGCGAAACAAAAAGCGTTTTGATTGACGGCTATGTGCCGCGCGCGATTGATTTGCGCGAATTGAACGAGGTTTTAAACTACAAAGCCTTTACGAAACAAATGGTTCAGTTTTTGCTTGATGGCAGAGAGGTAAACAGTGATTTTATTAAGAAAATCCATGCTATACTTTGCCATGAGGCGATTGAATCTGTGCCGGGCAAGTTTAAAACGCAGCCTAATATGGTTATCGGCGCAGATTTTACGCCGTCGCCGCCGTACCGCGTGCCGGTGGATATTGAACAGTGGCGTCAGGATTTGGAGTATCAGTTAAGCAATGCCACCGATGATAAAGCAAAGGTGGAAGCAATTTGCCGCCAGCATTTCCGTTTTGAGCATATTCATCCCTTTCCGGATGGAAATGGGCGTGTGGGACGTGCGCTGATGGTTTACACAGCTTTGCAGAACAAAATGGCGCCGATAGTAATTCCGGTGCAGGAAAAGAAAAAATACATTAACTTTTTAAATACGGAAGATTTAAACGGCTTTGTGGATTTTTGCCTTGAATTGCAGCAGCAGGAAATTGAGCGGATAAAAGTTTTAGCTGATGAACGCGACAAGGTGTTAGAAATTTATACAGAGGAATAAAAAAGAGTTTGGCATTGTGCCAAACTCTTTTTGCGTGTATGCAGTTAACTTTGCAGATGTCACTCCAGCAAATTATTTTTGCGCCAGCCTTCGCTTTTCCAGCGGTAAATAAATACCAGCGCGCGCAGGCATTCATCAAGGCACATGGCAAGCCATACGCCAACAAGCCCCCAGCCAAGGTGCAGGCCAAAGAACCACGCGCCAAGCGTTGCCACGCTCCACATGGAAACAAGCCCCGTCGTTACCGGCCATTTAATATCGCCCGCCGCCTGAAGACTCATAACCATTACCATGTTCACTGCGCGCCCGGCTTCCAAAAATACTTCTATTAAAAAGATATGACGCCCCAGCTCCAGCACTTCGGGGTTGTCGGTAAAAATGCCGTAAATGCTGTCGCTGTTAAAAAATAAAAGCAGTGTTACCGTTGTGCTGATGGTAACGGCAATGCGGATGGTTTTCCACACGCGCTGTTCAACGGCGTCAAGGTCGCCCGCGCCGATTAAAAAGCCGACGATAATCTGCGTTGCCATGGCAAGCGCCTGCGAATAAATGTAAGAAAACATGGCGATGATGTAGGCGTAAATTTTGGTGGTAATAACCACAATGCCCATTACGTTAACAAAGCGCATAATAACCATCTGCGAAATCTGGTAGGAAAGCGATTCGCCGCCGGAGGGCAGACCCAGGTACAAAATTTTATACAGCGTGCTTTTGGGGAAGGGGCGCAGGTATTTAAACGAAAGGCGGATATCAATAAATTTGCGGAAGAAGTATAAAATTAAAAGCAGCCCCAGTACCTTGCTGGTGTTGGTGGATATGGTTACGCCCAAAACGCCGAGCGACGGTATCGGCCCCAGGCCGTGAATTAAAATGCAGTTGCCTGCGATATTGATAAGGTTCATCACTACGGAGGTAATCATGGTGATTTTTAAAAGGGAATAGCCGCGGAAGAACGAAATAAAAGAGATATAGGCAGACTGCACTACTATAAAAAGCCCTATGTAGCGCAAAAAGAGCGAGGCTTCGGCCCAGATATCTGCCGGTACATCCAGGAGGCTTAAAAAGAAACCGTCAAAAATAAACAGCGCCGCGCTGATGATAACGCCGAAAACCATATTGGCAAGCAGGGCAACGGTGCAGACTTCGGCAACTTTTTCGCGGTTGCCCGCGCCGCGGTGCTGGGCAATTAAAATGGTAGCTGCCATGCTGATTACGCTTAAAGCGAGGATAACGATATTGATAATCTGGTTGGCGTTGCCTACGGCGGCAACAGAGTGCTGCGAGTAATGGCTGAGCATGAACTGGTCGACATTGCCGACCATCATCTGCAAAAGTATTTCAATAAAAATTGGCCAGGTCATTTTAAAAACGGAAAGTTTTTGCGTGCCTTCGGCGTTTTTTACTGCGGACATGATTGTGCTCCTTATTTTTAAAAGTTTTTAAACAGAGAAAATAACTATATTATAGCAGTTTGCATTGTATTTACAAGCAGAAAAGTGTAAAATAAACAGCAAAAAATAAATTCGCAAAAGTCTGAAAAAAATGATGTTAACCATAAATACATAAAAGGTTGACAATAAAAACGGCAAAACTTATAATTAAAAAGTAAAGGTGTGGTGAACTATGTTAAAACTTATCAGGGCATTATCAGAATACAACGGCCCGACTTACGACGGTGCGGTAATGGCAAGAGCCGTTATTAAAGCATCCGCGCTGGAAAACGGAGATTACTCAACGCGCCCGGTAAAAATGGCGCCGCCGCGCATGGGCATTATTGAGGCTTATAAAGAAGGCGCAGCTTCACTGACGGTAACGCTTCTGCGCCCGCTGGTGCGTGCCGGTGAAATGCCGGAAACGGTGCCGCAGGGCGAAAAACAGCTGAGCTTTGTTATTGATAAGCCGGAAATTAACGCTTATCTTGATGCCGTGGACGACACTAATTCCATTCACCGCGGCGAAAACCCCGTTGTACCGGGGCTGTGCATGATTGAGCATTTGTGGCGCGCTTTAAATAAGCCGCTGCCGCTGAACTGGGACGTTAAATTTAAAATGCCTGCTTTTGCGGGAGAACAGATTGACATATACAAAAACGGCGCGTCGCTTGACGGTTACTGCGGCGGCCGCGAGCTGTTTACGGTAGGTATAAAGGAGAGTTAAAACAATGAATGGCACAAACAGGCCGGACGGTGTCCGCGAGATGGTAAAAATGGCGCTTTTAATGGCGATGAACTGCGTATCGGCGTATGTAATAATTCCGCTGCCGTTTTCGCTGTCGCCAATATCGCTGCAAACGGTGTTTGTAAATCTTTTGGGCTTTTTGCTTACGCCGCGGCAGGTGCTTATTACCATGTGCGCATACCTGTTAATGGGGCTTGCGGGGCTGCCGGTGTTTACGGGCGGCACGGCAGGGCCCGGCAAACTGTTTGGGCCTACCGGCGGATATATTTTCGGCTTTTTAGTGGCAGCGCTTATCATCAGCTGGCTGCGCGGCAATAACTATGGCTTTAAGCGCTGCACATTTCTGGGTGTTGTTATCGGCATACCGGTAATTTACCTTCTGGGCGTGGCGCAGCTTAAATTCATTACCGGCATCGGCTGGGAAGAAGCCGTTGTTACCGGCGCTTTGCCGTTTATTCCGATGGATATTGTTAAGTGCATAGCGGCGGCGTATATTACGGCGCCTATTCAAAGAGCGATTGGCGGCGGGCGCTGATGGATAAGGTTTGTTTAATTGGCGGGCTGCGCAGTTATATTGGGCTGACGGGCGGCGTGTATAGGCACGTGCCGGCGGAGCTTTTGGGCGCAGCGGTGCTGAAAGCGGTAACGGAAAAATATAATGTTGTGCCGCAGCAGATAATTTGCGGCAACGGCGTGGGCGCTAGCGGCAACATTGCGCGCCTGGCGGCATTGGAAGCAGGGCTGCCGGAAAGCATACCCGCCGTAAGTGTGGACGTGCAGTGCGGCAGCGGGCTGGAAGCCGTGGCAATGGCGGCGGCCAAAATTGAAGCAGGCGAGGCGGATGTAATTATTGCCGGTGGGTTTGAAAGCACATCTACCCAGCCGCGGCGCGGCTATAACGCCAACCACCCCGATTATAAGGGAGAAGAAACTTACAGCGTTGCCAAGTTCATGCCGGGCATTCACCGTGAAACGGTAATGCTGGAGGGAGCGGAACTTACGGCAGAGCGTGAGCATATCAACCGTGCGGAAAGCGACCCCTGGGTACTGCGCAGCCATAAGCTGGCGGCACAGGCAGCGGCAGACGGCGCGTTAAGCGATATTATAGTGCCGTGCTTTGGCGCTGTGCGCGATGAAGGCATACGCCCCAAAATGAGCCAGCGCCTTTTGGACAGGCTGCCCTGCGTGCTGGAAGGAGGCAGATTTACCAATGCTGCCAATGCCTGCCTGACTAATGACGGCGCGGCGTTTGTGCTGCTGGCGAGCGAAAGCTATGCCAAAACGCATAACCTTGCGGTGCAGGCCAAAGTGCGGCATAGTGCGGCAGCAGGCGGTGACCCATTGGTAAGCCCCAAAAGCGCAATTCTTGCGCTTAATGCGCTGCTGCAAAGGGCCGGGCTTTCGCATACGCAGATAGACTGCTTTGAACTGAACGAAGCCTTTGCCGTTATCGATGTTATGTTCAGCCGTGCTTTTCCGGGGCATGAAGACGGCTATAATGTTTTCGGCGGCGCGCTGGCATACGGGCACCCTTACGGCGCTTCGGGAGCAATTATTTTGCTGCACCTGTTAAAATCGCTGCAAAAGCGCGGCGGCAGGTTCGGCGCGGCGTCCGTAGCGGCGGCTGGCGGCGTTGGCACGGCACTTTTGATTGAGAGATGTTAATATGGACTATTTGCAGTTGATTGCAGAAAAGCCGCCCGAAAAGGCGGCTTTAATAACAGAAGAACATACTTATACCTACGGCGAACTTGCCGCCCTAGCGCGTGAACGCAGAAAAACGGAGGGCGGCGCACGCAGGGTGTATTTTATAAAAAAATCCACAATAGCGCAGCAGCTTATTGAGTTTATTGCCTTTGCCGGAACGGACAATGTGCCGGTGCTGGCACCGCTGGAAGCGGATACGGAGCATTTAAAGGATATTGTGCCGCCGCCTGAAGCCTGCATGGGAGCCATGACGAGCGGCACAACCGGCAGGGCCAAGGTGCTGTTCCGCACTTATGAAAGCTGGGCAGGCTTTTTTGAGGAGCAGAACCGCGTGTTCGGCGTAACGCCGGACAGCTGCATGTTTGCTCAGGGCAGCCTGGCTTTTACCGGCAACCTTAATTTATATATGGGCGCGCTTTATGCCGGTGCTTCGGTGGCTGCGGCCGGTAAATTCCGCCCGCGCCTGTGGCAGGAAATGATTTTAAAGCACAGCTGCGACGTTGTTTATTTAATACCAACCAAACTGCGGCTTTTGGCGCGCGGCTGCAAAACGCCGCTGAACTGCGTTAAAAGCATTATTGCCGGTTCGCAGGGGTTTGATAAAAACGATTTGGACGCAGTAAAAGCCGTACTGCCCAATGCGGAAATGACGCTGTATTACGGCGCGAGCGAGTTAAACTATATAACCTACATTAAAGACAGCGAAATGACCGGCGACCGCACGTTGATAGGCCGTCCGTTTAAGGGCGTTGGCGTAAGCGTGCGCGATGGTGAAATTTATATCGACACCAAATTTCATGTTGCCGGCGTAAAATGCCCGGCAACGCTTGGCGACTGCGGCAGCATTGATGAAAACGGCATGCTGCACTTTTTAGGGCGCCGCGACGATATGTATAACATTAACGGCATTAAAGTTTCCGGCTTGAAGGTTGAAAGCGCGCTGCTTGACTGCGGCGGCGTGGAGGATGCGGCGGCGCTTGCGGAAAAAAGCGGCGGCAAAGATTTGCTGACCGTATTTGTAGTTGGCCGCGGGCTGAATAAAACCGGCCTTTTGCAGAAGCTGCACGGTAAACTTACGGAGCATGAACTGCCCAAGCGCATAATTTTTACGGACGCTCTGCCGAAAAACGAAAGCGGCAAAACGGACAGGAAAAAACTGCAAACCATGTTATAAAAAGAAAACCTTGTTGTTTAAGTTAAACAGCAAGGTTTATTTTTATGCTTTTTACAGTGCCGTGCCTTTAGCGGGCATGGTAAATTTTGCGGTATCAATTCCTTCCAGTTTCAGCAGTGCCAGTTTTTTAGCCAATCCGCCTGCGTAGCCTGTTAGGCTGCTGCCTGTGCCAACTACGCGGTGGCAGGGCACAATAATGCTTATGGGGTTATGCCCAACCGCGCCGCCAACTGCCTGTGCGGACATCCGTTTTAAGCCGTTATGCGCGGCAAGCTGCGCAGCAAGTTCGCCGTAAGTAATGGTTTGGCCATAGGGAATTTGCAGCAGCTGCTGCCATACTTCTTTGCGGAAGGCGGTTCCTTCCAAATTCAGCGGCGGCGTAAAATCCGGCCTGCGGCCGCCAAAATAAATATCCAGCCAGCGCACGGCTTCATCAAAAACCGGCAGGGTTTTGGCCGCGGCAGTTTCTGCCAGCCCTTCGGCAAAATATTTTTGCCCGTCAAACCACAGCCCGGTTAAGGCATTGCCGTCGCTGGCCATGGTTATGCCGCCTAATGGCGATTTATAAAAACAGGTGTATAACAAGGCGTATCACCTCTCTTAAAATTTGCTTTGCCAAAATTGATATTTTAGTGTTTAGAAGCACTGCGCGGCGTTTTTATATAAATTTGCCGGTAACGCTTGCAGGTGCGGCTTTAATCTGTGCGGGCGTGCCGCAGGCAACAACTGTGCCGCCTTCATTGCCGCCGCCCGGCCCCATGTCTATGATGTAGTCGGCGTTTCGGATAACATCAAGGTCGTGTTCGATAACGATAACGGTTGCGCCGCTGTCAATCAGCCGCTGGAATACATCCAGCAGCGTTCTCACATCAAGCGGGTGCAGCCCGATGGTTGGTTCGTCGAAGATGAAAACGGCGTCGTTCTGGCTTTTGCCCATTTCGCTGGCCAGCTTCAGCCTTTGTGCTTCGCCGCCCGAAAGGCTTGGTGTTTCTTCGCCGAGCGTAAGGTAGCCGAGCCCCAAATCTTTTAAAACCTGCAAACGCTGGCGCACGGTTTTTAAATCCGTACAGGCGGTAAGCGCGGTGCTGATATCCATGTCCATTAAATCGGGCAGGGAGCATTTTTTGCCGTTGGCGGCAGTGTATTTTACTTTGGCAGCGTCTTTGCCGTAGCGGCTGCTGCGGCAGTCCGGGCAGGGTATTTCCACGTCCGGCAGAAACTGCACGTCAAGGTTAATTACGCCGGTGCCATCGCAGGTTGGGCAGCGCAGCTTGCCGGTGTTGTACGAAAAATCGCCTGCTTTAAAGCCGAGCGTTTTGGCGTCTTCCGTTCTGGCAAAAATTTTGCGCAGTTCGTCATGCACGTTGGCGTAGGTTGCAACGGTGGAGCGCACGTTAATGCCAATCGGCGTGGCGTCAATAAGTTTTACGCTGCGTATGCCGTCAGCCTGCACGTTAAGCACGTGCTCCGGCAGCTTTTGCCCGCTTGTGGCGGCGGTAAGCCCGGGCACAAGGCTTTCCAGAATCAGCGTTGTTTTGCCGCTGCCGCTTACTCCGGTTACAACGGTAAGCCTGCCTTTGGGTATGTCAACCGCAAGCGGCTTTACGGTATGGATGGCGCCTGTTTCAAGGTGGATGCACCCTGCGGCAAACATTTTTTCCGCTGCTGCCTGTTTGCGTATTACGGAGCTTTCCGCCTTTAAAAACGGGCCTATTTTGGAATTTTTATTCTGCGCAATTTCCGCTATGGTTCCTTCGGCAATAACCTGCCCGCCTTTTGCGCCTGCTTCCGGGCCCATTTCAATCAGCCAGCCCGCTTCTTTTAAAATCTGGGTGTCGTGGTCAACCAGCACAACGGAGTTGCCGTCTGCCACCAAATCGTGCATAACGCCGGTAAGCCCAACAATGTTGGAGGGGTGCAGTCCTATGGAAGGCTCGTCAAGCACATATAAAACGCCGGTGGTGCGGTTGCGCACGGCGCGGGCAAGCTGCATGCGCTGGCGTTCGCCGGTGGAAAGGGTGCTGCTTGCGCGGTCGAGCGTTAAGTAGCCAAGCCCCAAATCCATCAGCCTTTTGGCAGCGGTTTGGAAGCTTTCGCAGATACTGGCTGCCATGGGGCGCATTTCCGGCGGCAGGGTGCCGGGAACGCCGTTTACCCAGCCGGTAAGCTCTGTAAGCGTCATGCGGCAGGCTTCGTCAAGCCCAATGCCGCACAGACGCGGGGCGCGTGCAGCATCCGAAAGGCGGGAACCGCCGCAGTCCGGGCAGGTTTCCTGCTTTAAAAATTTTTCCACGCGCTTCATGCCTTTTTCGTCCTTAACTTTGGCCAGCGCGTTTTGCACGGTGTAAACCGCGTTGTAATAGGTAAAATCAAGTTCGCCTGCCTGGTTGCTGTTTTTGGCTTTGTAAAAAATATGTTTCTTTTCGGCAGGGCCGTAATAAACTATTTCTTTTTCTTCCGGCGTAAGGTCGCGGAAGGGCACGTTAGTGCGCACGCCCATTGCCCGGCAGACGTCTGTCATCAGCGACCACATCAGCGTATTCCACGGGGCAACCGCGCCTTCGTCGATAGTAAGGCTTTCGTCCGGCACGAGGGCTGCAAGGTCAACATTGCGCACAAGCCCGGTGCCGTCGCAGGTGCGGCAGGCTCCCTGGCTGTTAAAGGCCAGCTCCTCCGCTCCGGGTGGCCAAAACCTGGCACCGCATTCCGGGCAGGTAAGCTGCTGTTCGGCGGCAACGGCAAGCGTTGGCGGCACGTAGTGCCCGTTGGGGCAGCGGTGGCTTGCCAGACGTGAAAACATCAGGCGCAGGCTGTTTAAAAGCTCGGTGCCAGTGCCGAAGGTGCTGCGTATGCCCGGCACGCCGGGGCGCTGGTGCAGTGCAAGCGCGGCAGGTACGTACAAAACTTCGTCCACCTGCGCTTTGGCGGCCTGCGTCATGCGGCGGCGCGTATAGGTGCTGAGCGCTTCCAGATAGCGGCGCGAACCTTCGGCGTACAGTACGCCCAGTGCCAGCGAAGATTTGCCGCTGCCGGAAACACCGGCAATGGCCGTTATGGTATTCAGCGGCACGTCAACATTAATGTTTTTTAAATTATGCACGCGCGCCCCGCGTATTTTAATTTTATCAATCATGGTTTTCTCCTGTTAAAGCCTGCAAAGAACAAAACGGCGCATGGATATACCATGAGCCGCCTGTTGAAAATGTGTTATTTGTTAATCTGTCCGTCTACGCCTTTAACAAACCAGTCGATGGAGAGCAAATCCTTATCGGTAAGAGCCTGCCCTGCCGGTACGCGTTCTGCGCCGGTCTGGTCATACAGCGGGCCTGCAAAAACAACAAGTTTGCCGTCGATAATGTTCTGTTTGGCAGCGTCAGCCAGTTTTTTGGTTTCGTCCGTTACAGCCGGGCCATAGGGGGCAATATCTACAACTTTGTCTTTCATGCCGCCCCAGTAAGCGGAAGATTTCCAGGTGCCTGCCTGTACTTCTTTAATGGTTTTTTCATAGTAGGGGCCCCAGTTCCAGATGGCGGAAGTAAGGGAAGCCTTCGGTGCGTTGGCAGACATATCCACGTTGTAGCCAATGCCGTAAACGCCGCGTTCTTCGGCAGCTTGCTGCGGGCCGGGGGTGTTCTGGTGCTGGGCAATAACGTCCGCACCGGCGTCAATCAGCGTTAACGCTGCCTGTTTTTCGGTGGAGGGGTTATACCAGGTGTTGGTCCACAGAACTTTTACTTTAGCGTCCGGGTTAACACTCTGCACGCCAAGGGTAAAGGCGTTAATAGCGCGGATAACTTCCGGAATCGGGAATGCGGCTACAAAGCCGATGGTGTTGGTTTTGGTCTGTTTGCCCGCAACAATGCCGGTTACGTAGCGCGCTTCGTACATGCGGCCAAAGTAGGTGCCAACATTGGGCGCGGTTTTAAAACCGGAGCAGTGCAGGAAGGTAATATCCGGGAATTTTTTTGCTACGTTAATGGTAGGGTCCATATAACCGAAGCTGGTGGTGAAGATGATTTTGTTGCCCTGTGCGGCAAGCTGGTTGATAACACGCTCGGAGTCGGCGCCTTCAGGTACCGATTCCATAAAGGATGTTTCTACATCGGGCATGTTTTTGGCAACGTATTGGCGGCCGAGTTCATGCGCCATGGAATAGCCGCCGTCTTTGGCGGAACTTACATAAACAAAAGCGGCCTTGGTTTTGCCTGCGGCAGCTTCGTCTTTTTTATCGCCGCCGCAGCCGGCCAAAAGCGCGCCGCATGCCAGCATGGCAATAATGGAACAAGCAAGGAATTTTTTCATTGTTTAACCTCCGTCCGTAATTTTATATTTTAATTGTAGCAATTTGCAGCCTAAAGTGCAATAACTACGGCGGCAACACGCAACATTTTGTGAAAAAACTATAAAGGGCTTGCCAAAAAAGGCTTTTAAAGCGATAATTATAATGAGTATTTATTTTTAGGATTAGGACGGCGCGTATGTCAGAAAATAACGGCAGTACAGGCAATAAAAAATTTTTAAAGGGCACGTTAATACTTACGGCTTCCAGTATGGTGGTTAAGGTTATCGGCTCCGTAAACTGGATTATTCTATCGCGCATTCTGGGCGGCGAAGGCATAGGGCTGTACCAGATGGGATTTCCGATTTATTTAATGGCGATAACGGTATCGTCGGCAGGCATACCGGTGGCAATTTCCATCATCACTGCCGAAAAAGTTGCTGAAAACGACTTTTTCGGTGCAAAAAGGGTGTTTAACGTATCGCTGAGGCTGCTTTTTATCAGCGGCCTGGTGTTCTCGTCGGCGCTGTGGTTCGGCGCAGGCTGGCTTATCGAAAATCACTGGATTCGCGATGCCCGCGCTTATTATTCCATTATCGCGCTGGCGCCGGCAGTATTTTTTGTAACCTTCCTGGCCAGCTTCCGCGGTTATTTGCAGGGCTGGCAGATTATGATGCCGACGGCGGCTTCCGAAGTTGTGGAGCAGCTGATGCGCGTTGTTACCATGATTGTGTTTGCGTACATGTTTATGCCTTACGGGTTGGAATATGCGGCAGGCGGCGCAAGCATGGGCGCAGGCGTAGGTGCGTTCTGCGCGCTTTTGGTGCTGATGTGGTTTTACGCGCGTCTTAAACGCAGCCTGAAGGATAAAATGCAGGGCGCGGTGGCGGCCAAAAAGCCGGAGGCGGCGGGCAAAATTATTATGCGCCTGCTTAAACTGGCGCTTCCGGTATCGCTTTCGAGCCTGATGCTGCCGGTTGTGGCAAACCTTGATTTGCTGATTGTGCCGCAGCGCCTTGAAGCGGCGGGGTTCAGCGTCGGCGAATCGACGGAGCTGTTTGGTTATTTAACTGGCATGGCGGTGCCGCTTGTTAACCTTGCCACCATTTTTACGGCGGCTATGACGATAAACCTTGTGCCTGCCATTTCCGAATCGCGCACGTTAAAGGATGCGGCCGGCATTAAGGCCAAGATAAGCACGGCCTTCCGTGTGGCAATGATTATAACCATGCCGTGTTCCGTGGGGCTGTACTTTTTAGCGGGCGACGTTGCGGCCTTAATTTACAATGCGCCGGGAGCGGCGGGGGCAATCCGCACCATGAGCTTCGGTATTTTCCTTTTGGGGCTGCACCAGATAAGCACCGGCATTTTGCAGGGGCTTGGCAAAACCGCACTGCCTGTTATTGCCATGATACTTGCCGCAGCCATTAAAGTTTGCTTAAGCTGGGTTCTTACTGCACGGCCGGAGCTTGGCATTAACGGCGCTTCTCTGGCAACGCTTGCCGATTTCGGCATTGCGGCGCTGCTTAATATGGTATTTATTTATAAACATGCACATTATTCGCTGAGCCTTGACGGCATTTTTAAACCGGCGCTTGCTTCGGCGCTGATGGGCGCTGCCGTATATGGCGTGCTTGTGGCGGCGCAGGGTTTTGGCGCGTGGGCCATTCTTGCAGCAATGATTGTTGCCGTGCCGGTTTACGCTGTTGCCCTGGCAGGCTTTGGCGGCCTTACCAAAGAAGACCTGGAGGACATTCCCTTTATCGGCCGCAGAGTGCTGGCAGTGGGCAGGCGTTTTGGTTATTTTAAATAAGAGGGCATAAAAATGAAAAGCAGCAAGTTTTATACATTCACCATTCCCGATGGCAAAAGCTATAAAATACCTGCGCTTGCGTTTAAGGCATGCGCAGTATTTGCCGCTGCCGCCGTATGCTTTGGCGTTTACGCGGCGTTTGCCTTTGTGCGCTACCACGCGCAGCAGCAGGAATTTGCCGAGTACCGTGCGCATAAAGCGGAGTACGAAGAACGCATGCAGGGGCTTTTGGACGATAACGAAAAAATGCTGCGCGACATAAACGAAATGGCTACTTTGGAAAGCCGCCTGCGCCGCGCGCTGATACGCGACCCGGAAGCAGGAATGAAACTTGCCGCGCCGCAGCAGGAAAGCGCTCCGGCGGATGTTAAGCCCGGCTATACAGGGCAGGGCGGCCCGGCAGAATTTGGCATGATTGAAATGCTTGACATTTTAACCGTGCAGAACAAAAACATTAAACAGCAGATTGACGACAAGAAAACTTCCATGAAAGAGCTGCTTCTGGCAATGGAAAAACGCAGCAATTCGCTGAATGCTTTTCCGGATTTATGGCCGGGTGAAGGCGGCACAATCAGTTCGCCTTACGGCGGGCGCATGGCTCCGGTTGGCGGCGGTTATGACTGGCATCCGGGCATTGACATTGCCGTTGATTTCGGTACGCCGGTATATGCTTCGGCAGCCGGTACGGTAGAACAGGCAGGCTGGAACGGCGGTTACGGGCGCTATGTAAAACTTGACCACGGCAACGTCTACGAAACTGCGTACGGGCATATGAGCGGCATTGCCGTAACGGAAGGCGAAGCCGTGCGCAAAGGCGATATTATCGGTTTTGCAGGCAGCAGCGGTTACAGCACCGGCCCGCACATCCACTTTGAAGTGCTGGTAGACGGGCAGTTTGTAGACCCCATGTATATGTTAAGTAGTAAATAATCCGCATAAGCGGAAAATATAAAATAATTAAGCGGAGGCGATTTTATGAAAAAATTTATTTTGCTATTGACCACGGTTTTAACGCTGGCTTTTGCTGCAAGCTGCTTTGCAACTGAAAACAGCAGCGCGCTGAATGATGCGGAGGGCTCTGCACAGAAGGTTATTACCGCGCTGGTTGCCAGCGACACTTTGGGCTACAAGGATGCTGAAAAAGCCATGTCGGCAGACCTTGCCAAACAAATGAACGTTAACACTTTTATTGCCATGCAGCGTCAGGTACAGGAAAAATTCGGCAAACATAAGGAAACCAAGTTCTTTTCGTTTGAGCGTTTTGACAAAGCCGACCGCCTTACCTACATTGCAGGTTTTTCTAAAGAGCCTGCCGTAAGCATTGTGTTTACGCTTGACAAAAAAGGAAAAATTACCGAGTTCAGCCTGGCTGCACTGGAAGTACAGCAAAACGAAGAACAATAAAATATTTTACGGGCATGCGCCAATAGCGTGTGCCTTTTCTTTTTGCAGGAATACGTTAAATTTGGCAGTTTTCAGCTAAAATTTAACATATCCTTAATAGCGGCTGAATAATCCTCCGTTATAATCAGAGTATCTTGTAATACGTTTGATTTGGAGGAGTAAAAATGACTAATCTGAATGAAAAAATTTCCCGCAGAAAATTTTTACAGCTTACAGCCGGTGCTGCCATCGGCGCCGCTATGCTTAACGTGCCAGGCATGACCTTTGCCGCAGGCGCAAAAGTAAAAGCCGCAAATTACAATAAGCTGCCTGACGCAGTGCCTCTTGCCAAAGATGCGGAGCTGGTGCAGCTTTCGTACAAAAAAATTCAGGATGCAGTCAGCAGCATTAAAGACAGCACTTTAAGAAGCATGACGGCAGAAATTATCAATAACCCCAATCCGGCATTTATGGAAAATTATCAGCTGCCGGGCAGCAAACGCGCGCTGTACAATAAGCTGGCAGCTGCCGGTTTGCTTGATACTTCCAAAATTTCCGCCGAACAGCTGCTGCCTCCGTACAGCGGCAAACTGCCGCAGCCGTTCTATTCCGCGCCGGGCAGCGGCTACGCAAGCCACCATGCTTATCCGGGCGGGCTGGCAACGCATACGGCCGCTAACCTGTGCATTTCCGAAGGCATTTACAATACTTATAAGGACATTTTTAACAGCGACATCAGCCGCGATATTATCATTTCCGCACAGGCGCTGCACGATTTGGCAAAACCGCTGGTATTCCAGTGGCAGAAAGACCAGGCTTCGCTGCCTGAATACACCATTGCCGCTACCGGCGCGCACCATATTTTAAGTATTGCCGAAGTTATTTACCGCGGGTTCCCGGTGGAAGAAATTGTTGCTCAGGCCTGCGCACATACCATTCCAACAGGCAAAGACGAACAGGTTGTTGCCGGTTACTTAAAGGCAGCTGCTATTATCGCCGGTAAGGATGCCGTAAAACTCGGACTTGTAAACAGCGACAACACTATTCCTACTCCGCATAAGCAGGAAGGTTATATTGTAAGCCTCGGCGACCATGACTTTGTACTCAGCAGCCCGGCCTGCCAGAAATCCGTTGCTATTCTTAAACAGATTGCAGCCAAAGATTACGGTATGACTAAAGCTGAGCTGGAAGGCGAACATTTCAACCGCTTCCGCAACTATATCGGCGCGCAGTATTCCATGATGTATATCGACAGCCTTGCTTCTACCAAAAACGGCATGGAAAGAATCCGCCAGGCAGTGAAGAACGTAATTGTTAAATAAGCCTGCGGTGCTTGACAAAAGAAGATATTGGCTATATTATTATTACAGATGTGAGTGTATCTCCCACGAGATAACGAAAAAGGGACGTGTTGCAGCACGTCCTTTTTTCATGCAAAAAATAAAGCCGTACAGTTGCAGCTGTACGGCTGAATGTTACTTTTTATTATTTATCTTTTTTTGTTAAGCCACCAGGAAAACCAAATGGCTGCAAGTTTGATAAATAACGGAGCAAGTAACAACTCCCAGATTTGTGAGTTTAAATCTCCCACTCGATAACACCTCCTTTCAAAATAGGGAGGCGTTCAATATTATAGCATACGAATATCTGATTGAAAAGATAAAAACGCCATCAGGAATAATTGGCAATTACTCCCGGTGGCGTTTAAAAATTTTTAAATATTTTATTTTTTGCTTGCTGCTACATCGCTGAAGGCTTTTTCGGCGGCAGCAATGGTTTTTTCAATATCTTCCGGCGTATGTGCTAGCGAGATAAAGTTGGTTTCGAACTGGGAAGGCGGCAGGTAAATGCCCTGTTCCAGCATGCTGTGGAAGTAGATGCGAAAGGCATCCAAATCACTGGCAGAAGCAGATGCGTAATCCGTAACGGGTTTGTCGTTAAAGAATACTGTGAACATGGAACCGAGGCGATGGCACTGTACAGGCACGCCTGCTTTTTCTGCCGCGCGCTGCAGGCCGCCAACCAAAATGGCTGTGTGGCTTTCAAGCGCTGCGCAGACATTATGTTCTTCCATATAGGTAAGGTTGGCAATGCCGGCTGCCATAGCCAGCGGGTTGCCGCTTAAGGTGCCTGCCTGGTACATGGGGCCGACGGGGGCAACCATTTCCATAATGGCGCGTTTGCCGCCGTAAGCAGCTACCGGCAGTCCGCCGCCGATAACTTTGCCTAAGCAGGTAATATCCGGGTCGATACCGTACAAGCCCTGCGAGCCGCCCTGCGAGGAGCGGAAGCCGGACATAACTTCGTCGCAGATGAGAAGTGCGCCGTATTGTTTGGTAATTTCGCGTATTTTGGCAAGGTAGCCGTCGTGCGGAAGCACAAGGCCCATGTTGCCGGGGGTGGGTTCCATAATAACGGCGGCCATGGTTTCGCCCTGAGTGCGGAACAATTCTTCCAGTGCGGCTTCGTCGTTAAACGGAATGGTAATGGTGTTGGCGGCAACGTTTTTAGGTACGCCCGGGCTGTCGGGAACACCAAGCGTTGCAGCGCCGCTGCCTGCCTTAACGAGCAGGCTGTCGTGATGGCCGTGGTAACAGCCGATGAATTTAACAATGTTGTCGCGTCCGGTATAGGCGCGTGCCAGGCGCAGTGCGCTCATGGTGGCTTCGGTGCCGCTGTTTACCATGCGTACCATGTCCATGGAAGGAACAAGGCGGCATACGAGTTTGGCAAGTTCGGTTTCGGCAAGTGTCGGTGCGCCGTAGGAAGAACCTTTTTCGGCAGCTTTTTTAATGGCTTCGGTAACAACCGGGTGCGCGTGGCCCAACAGCAGCGGGCCGTAGCTTAAAACGTAGTCGATATATTCGTTGCCGTCGATATCGGTAAGTTTGCTGCCTGCGCCGCCGGCAATAATGGGCGGTACGCCGCCTACGCTGCGGAAGGAACGTACGGGGCTGTTAACGCCGCCGGGAATATATTGTTTTGCTTCTTCAAAAGCGGCTTCGGATTTTGCGTGCTGCATGTCGTCCTCCTATTCTCCGCGCAGCCAGCGTGCTGCGTCAAGGGCGTGGTAGGTAATAATCATTTTGGCGCCGGCGCGTTTAAAACCGGTAAGGGTTTCCATAACAATGCGTTTTTCGTCAATCCAGCCTCTTTCGGCAGCTGCTTTAACCATGGCGTATTCGCCGCTTACGTTGTAAACGCACAGCGGGCGGTTAAAGGTGTCCTTTACGCGGCGGATGATATCCATAAAGGCCAGCGCCGGTTTAACCATAACAATATCGGCGCCTTCTTCAATGTCAAGTTCAACTTCGCGCAGTGCTTCATCGCTGTTGGCAGGGTCCATCTGGTAGCCTTTGCGGTCGCCGTGCTCCGGTGCGGAATCGGCTGCGGCGCGGAACGGGCCGTAATAGGCGGAAGCAAATTTTGCGGAATATGCCATGATGGGGATATTGGTAAAGCCTTCTTCATCAAGCGCGGTGCGGATGGCTTTAACGTAGCCGTCCATCATATTGGACGGGGCGATAATATCGGCGCCGGCTTTGGCGTGGGATACCGCAACTTTGGCTAAAAGCGGCAGGGTTGCGTCGTTATTTACGGTGCAGCCGTTTTCCAGTACGCCGCAGTGGCCGTGTTCGGTGTATTCGCACAGGCATACGTCGGTAACGATTACAAGGTCGGGGTATTTTTCTTTAATCAGGCGGCAGGCCTGCTGTACAGGTTCTTCCATGTCCCAGGCGCTGCTGCCGGTAGCGTTTTTGTAAGAAGGAATGCCGAACAGGATAACTGCCGGGATTTTCAGTTCGGTAATTTCGTCCAGCACTTCCGGCAGGCGGTCGAGCGACCAGTGATAGTTGCCGGGCAGGGATTCGATTTCGTGTTTAACGTTTTTGCCGGGAACGACAAAAAGCGGATAGATTAAGTCATTGACGGAAAGCTCTGTTTCGCGGATCATGCTGCGCAGGTTTTCGGTTGCGCGTGTGCGGCGCGGGCGGTAAATGGGAAAGCCCATGGTGATCACTCCTTAATATAATAGCTTTTTATGGCATCCGTTAAACCGTCAATGGTAAAGGTACCGGCGGTTACGGCGGGTGTTAAACCGTTTTTACGGCAGGTTTCGGCGGTTACGGGGCCGATTGCAGCAAGGGCAACGCCTTCAAGCAGTTCTTTGCTGCCGCCCAGCACTTTTAAAAAGTTGGTAACGGTGCTGGAGCTGGTAAAGGTAACCATGTCAACTTTTTTGTTTTGCAGTGCTTCCATAAGTTCTGCTGCGTTTTCGCATACTGCCGCAGTTTCGTAGGCGGTAATAACGTCTGCTTCCGCACCGAGCCTGCGCAGGGTTTCGGGCAGTACTTCGCGCGCTTCTTTGGCGCGGGGAATAAGCACTTTGTCACCTTTTTCAAGCTGGGGCGCAAGGGCTTCTGCAAGTTCTTCCGCCTTATAGGTGCAGGGAACAAGATCGGCTTTAACGCCGCAGCTTTGCAGTGCTTTGGCGGTGCCGCAGCCGATGGCGGCAATTTTTACGCCTGCCAGAGCGCGGGCATCAAGCCCTGCGTGGGCAAGGCGTGCGAAGAAAGCTTTAACGCCGTTGGCGCTGGTAAGCACCAGCCATTTATAGGTATGAATGTTTTTAATTGCTTCGTCAAGCGGGGCGTAGGTTTCGGGCGGCACAATTTTAATGGAAGGTGCTTCAATAACCTTTGCTCCTTCAGCTTCCAGCTGTTTGGTAAGGGCACTGGCCTGAGAGCGTGCACGTGTTACAACAATGGTTTTGCCAAACAGCGGCTTGTTGTCGTACCAGCGCAGCTGCTCACGCAGTTTTACCACATTGCCTACAATAAAAATGGCAGGCGGCTTCAGCCCTGCAGCGGCAACGTCTGCGGCAGCAGTGCCGACGGTGGTAACAAGGGTCTGCTGTTCGGGATGGGTGCCCCAGCGGATAACGGCGGCCGGAGTATCGGCGCTGCGTCCGTTTTCAATAAGTTTCTGCGTAATTTTGGGAATGTTTTCCACGCCCATTAAAAATACCAGCGTGTCAACAGCGGTGGCAAGGCCCTGCCAGTTGATGGTGCTTTCGCCTTTGGTGGGGTCTTCGTGGCCGGTAATAACGGCAAAGCTTGTGGCAACGCGCCTGTGCGTTACGGGGATGCCGGCATATTCGGCAACGGCAATGGCGCTGGTTACGCCCGGTACAAATTCAAAGGGCAGGCCTGCTTCCAGAAGCTCAATGGCTTCTTCGCCGCCGCGGCCAAATACAAAGGGGTCGCCGCCTTTAAGGCGGGCAACGGTTTTGCCTTCGGCAGCAAGTTTTACCAACAGTTTGTTAATATCCGGCTGGCGCATGGTATGGTTGGCCGAGGCTTTGCCTACGTAAACCATTTCCGCATCCGGGCGGGCATAGGCTAAAATGCGCGGGTCGGCCAGACGGTCGTACACAACGGCGTCTGCCGCTTTTAAACATTCCATTGCCTTAATGGATAAGAGGCCCGGGTCGCCGGGGCCTGCGCCGATGAGATATACTTTTCCTTGTTTTGTCATATATTCCTCTCCTTACAGGATAGCGGCAAGAATTTCTCTGCCGCCGTTATCAAGCATTTTTTGTCCGAGCGTACGCCCTAAAGTTACGGCGTCGGCAGCATTGCCTTCTGCGGTGTCGCGCAGCACGGTGCTTCCGTCCAGAGAAGCAATAACTGCTTCCATGGCAATGCGCTCTTCGTTAACTTCGGCGTGCACGCCGATAGGCACCTGGCAGCCGCCTTCAAGCAGGCCCAGAAAGGCGCGTTCGGCATCGGTTGCCTGTTTGGTGGCTGTATCGTTTAAAAAGTCCAGCATCTGGCGGACTTTAAAATTATTGGTGCGGCATTCAATGGCAAGCGCACCCTGGCCAACGGCAGGCAGGCAGTAGCTTTGCGGAATGATTTCCTTAATTCTGTCTGCGTGTCCGAGGCGTGTAAGCCCTGCGGCGGCGAGGATGATGGCATCCATCTGTCCTTCGTCCAGCTTTTTGAGGCGGGTGTCTACGTTGCCGCGCAAATCAACAATTTTTAAGTCCGGGCGTCTGGCCAGAAGCTGCGCGCGGCGGCGCAGGCTGCTTGTGCCAAGCACGCTGCCTTCGGGCATTTCTTCAATGCTGTTATATTTGTTGCTTACAAAAGCGTCGCCGGCGTTTGCGCGTTCGGTAATCGCCGTCAGGCACAGCCCTTCCGGCAGTACGGTGGGCATATCCTTTAAGCTGTGCACGGCAAGGTCAATGGTGCCGTCCAAAAGTTCCTGTTCTATTTCTTTGGTAAACAGGCCTTTACCGCCTATTTTCGCCAGCGGCACATCCAGAATGCGGTCGCCTTTGGTAACTATCTTTTTTAGCGTTACCTCGCAGCCGGGGTATTCTTCGCGCAGTCGTCCGGCAATATAGTTGCTCTGCCACATGGCTAAAAGGCTCTGCCTAGTCCCAATAATCAAATTTGTTTTCATCGCCGATGTAGTCCTCTCCTTTATCGTTCAGCAAAAACAGCTCGCAAATCACTTTGCGCAGGCGTTCTTCGTCCGGCGTTCCGGCAGCGGCGTTCATGGCCGTCATCGGCTCGCGCAGAAATTTATGTTCCAGGCGCTGCGTCATAATGTCGATAATGCGGCGTTCATGCTCAGTAAGTTCCGGCATTTTGGCAAAGGCGCGTTTCAGCACCTTTTCGCGCAGAAAGTTCATTTTTTCGTGCAGCTGCACCATAACCGGACGCATTGTTAAATAACGCAGGCGCTCTTTAAGTTCGGAAATTTCTTCTTCAATAATTGCTTCCGCCATTTTGGCTTCGTGCGTGCGGAAATGCTTGTTGGTATCAACAACGCCTTCCAGGTCGTCGATATTATAAAGCGTAATGCCGGGCAGCTGCGCAACTTTGGGGTCAACGTCGCGCGGTACGGCAATATCAATTAAAATCAGCGGCCTGCCTCCGCGTTTGGCGGTTACTTCGCGCATGTCCTTTTCGCGGATAACGTAATGCGGCGCGCCGGTGCTGGTAATGATGATGTCCGAAGTTTCGGCCTGCTCCAGATATTTATTGTAGGCAATGGCCGTGCCGTTAAACTTGTCGGCAAGCTCTTTGGCGTGGTCAAAATTGCGGTTGCTTACAAAAATCGTTTTGGCGCCTTTGTCAATTAAATGGCGCGCGGTAAGTTCGCTCATGCGCCCTGCGCCAAGCACTAAAATATTGGCGTCTTCAATGCTGCCCAAAATATCCATGGCAAGGTCAACGGCGGCGCTTGATACCGATACCGAGCTGTAAGCGATTTTTGTTTCGGTGCGCACGCGCTTGCCTGTGGCAATGGCGCGGTTGAAAATGGTATTAAAAATCGTGCCCGTCATGGAGTTTTCGCGGGCAATCTGGTAAGCGTTTTTAATCTGGCTTAAAATCTGCCCTTCGCCGATAACCAGCGAATCGAGGCTGGAAGCCACTTTAAACAGATGGCGCACGCAGTTGACGCCGCTTAAGTTGTAAAAGTATTCTGTTTTGTAGCCGTCGCCCGCCAGGTGCTTAACCAGCGTCTGGATGAATTTCATGCCGCTTACGGGTTCTTCCAGCACCATGTAAAACTCGGTGCGGTTGCAGGTGGAAAGCAGCACTGCTTCGTCGAGGTTGTCATAATTGCGCAGGCGGCGCAGAATGCGGGCTATGCGGTCGGCGCTGAAGTTAAAGCCCTCGCGGACTTCAACCGGCGCGGTTTTATGGTTCAGCCCTAAAACTATTAATTGCATTTGTAATGCGCTCCTTTAATATATTCAGATGGCCTTCGTGCAAAAGGCCAATGCTTTCTTCATCAAGCATTTTCCGCCAGAAGGCAGTGCGCTGTGCGGGCGTCAGGGGCAGCTGCTGCACTTTTTGGCGTGCCTCTGCCAGAAAATCCGCAAAAGCGGCAAAATTACCGCCGTAGGTTTTAGCCATATCCTGTGCCAAAAGGCGTGAGAAGGCAGGCAGCCCTCCGCCGAAAGCGGTAAAGGTTAACCTGCCGCTGCTGCGCTGGGCGGGTACGCTGAAATTGCCAAGTTCCGGCTCTGTTATAACGTTAACAAGGCACGGCGCATCCTGTGCAATAATGCGGTTCAGTGCTGCGTCGTCCGTTGCGGCAACCGCTAAAAAGCAGTCGGCATCGCCTTTTTGGTAGCCGCGCAGGTTTAGGGCAATGCGGCCTTCACCGGCCAGTTTTATTAAAGCTGCATCCGCCGCAGGCGCGGTAACCGTAACCTGTGCGCCGGAAGCAAGAAGCGTGCGTACTTTGCGCAGGGCAACCTTGCCGCCGCCGATAACGGCGCAGCGTTTGCCGTTAAGGTTGAGCACTGCCGGATAGCTGAACAGATTTTCTTCCATATTATAAGCCTGCCTTGCTGTGACTTTTGTTTAAAAAATTACATAAAGATACAACTACAATAATACCATAAAATAGGAAGTATTTCCAGTTAAAAATAGGTTGCAGCGCTATGAAAATGTGTAAAAAAGTATCAATTAAGATAAGAGGATTTAAAGGCGCTGCCGCAGAATAATAACAAGGCAGGCAGCGGAGGAGGGATTTATTATGAATTGTGCATTTTGCCCGCATCACAAATGCTATACGGAGGGCCAGAACTGTACAAAATATTCACATGAGGAGGTCTGCGGTTTTTACAGCGAAGATGACCGCAGGATGATGCGTGCCTCGTCGGCAACCGAAAGCCGCAACTATATGAAAATGACGCGCCTTGAAGAAAGTGCGTTTTTTGCCAAAGAACTGGGCGTGAAAAAAATAGGCATTGCCTTTTGCATAGGCCTTGCCAATGAAGCGCATTTTTGCGCGCAGTATTTTAAAAACCAGGGCTTTGCGGTGGAATCGGTTTGCTGCAAGGTCTGCTCGGTTGATAAAGATATGCTGGAGCTGGAAAAAATAAAGCCCGGCAAGCCTGAAGCCATGTGCAACCCCAGAACGCAGGCGCAGCTTTTAAACAGCGCCGGTACGGAACTGAATTTTATTGTAGGCTTATGCGTTGGGCATGATATGCAGTTTACTATGGCCAGCAAAGCGCCGGTATCGTGCCTTATTACCAAAGACCGCGTGCTTGCCAATAACCCGGCAGGGGCGGTGTACAGCCGTTACTGGCGGCGCAAGCTTGGAATTTTAGAGGACGGAACGGTGTAAATAAAAAAGGTGCAGCGTAATGCTGCACCTTTTGACATTGATAGTTATAAAGGTTATAATAATGAAAGAGAGATAACCTGATGTTGGCGCGTCAGTCCTCTCCTCTGAATTTTTTGAGAATTGAAAGAAAGGCTGCCGGCCACGGTGGCCTTATTTCATTTTAATGCTATTTAGCGTTTAGCAGAAATAATGGTAGCAACAAGAATACCGAAAGCTACCATTAACGATAACGTTTCGTAAGTGCTCATTGCTTCACCACCTCTCCATAACAGGAGAGAAGCCGACCCTCAGATTATCTCATAGGCGATATTATAGCATAATAATATATTTTATAAAAGCGAACAGCAGGCAAATATGATATGCACCCAAAAAGTTGGACATAATAATTAGGCTGTTCTTAAGGACTTGGTCCGGTATTCTACCGGGCTGAGTCCTTTTAATTTTACCTTTATCCTCCGGTTATTGTAATAATCTATATATTCATCTAACTTCTCTCTAAAATCTTCTATTGACTCAAATTTCTCTAAATAAAATAATTCTGATTTCAGCAGCCCAAAGAAATTTTCCATTACGGCATTATCCAGACAGTTCCCTTTTCCTGACATGCTTTGGATTATGCCATTTTCTTTTAATAGCTTTCGGTAAATTTCATGTTGATATTGCCACCCCTGGTCGCTATGCAGTAGTAAGCAATCTATTTTTCCTGTTTGTTTAATTGCCTGCTTTACCATATCTGTTACCTGTTTTAATACAGGACGTTCAGAAACTTTATAGCTTATTACCTCACCGTTGTACAGGTCTATAATTGGTGATAGGTACAGCTTTCTGCCGAATAACGAAAACTCTGTTATATCTGTTGACCATTTCTTATTTGGCTTATCTGCTTTAAAATTTCTTTGCAGAATATTAGGCGCAGCTTTCCCATGTTCACCTCTATATGATTTATATTTCTTTAATCTTACTTTGCAGGTTAAACCGGTTTGCTTCATCAGCCTCATTACTACTTTATGGTTTACTTTAAAACCTTTTCTTCTAAGCTCTAAGGTTACGCGCCTGTAACCGTACCTGCCTTTATTATCTATACAAATACGTTTTATTGCTTCTTTCAGCTCACTATACTTATCACCTTGATTTATGCTTTTCATAGCAGCATAGTAAGTGCTTTTAGCCATACCTGTATATTCCAAAAGCTTTTTCAGAGGATATTCTGTCCTTAATTCAGAGATTATTAACGCTGTCTTTTGCGTCTTTCTTCTTCCTCTTCCT
>ENA-UOJQ01001057-UOJQ01001057.1-human-gut-metagenome-genome-assembly--contig:-P63-NODE-1057-length-24537-cov-8.650886_pt1 | contig 24537 bp, 19 predicted proteins | sample MGYA00242352_ERZ723899 | MGnify/ENA metagenome assembly ERZ723899
ACAGCTACGTCGATTCCATCGTCCCGGCCACCGGCCACAGCTACGATGCCGTCGTGACTGCCCCGACCTGCACGAATGCCGGTTATACCACGCACACCTGCTCCGTCTGCGGTGACAGCTACGTCGATTCCATCGTCCCGGCCACCGGCCACAGCTATGAAGCCGTCGTGACTGCCCCGACCTGCGACAAGATGGGCTACACCACCTACACCTGCTCCGTCTGCGGTGACAGCTATGTCGGCAGCTACACCGATGCGCTCGAACACACCTACACAGCCGTCGTCACGAAGGAACCGACCTGCACCGAGGAAGGCGTGAAGACCTTCACCTGCAGCGAGTGCGGCAAGTCCTACACCGAGGCCATCCCGACGGTCGCGCACAGCTACGAAGCCGTTGTGACCGCCCCGACCTGCGACAAGATGGGCTACACCACCTACACCTGCTCTGCCTGCGGCGACAGCTACGTTGCGGACTATGTGGACGCTGCCGGCCATGACTGCGAGACAGAGACCGTCCCGGCCACCTGTCTCGGCTACGGCTTTGTCCGCGAGTCCTGCAAGCACTGCGACTACAGCGTCATCACGGAGATCACCGCCCCTCTCGGCCATGATTATCAGGCTGTCGTGACGGCTCCGACGCTCGACGAGGGCGGCTATACGACCCACACCTGCAGCCGCTGCGGCGACAGCTATGTGGACAGCGAGACCCCGGCCCTCGGCCACAAGTGCGCTGCCTACACCGACATCCCGACGGATTGGGCGAAGGAAGGCATCTGCTTCGTGATCGAGAACGGCCTCATGGTCGGCACGACCTCTACGACGTTTGCACCGAAGGACACCCTGACGCGCGCCATGCTCGTCACCGTGCTCTACCGCATGGCGGGCAGCCCGGCTGTCGATGCTCCGTCCGGCTTCACGGATGTGGCTGACGGCCAGTGGTACTCCGATGCAATCGCCTGGGCCGCCGCAAACGGCATCGTCAACGGCGTCGGCGGCAACAAGTTCGCCCCGTCCGAGCCGGTCACCCGCGAGCAGCTGGCTGCGATCTTCTTCCGCTATGCCAAGGCCGAAGCGCCCGAGGCAGACGTGCTGAGCGGCTATCCCGATGCGGAAGCCATCAGCACCTACGCCAGAGACGCCATGGCATGGGCCGTTTCCACGGGCCTCGTTACCGGCTCGAAGGAAGCGGACGGCACTTATCTTGCCCCGCAGGGCCTTGCGGCCCGCGAGCAGGCGGCTGCCATCCTCATGCGCTACGTCAAGGCAAACGCATAAGCTAACCGTTTCACCCCACCTTCCGTTCCCCGCAGCCGCACGGCTGCGGGGAACACTTTTTCCCATTTCTCCGCACTTGACACGGCGCGGCGGGGATGATATGGTATCGGCAGAAAAAATGCGGGCGCACGGCTCGCTTTTGAGGTGAAGGATATGGAATATCGCATGGAGCACGACTCCATGGGCGACGTCCGCGTGCCTGCGGACCGCTACTGGGGTGCGCAGACGCAGCGCAGCTTTGAAAACTTCCCGATCGGGCAGGGCCGCGAGCCCATGCCGCCGGAGATCATCCACGCATTCGGCATCCTGAAAAAGGCGGCCGCCATAACGAACGCCCGCCTGTGCCCCACGGCCATGACGGCCGAAAAATGCGGCGCCATCTGCGCCGCAGCCGATGAAATTATCTCCGGAAAGCTGGCAGACCACTTTCCGCTCGTCGTCTGGCAGACCGGCTCCGGCACGCAGACGAACATGAACGTGAACGAGGTCATCGCGAACCGCGGCAACGAGCTGGCGGGCAGGCGGCTGCTGCACCCGAATGATGACGTCAACCGCTCGCAGTCCTCGAACGACACGTTCCCCACGGCCCTGCATATTGCGGCTGTCTGCGCGCTCGAGGACGGCGTCCTGCCCGCGCTGACGGAGCTGATCGACTCTCTCAAGCGCCTCGAGGCCGAAAATGAGGGCGTCATCAAGGCCGGGCGCACCCACCTGCAGGACGCCACGCCCATTTCGTTCCCACAGGAGATCTCCGGCTGGCGCAGCAGCCTCGAGCGCGATGCGGAGCTGATCCGGCTGGCGCTTCCGCCGCTGCGGGAGCTTGCGCTGGGCGGCACGGCCGTCGGCACAGGGCTGAACGCCCCCGCAGGCTTTGCCGAAGAGGTCGCTGCGGAGATCAGCCGCCTGACGGGCAAGGACTTCCGCAGCGCCCCGAACAAGTTCCACGCCCTCACCTCCCGCGACGAGCTGGTCTTCGCCCACGGCGCGCTGCAGGCGCTGGCAGGCGACCTGATGAAGCTGGCAAACGATATCCGCTGGCTCGGCTCCGGCCCACGCAACGGCCTCGGTGAACTGTTCCTGCCGGAGAACGAGCCCGGTTCGTCCATCATGCCCGGCAAGGTCAACCCGACGCAGTGCGAGGCGCTGACGATGATCGCCGTGCAGGTCATGGCGAACGGAGCCGGGATCGGCTTTGCGGCCTCGCAGGGCAATTTCGAGCTGAACGTCTTCCTGCCCGTTCTGGCGCACGAATTCCTGCAGTCCGCGCGGCTGCTGGCCGAGGGCATGCGCTCGTTCCGCCTGCGCTGCGCCGACGGCATCCGCGCCAACCGCGAGAAAATGGCGGAAAATCTACGCCGCTCCCTCATGCTCGTCACGGCGCTCAGCCCCACGATCGGCTATGAAGCGGCTGCCGAGACTGCAAAGCTCGCCCACCGGGAGGACCTGACGCTCCGCGAGGCATGCCTGCGCCTTGGCTGCCTGACCGGCGAGCAGTTCGACGCTCTGTTCCATCCCGAAGAGATGGTCTAAAGCACAATAATGCCCCTGCCACGCCGAAAGCATGGCAGGGGCACTTTGTGTTTCAGTGCAGATGGTCGTAGATGCGGAGCATGACCGTCGCAGCCTCGGCGCGCGTGGTCGTGCGCTGCGGGAAGAAGCGGTTGTTCTCCGCGCCGCGGATAAGGCCGAGGGCCGTCATGCGCGCGACGCTGTCTCGCGCCCAGACGGAAATGGACGCCGTGTCGGCAAAGCTCAGCTTTCCGGTGTGGAGCGTCTCGCCGCGCTGCTGCATAAGGCGGTCGAGAATGACGCACATCTCCTCGCGCGTGATGAGCGCCTCGGGGCGATAGGAGCCATCCTCATAGCCGCGGATCAGATTTTTCCGCAGGGCCCAGCTCATCGCTGCCGTGTACCATTGGCCGCCCTTCACGTCGGAAAAGCCCGCTGCGCTGTCCGGGAGGCTCTCGCCGACGGCACGCGCCAGCATCGTAACGAACATGGCGCGGTTCAGGCCTCCATCCGGTTCATACACAAAGTCTCCCACGCCTTTAAGAAGATCCAGAGAGACTGCCCGGTCAATGCTTTCGAAATACCAGGAATTTGTGGGCACGTCGCGAAAGAGATGGCCGGACTTGCTCAGATAGAGCGTGTACGTCTGGCCACATCCCTCCTTTGCAAACACGCGATAGCGCAGAATTCCGGTAAAAAATTCCAAACCGGAGGAAGGGTAAACCGCCGAGCGCTCCGTCGGAGCAGAGCCGTCGAGCGTATAACGCAGCTCGGAATTCGGATTCGGATTGGAGATCATGACCTTGCCGTTCAGAGCCCTGACGGTCGGCTCCTTCAGCGTAATGCCGCGCACCTGGACCGAGGTCTCAGCGCTGGCACTGCCATTCAGATTAAAGGCGGCCACAGCGCGAAGGGTCTGGCCTGCCTTTGCCTCAATGGGACCGGAATAAACCCGGCCGGAGGCCAGCGGCGAGGAGCCGTCGAGCGTATAGTAGATCACTGCGCCCTTGTCGGCCGTGATGGTGACCTTTCCGCCCGCCTCCGTGACGGTCGGTGCATTTACGGGGCCGAGATCCGTTCCGGTCGGCTTGCAGGAGCTGTAGGTGTGGCCCTTCTCCAGCGAGACGCCGCGGCGGCGGAACAGCTCGTTCACCGTAACGAATTCATAGCCCTTGGCCTGCAGCTTGTCAATGGCCATCAGGACGCCGTCCACCGTGGTGGAGTGGATGTCGTGCGCCAGCACGATCGCGCCGTCATGTGCTCCGTTGACGATGTTCGTGCAGACGGTGTCGGCATTGCGGTACTTCCAGTCCAGAGGATCGACGGACCAGAGAATGGCCGGATTGTCCAGCAGCGACAGCACGCGGGAATTATAATCGCCGTAGGGCGGGCGCACAAGATAATGCGTGCCATAGCCCGTGATGCGGTTGAGAATATCGGCCGTATGGCTGATCTGCCACCTCACCTGCGAGTCCGTCTTTTTGCTCAGCTGCGGGTGATCGTATGTATGCGAGGCGATCTGATGGCCGGCATCGCGGACAAGGCCCGCCGTCACATCGTAGTTTTCGGCCTGCTGGCCGAGCATGAAGAACGTCGCCTTGACGCCGCGCTTTGCCAGCCCCTCGAGCAGGCGGCGCGTATAGGGTCCAGGCCCGTCGTCAAATGTCAGGGCGATCAGCTTGCCGCCCTTCGAGCGGGTCTCCGTCTCCGGGACGGCCATCGCCGTCGCCGGGAGCAGCGTCATAAGGCACGCTGCCAGCAAAAGGATCGCTAAAATTCTGCGCTTCATCGGTACTTCCTCCGTTTTCTGTCGTTTCTATGGAGGGCATGCATCCCGCCGCATCGAGCCGGAACACCAGCCGCGCCCGGCCCATAAGCTCCTGCTCCGCCGCCTGCGGCAGCCATTGCGGGAGCTGCTGCGCCTCTTCGGGCAGCAGGGCAAGCGCATAGCCGTCCTCCAGCTGCTTGAGCAGGCCGTTGCGGATGGGAACGCCGTCCGCCTCGCCGCACCACGGGAGCCACGCGCCGCGCGGCATGGCAGCCGCCGCAGCGGCTGTCAGCCCGTCCGGAAAATGCGACACCGGGATACAGGCCTGCAGCTCCGCGCCCTCACGGCGCGGATACGGAATGCCGAGATACTCCACTCTCCATTTAGATATGACGTAAATGCGGCGCAGTTGTTCCGCATGCTTGGAAATTTTGCAGATAAAAATATAGAACAGGCCATCCTGCTGCGCCGTTACGGTACCGATCTGCTCGCCCTGCTCCCAAACGCTCAATTCCATCATCAAAAATCCCTCCCGCACAGCCTATGCGGGAGGGTGGCGCATCATTCCGTTTCGCCCTTCGGCAGGCCAAAGCTGACCGCAATGGCGTTGTCGACCTGATTCATCATGGCCGCATCGAGCCTGCCCATGTGCTCGCGCAGGCGGCGCTTGTCAATGGTGCGGATCTGCTCGAGCAGCACGACGGAGTCCTTCGTCAGGCCGACGTTCCGGCCGGTCAGCTCAATGTGCGTCGGCAGCTTTGCCTTGTTCATCTGGCTCGTGATCGCCGCCGCAATCACCGTGGGAGAATGCCGGTTGCCCATGTCGTTCTGCACGATGAGCACGGGCCGCGTGCCCCCCTGCTCACTGCCGACGACCGGACTGAGATCGGCATAGAAAATATCGCCACGCTTGACAGTCATATCCATTTCCGTTTCACGCTCCGAGAAAAATATCACCCGTTACACAGATTGCTTTCAGGAAGCTCTGCTTAGATCAGCAAGAGTGGATGGCGAGAGATTTTTTGGCAAGTCAAGGTATGGAAAACGCAGGAATACTTTGTGTACCCGCAAGGGGCATGCCGCATCCGTAAGGCGGCAAAGCCGCCAACGGCTGCGCAATATTTCAAGTTTTTCATACCGATGGATTGACGAAAAATATCCGGCATCCGCCGCAGCTGATCTATGCAGAGCTTCCTCTAAGTACCGCGGGTAATCATATTGTCCCACGGGGCCGGAAAAATTATACGCCCCCGTGCTCTATCCTATGCGGCACGGGGGCGTCATGTGTTTTTCAGACTGTCAAAAACCTGCCCAGCCAAAAGTTTCGGAGGGAAGGATCGTGTAGCGGCAGAATTGCAAAATAATACTGCAAAATTCTATTTTGCAATTCTGAAAGCAGCTTGGCGGAAAAGCCCCCCCGAAGGGATTTTTTGACAAGCTGTTTTATTCCTGCAGCATGTCGAGGAACTGCTGCTCCGTCAGAACAGGGATCCCAAGCTCGCCTGCCTTGCGCAGCTTGCTGCCCGCATTCTCGCCTGCCACGACATACGTCGTCTTCTTCGAGACGGAGCCGGAGGCCTTGCCGCCGTGCGCCTCGATCTTTTCCGTGGCCTCGTCGCGCGTGAACAGCGACAGAGCGCCCGTGAGCACGAATGTCATGCCCGCAAAGCGGTCGTCCGCCGGCGCGGCCGTGCTCTCAAAATTCACGCCTGCCTCGCGCAGGCGGCGCAGCATGTGCTGCGACTGCGGGCTTGCAAACCACGACATGATGCTCTGTGCCGTGATGGCCCCGATGTCGCTGACCTGCGTGAGCGCGGCCTCGTCCGCCTGCATGAGCGTGTCCATGGAGCCGAACGTGCGCGCAAGCACCTTGGCGGCCTTTTCGCCGACCTGCCGGATGCCGAGCGCATAGATCAGGCGGCTGAGATCGGCGCTGCGGCTGGCCGCGATGGAGTCCAGCAGCTTCTGCGCGGCGCGCGTGCCGCTCTTCCAGAGGCTCTTCAGGTCATCCAGCTGCAGGTAGTAGATATCCGCCGGAGAATGGATGTGGCCGCCCGCGATGAGCTGGTCCACAATGGCCTCGCCGAGGCCCTCGATATCCATGGCGCCGCGCGAAACAAAGTGCGCGATGTTGCGGCTGAGCTGGGCCGGACATTCCGCACCCGTGCAGCGCATGGCCGCACCGTCCGGGTCCCGCTCGACCGGCGCGCCGCAGACGGGGCACACGGACGGCAGACGGAACGGCACGGCGTCCTGCGGGCGCTTTTCCGGCACGACCGCAAGAATTTCCGGGATGATCTCGCCCGCCTTGCGGATGGTGACGGTGTCGCCGATGCGGATATCCTTTTCGGAAATGAAGTCCTGATTGTGGAGTGTTGCGCTTGTGACCGTTGTGCCCGCCAGCCGGACGGGGCTGACGACAGCGCGCGGCGTCAGGACGCCGGTCCGCCCGACCTGCACGACGATGTCCTCCACAAGGGTCTCACGAATTTCGGGCGGATATTTATAGGCGCAGGCCCAGCGTGGGAATTTCGCCGTGCTGCCGAGCTGCGCGCGCTGCGGCAGGCTGTCGAGCTTGACCACCGCGCCGTCGATGTCAAAGGCAAAGCCGTCGCGTGTCTCGCCGATCCCGGCAATGCGCCGCAGGGCCTCATCCGCCGTGGCGCAGCGCGTGTGCGGGATAACATGAAAGCGCAGCGCCTGCAGGAATTCCAGCGTCTCGATATGCGACGTGAACTCCCGCCCCTCGGCAAGCTGGAGGTTAAAGATGAGAATATCCAGCCTCCGCTCCGCCGCCACGGCGGGATCGAGCTGGCGCAGGCTGCCCGCTGCGGCATTGCGTGGATTGGCAAACAGCGGCTTGCCCTCCTCCTCGCGCGCCTCGTTGAGCTGCGCGAAGACCGCGCGGGGCATGAAGACCTCGCCGCGGACGATGAGACGGTGCGGCGCGCCGTCCAGATGCATGGGAATGGAGCGGATCGTCTTGAGATTCTCCGTCACGTCCTCGCCGATGCGGCCGTCGCCGCGCGTTGCGCCGCGGACGAACGCGCCGTCCACATATTCCAGCGCAACGGAAAGGCCGTCGACCTTCGGCTCGACGCTGTAGACGGCGTCCGGCACGCTCTCGCGCACCCGGCCGTCAAACTCGCGGACCTCGTCCGGCGAGAACACGTCCTGCAGACTCTCGAGCGGCACGGCGTGCTCGACCTTTTCAAACTTGCTCAGCGCCTCGCCGCCGACCCGGCGCGTGGGCGAGAGCGGCGATGCCAGCTCCGGATGCGCGGCCTCCAGCTCCTCCAGCCGCCGCAGCAGCCGGTCATATTCCTAATCCTCCATCTCGGGCGCATCGAGCACATAGTACTGATGGTTCGCCCGCTCCAGCACCTCGGTCAGGTGCGCGATCTCTTCGCGTGGGTTCATGTTCCTTCCTCCTCCGGGCCGCCCAGCCCGATGTAGGTGGACGGCACATTGCCGACGATGACGGTCTCCGCCGCAAGGACGGTCACATCGACGGCGAGCTCCTGCGTACCGGCCAGCGACAGGATCGTGACCGTAACGTGAATATCGATAAAAATCTGGTGCAGTGTCTGGTTGATCCCGACCGTGCTGAAGCGGTTCCGGAACGCGGCGTCCGAGGTCCGCACGGCCAGCACGCGCACGACCAGCCGCGGCCCCATGCCGGAAAACAGCTCCGGCAGCACGACGCTCCCGACCGGGATGCCAAGCTCCTCAACGGACAGGTCCGCGAGATTTTCGTCGATCCGGGCCGTCAGCGCCGTGCGGAAGCGGTTCAGCCCCGCCACGTTCGACCGCACGGCCGTGACATTGCCCTGCGTATCCTTCTCCAGCTCGACGAGCTTGTCATAGGTGATCTCCTCCGCCGTGAGCGTGTCCTGCACGGCGTCGTTGATGGCCGCCGAGGCCTGATTATCCAGCTGCAGCGCCGCCAGCTGCGCCAGCACGGGCGCATAGTGAAGCCGCGTCAGCAGCACAAGGACCGAGACCGCCGCCAGCAGCACGGCAAGCGCCGCGCGCAAGCGGTTCCGCTGCACAAATGTCATTCTGCCCACCACCCCCTGCAGCTTATGCGGGGCGCGGGCGTGGTATGTTTATAGCTTCTTCATGCGCGAGGCGGCAAAGTTCGCCATCAGGCGCTTCGTGCCGATCTGGTCAAAGGCGATCTCGAGCATTTTATCATTGCCCGTCGGCAGGACGGACAGCACAAGGCCGCGGCCGAAGACGTCGTGCTCGACCGTGTCGCCCTTGCGGAAGTCGATCACAGGTCCGGATGCATGGTGCGAGCCGAGCGTGTCGCTGTGGGGCATGGTCGGGCGCGGGCGCGGCTTGGCCTGCTGCACGAAGCGCGGCTGCGTGTGCTGCTTGCGCTCGACAAGCTCCTCCGGGATCTCCGCAAGGAAGCGGGACGGACGGCTGACCGTTGTGCGGCCGTAGAGCATGCGCTGGTGCGCGCAGGTGATGGTCAGGCGGCGCTTGGCGCGCGTGATAGCCACATAGCACAGGCGGCGCTCCTCCTCCATCTCCTCCGGCTCGCCGATGGCGCGGGCGCTCGGGAACAGGCCGTCCTCCGCGCCGACAAGATAGACCTCCGGGAATTCCAGGCCCTTGGCCGAGTGCACCGTCATCATGACGACGGCGTCCGCCGTGCGGTCATACTGCTCGATGTCGGTATAGAGCGCGATCTCCTCCAGAAAGCCGCTGAGGCTCGGCGCATCCGCATTCTCCAGATACGTCAGGATGGAGGAACGCAGCTCGCGCACGTTCTCGAGACGGGTGCGGCTCTCCACATCGCCCTTCTGCTCGAGCATGGCGGCGTAGCCCGTGCGGATGAGCAGCTCATCGTAGAATTCCGGCAGCGGCATCGTGCGGGAAAGCTCCGCGCACGACTCGATCAGCTCCGCGAACTGCTGCAGCTTGCCCTCGGCCCGCTCAAGCGCAGGGTAGGAGCGCGCATTGCACAGCACGGAATACAGCGGGCGGCCCTCCGCCGCGCTCTGGCGCTCGATGACCTCGAGCGTTTTGCCGCCGATGCCGCGCGGCGGCTGATTGATGATGCGGCGCAGGCGCAGATCGTCCGCACGGTTGTTGATGAGACAGAGATAGGCCAGCATGTCCTTGACCTCCGCGCGGTCGAAGAAGCGCGTGCCGCCGATGATGCGATACGGGATGCCGTTTCGCTTGAAGGCATATTCCAGCGCGTTCGACTGCGCGTTCATGCGGTAGAGCACGGCGAAATCGCCGTAATTCTGGCCGTGGGAATCCGTCAGGATGCGGTTTGCGACGTAGTTGGCCTCCTCCACGCCGTCGGAGGCCTCATAGATGCGCACGCGGTCCCCCTGCCCGTTCTCCGTCCATAGCTTCTTGCCCTTGCGGCTGTGGTTGTTGGCAATGACGGCGTTGGCCGCATCCAGAATGCACTGCGTCGAGCGGTAGTTCTGCTCCAGCCGGATGAGGCGCGCGCCCTGATACTCGTTTTCATAATTCAGGATGTTCTCGATCGTCGCGCCGCGGACGCGATAGATGCTCTGGTCATCGTCGCCGACGACGCAGATATTCTCGTGCCGGCCGGCCAGCAGCGAGGCCAGCAGATACTGCAGGTGGTTCGTATCCTGATACTCGTCGATGAGGACATAGCGGAACTTGCGCTGATAGTGGTCGCGCACATCCTCATATTCCTGCAGCAGGCGGACCGTCAGCAGGATGATGTCATCAAAATCAACGGCGTTTGCCTCCTGCAGCCGTCTCTGATAGGCCGCATAAAGCTGTCCGATGCACTTCAGGCGGTAATCCGAGCTGACGGAGCCCAGAAACTCCTCCGGCGTCTGCATCTGGTCCTTCAGGCGGGAGATCTGCGTGAGGACGGCGCGCGGCGGGAATGTCTTCTCGTCCAGCCCGCGCTCGCGAAGGAGGTCCTTCATCACGTGCTCGGAATCCGCGGTGTCGTAGATCGTAAAGCTGCGGTCATAGCCGAGGCGCTCGATCTCGCGCCGCAGGATGCGGCAGCAGGCCGAGTGGAACGTCATGGCCCAGACGTCGTTCGCCTCCGGGCCGAGCAGGTCCGTCAGGCGTTCGCGCAGCTCATTTGCCGCCTTGTTCGTGAAGGTGATGGCCAGAATGCTCCACGGCGCTGCCGGGCGCAGGGCACAGAGGGCATCCGCCCGCTGCACGCCCTCCTCCGTTGGGTATTTTGCCTGCTCCTCCAGAAAATCGATGTCCTCCGGCACGGCATCCGGCGGAACCTCCGTGCTGTCCGAGGCGCAGCCATAACGGATCAGATTGGCGATGCGGTGGATGAGAACGGTCGTCTTGCCGCTGCCGGCGCCGGCCAGCAGCAGAAGCGGCCCCTCCGTGGTCAGAACGGCCTCGAGCTGACGCGGATTCATACGCGAAAAGCGCGAGGCGATATAATCTCTGCGTGCGGCGCAAAAGCGCTGCTCCAGTTCCTGTGTCATAATTACTCCCTGTCAAGAAACCCCCGCCGAATCGGCTGTAGGGCGAAATGGTTTATCCTTGTTTTTACCCTTATATTTTAGTACATCCGCGCGAAAAAAGAAAGCCCGATTTTGCTGCCCGGCCACAGCAGCACACCCGCAAAATAAAAATGCCCTGCCGAGAGGCGCACTCTGGAAGGAAGTGCGCCTCAGTTATATTCGCCTGACAGCGAGTGAAATTGTCCTTCGGACAGTGATAGGATACTTCGCATCGTGATATTGCCTGCGGCAGTTTAACGGGCGAATATAATATCACAAAAACCGAGAGGCTTTTATATCACTTTCCGAATAGGAAAATATCACTCCGGGCAAAGCCCGGAATATCACTTGCTCTTTCCGGGCGGCCTGACATTTGACGTCGATTGTACCTTTTCTTTCCGGTAATTCTCTGCTATAATGAGGAAAACCGATTTCAGGAGGCAAGCCTATGCCGATCTCTGCAGAAGCACCGTGGCTGAATTATTACGGTGCGATTCCCCGCACGCTGAATTATCAGCGCCTGACCATCTACCAGCTCGTCGCGCAGACCGCACGCGAATGCCCGGATCTGCCCGCCTATGAGTTCATGGGCCGCAGAACGAGCTACCGCAATTTTCTGGCGCGCATCGACCGCGCCGCCCTCGCGCTCTACACCGCAGGCATCCGCGCGGGGGACCGCGTGACGATCTGCATGCCGAATACGCCGCAGGCGCTCGACTGCTTTTACGCGCTCAACCGCATCGGGGCCGTGTCCAATATGATCCATCCCCTGTCCGCCGAGGAGGAGATCCGCTTCTACCTCGATGTCTCGGGCAGTCAGGCCATTTTAACGCTCGATCGCTTCTACGGCAAGGTAGCCGCGGCCGCCGCACGGGCCAAGCGCAAGCCGAAGCTCTGGATCGCCCGCCTGCAGCCGGAGCTGAAGCCGCTCATGCGCCTCGGCTATGACCTGACGCAGGGCCGCAAAACACCGAAGCTCCCGCAGGAGGGCTATACGCTCTGGACGGACCTGCTGCGCAAAGCCGCAGGTACGCTTCCGCCGGACGACGGCCAGTGCGATGCCTGCGCCAGCATCCTCTATTCCGGCGGCACGACCGGCACGACGAAGGGCATCTGCCTTTCCAGCTACAATTTCAACGCTCTTGCGCTGCAGACCATCGCAGCCAGCGGCTATGAAAGCATCCGCGGCTGCATGATGCTCTCCGTCATGCCCGTGTTCCACGGCTTCGGCCTCGGCATCGGCATCCACACGGCGCTCGTCGGCGGAGCCTGCTGCATCCTCGTGCCGAATTTCAACATCCGGACCTATGCCAACCTGCTGCGCAAAAAGCACCCGAACTTCATCCCCGGCGTGCCGACGCTGTTCGAAGCGCTGCTGCGCACGACCGGGTTGGAAAAGCTCGACATGTCGTTCCTCATGGGCGTATTCTCCGGCGGCGACTCCCTGTCCGTGGAGCTGAAGCACAAGGTCGACGCCTTCCTGCGCGCGCACAATGCCAAGGTGCAGATCCGCGAGGGCTACGGCACGACGGAATGCGTAACGGCCAGCTGCCTGACCCCGGTCGATACCGCGCGCGACGGCTCCATCGGCATTCCCTTTCCCGATACGTTCTACAAGATCGTTCGTCCCGGTACGGCAGAGGAGGTCGCCCCCGGCGAGGAGGGCGAGATCTGCCTGTCCGGCCCGACGGTCATGCTCGGCTATCTCGACAATCCGAAGGAGACGGCGCTCGTTCTGCAGCGGCACAACGACGGCCGCATCTGGCTGCACACCGGCGACCTCGGCTGCATGGATACAGACGGCTTTGTCTATTTCCGCCAGCGCATCAAGCGCATGATCATCACCTCGGGCTACAACGTCTATCCAAGCCAACTGGAGAATATCATCGACAGCAACGAAAACGTTCTGCTGTCGTGCGTCATCGGCGTGAAGGACCCCTATAAAATGCAGAAGGTCAAGGCCTTCGTCGTGCTGAAGCCGGGCGTCGCCCCGACGGAAGCTGTCCGGCAGGACCTGATGGCCTACTGCCGCAAGCGCATCGCCAAATATGCAATGCCCTATGAGATCGAATTCCGGGAGGAGCTTCCCAAGACGCTCGTCGGCAAGGTCGCCTACCGCGTGCTGGAGGAGGAAGCGGAAAAGGAGCAGCACGCATGACGAAAGAGACTTCCCTTCCCGCAAAGCAGCGTATCTGGGAGCTGGATGCCCTGCGCGGGCTGTGCATCCTGTGCATGGTCGCCATCCACGCCTTCTGGGACCTGAGCGCCTTCGGCGGCTTTGCCTTTGACCTGCCTGGCTGGTTTCTGTTCTGCCGGCAGTACGGCCACATTCTGTTCATCCTGCTCTCCGGTCTGTGCGCTACGCTGGCCTCGCGCAGCTTTCAGCGCGGCGTGTATGTGTTTGGCGCGGCTCTCGTGATCTCGTATGTCACGTTCTTCATGGTCAACGTTCTGAACTTCCCGAGCGACATGCTCATCTGGTTCGGCATCCTGCATATGCTCGGCGTGTGCATGATGCTCTTCCCGCTGTTCAAGCGGCTGCCGGTATGGGCGCTGGCCGTGCTGGGTGTGGGCTTCGTGGCGCTCGGCGCCTGGTTCGAGACGTTCTACATCCCCGTGAAGTTTCTGTTCCCGCTCGGCCTGCGGGCCCAGGGCTTCTACTGCGGCGGAGACTACTTCCCGCTGTTGCCGGGCTTCGGCTGGTTTCTGCTCGGCGCGGTCATCGGCCGCACGGCCTACCGCAAAAAGCAGAGCCTGCTGCCGCGCGTGAACGCCGCAAATCCCGTCATCCGCTTTTTCTCATTCTGCGGGCGGCATTCGCTGCTCATCTACATGCTGCATCAGCCCGTGCTGACCATCGGCACGATCCTGATCTTCGGCTGAACCATATTCCCGATTTGACGCGGGTCTGTTCGACGCGGAAGTGTTGACAGGCCCGCGCCGTTTTGTTATAATGTATCACAGATAGATAGTGATACTATCAGAAAGCTGGGGTGCCTTATGACCCAAAAGGAGCTGCGCGAGCAGAACCGCGCCGCCGTCATTCGGGCGGCACAGGGGCGCTTCCTCGCCCAGAGCATTGACAAGACCACCATCGCCGAGATCGCCGAGGACGCCGATCTGACGCCGATGTCCGTCTACCGCTATTTCGGCAGCAAGCAGGCCATTGCCGTCGCCGTCGCCAATCATCTGCTCGACGCATATCTCGCCGAGCACAGTGCGCGCTGCGAGGCCGCCCGGACCGGTGCGCCGGAGAACGGTTATGAGACGTTTTCCCGCATATTGGGTGCATATATCGATACCTACGAGGCCCATCCGGAATACATCCGCTTTCTGCAGGACATGGCGTTCTACGCCCTGCGCGAGCAGCTGACGGAATCCGTGCGCTACATGTGCTTCAGCCGCCCCGTGGCGACCGGGCTGGACAAACCGGGGCGCGAGGCGCTCGTGCGCGGCATGGAGGACGGCTCCGTCCGCCGCGATCTCGATCTTGAGATGGTCTACCTCAATCTCGTGAACCTGCTCACGGGCGGCGTCAATTTCCGCATTCTGATCGACGAAGCAACACAAATGAAGATCATCCGCTCGTCTGCGGAGATCCTTCTGTATTATGTAAAGAACTCCGGGAGGTAAGAACGATGGAAAAGAATTATGTTGTGATGACCGACTCCTCTGCTGACCTGAATCCGGCACTGGAGCAGGAGCTGGGCGTGGATATCATCCCGCTGAGTGTCAACTGCGGCGACCGGACCTTCCTGGACTATCCGGATGAGCGCGAGATCAAAACCAGCGAGTTTTACGGCATGCTGCGCAGCGGCGCAAACGCCAAGACCGCAGCCGCGAACGTCGAAACGTTCCTCACGGCAATGTCCCGCCATCTGGAGCAGGGCAAGGACGTGCTGTATCTCGGCTTCTCATCCGGTCTGAGCAGCACCTACAGCGCCTCCGAGATCGCCGCGCAGGAGCTGCGCGAGCGCTATCCCGAGCGGAAGGTTCTGACGGTCGACACGCTGTGCGCCTCCATGGGCCAGGGCCTGCTGGTCTGGCTGACCGTGCAGGAGCTGAAGCACGGCGCAACGCTGGAGGAAGCCGCAAAGTACGCTGAGGACAACCGCCTGCACCTGTGCCACTGGTTCACGGTCGACGATCTGTTCTTCCTGAAGCGCGGCGGCCGCGTCTCGGCGGCGACGGCCCTCGTCGGCAGCGCACTCGGCATCAAGCCCGTGCTTCATGTGGACAACGAAGGCCACCTCATCAACGTCTCGAAGGCCCGCGGCCGCAAAAATTCCATCCTCGCGCTGGTCGACCGCATGGAGAGAAGCGCCATTGAGCCGGAAAAGCAGACCGTCTTCATCAGCCACGGCGACTGCCTTGCAGACGCGGAATTCCTGGCGCAGGAGGTCCGCCGCCTGCACGTCCCGCGCATCGAGATCAACTACGTCGGCCCAGTCATTGGCGCGCACTCCGGTCCCGGCACACTGGCGCTGTTCTTCCTCGGAACAGCGCGCTGAGCCACATAGAATTCATAGAATTACAGAAAAACTGCTGCGGTCCATTGCTCGGATCGCAGCGGTTTTTCAGATATCTCTTCTGCCCTCGAGCGCGCGCAGCAGCGTGACCTCGTCGGCATATTCCAGCTGACTGCCGACGGGGATGCCGTAGGCAAGGCGCGTCACGCGCACCTCCAGCGGGCGCAGCAGGCGGGAAAGATACATGGCGGTCGCCTCGCCCTCCGTGTCCGGGTTCGTGGCCATGATGACCTCGCGCACGCCGCCCTTGCCGACACGCTCAAGCAGCTCGCGGATGCGCAGATCGTCCGGGCCGACCTGATTCAGCGGGGAGATCACGCCGTGCAGCACATGGTACACGCCGTGGTATTCCCGGGCGCGCTCCATGGCGACAACATCCTTTGGCTCCGCCACGACGCAGATGAGGCCGTGGTCGCGCTCCTCATCCTCGCAGATGGGGCAGATGTCACGGTCCGTCAGGTTCTGGCATACGGGGCACAGGTGGACAGACTTCCGCGCCTCGAGCAGGGCGTCGGCGAATTCCTCCGCCTCCTCCTGCGGCTGGGACAGTAAGTAAAACGCCAGCCGCTGTGCCGTCTTGCCGCCGATGCCCGGCAGCTTGGCAAACTGTTCCGTCAGCCGCTCCAATGCGGCGGGAAAAACGCGCATCAGAACAGGCCGCCGAGATTCAGGCCGCCGGTCAGGCGGGACATATTCTGTGACGCCTCAGCCTCGGCCTTGCGCATGGCCTCGTTCACTGCGGCAACGACCATATCCTGCAGCATTTCGACATCCTCGGGGTCGACAGCCTCCGGATCGATCGTCAGGGAGACGACCTCGTGCTTGCCGTTCACAACGGCCTTGACCACGCCGCCGCCCGCAGCAGCCTCATACTGCTTGACCTCAAGCTCCTCCTGCATCTTCAGCATGTCCTGCTGCATTTTCTGGGCCTGCTTGATCATGTTCATGTTCATGCCGCCGCCCATCGGGCCGCGATAACCGCCTTTTGCCATGGTGTATTTCTCCTTTTCTGCCAAATCAAATTCAGTTATTTCAATTATTTCAAATCGACCAGCTCAGGGTGCTCCTCCCCGAAGCTCACGAGCCGTGCAAAGCCCTCGTTCGGCTTTTCTGCCTTTCCGGAAGCAATGCGCACCCGCACAGGCCTGCCCAGCAGGGCCGTGGCGGCGTCCGACACCGGCCGGAGGACCTCCGGCTTGTTGATGAGGTTCCGCACGAATTCCGTCTCCGTCTGCAGCTCCAGAACGTCCCCGTGCAGCGTACCGCGCACCGGCGCATTGTCCTGCGTGGAGAACATGGCCTGCTCCGGCAGCGGGAGCGTCGTTTTCAGCCGCTTGACGAGCTCCGGCCAGAAGCCCGGCGGGGCCTCCGTGGGCGCAGGCTGCTGCGGCTCCGGGGCCGTCTCCGGCTCCTCCGGCGCTGCCTGTTCCTGCTGCGCCTGCTCCTCCTGCTGCGGTGCGGCAGCGACGGGCACGACACCGCGCGCCAGACGCTCCTCCACGCGGCACAGGCGGGCATTGAGCGACTCGGCATCCAGACTGGCCTCCGGCTCGCACAGGCGCACAAGGCAGAGCTCGGCGTCGATGCGTCGGTTCGCGCTGGCATTGAAGCCCGCCGCCGTATCGCGCAGGACGGCCGTGATGCGCAGCAGCTCGCCCGGGCTGAGCAGCGGCTGCAGCGTGCGCAGCTCCTGCGGCGTGCAGATGCCGGAGATCATCTGGATCCCGGCCTGCGGGGCCGTGCGCAGGATGAGCAGGTCGCGCGCCACGGCGCACAGCTCATCCAGCATGGCGCCGAGGTCCTTGCCCTCGGCATACTGCGTGTTGAAAATAGAAAGCGCCGCAGCCGCATCATGCTTCCCGACAGCCTCCATGAGCGCTGCCGTCTGCCGCGCGCCTGCGAGGCCGAGGACCTTGCAGGCCTCGTCGACCGTCACCGCGCCCTGCGCAGCGGAGGCGCACTGGTCGAGCAGGCTCACCGCATCGCGCAGACCGCCGTCTGCCAGCCGCGCCAGAAACGCAGCCGCATCCGGCTCGAGCTCGATGCTCTCCTGATAGGCGATATAATTCAGACGGCCCACGATATCCTCCGGCACGATGCGCCGGAAGGCGAAGCGCTGGCAGCGCGACAGGATCGTGGCCGGCACCTTATGCAGCTCCGTCGTCGCCAGAATGAACAGCAGGTGCTCCGGCGGCTCCTCGATGATCTTGAGCAGGGCGTTGAACGCGCTCAGCGAGAGCATATGCACCTCGTCGATGATATACACGCGCTTTTTGACCTCCGCCGGGGTATAGACGGCGTCGTCGCGCAGGGCACGGACGCTGTCCACGCCGTTATTCGAGGCGGCGTCGATCTCCAGCACATCCATGCACGCGCCCGCATCGATGCTCCGGCAGGCGGCGCAGCGGTTGCAGGGGTTGCCGTCCTGCGGGTTTTCGCAGTTCACAGCCTTGGCCAGAATTTTGGCGCAGGTCGTCTTGCCGGTACCGCGCGTGCCCGTGAACAGATAGGCATGGCTCAGGCGGCCGGTCTGGAGCTGATTCTTCAGAGTCTGGGTCACGCCCTGCTGGCCGACGACGTCGTCAAAGGTCTGCGGGCGGTATTTGCGGTAAAGTGCCTGATACATGTCATCATCTCCCAGTGCATAGTATACGCGAAAACAGCGCAAATTGCAATCGCGCCGGTGCAAAAAACGCGCGGGAGGGGCGTCCCTTCCGCGCGTTCTATTGTCCATTCCGATCCATGACAAGATCGCACACCCATATTTGAATCCGGAACCATTTCCGTTTCCCGAACAGCCAGCTCAGCAGCGGCGTCCTTGCGGCACACGGACAGATCCGCTTAATGCTGCTCGGTTCCCCGCCTGACATGGTTCACGGGAGCCCGTTGCGCAAGACCGATGCCTCAACACCGCTTATTCGGACAGCAAAACAGCACGAACCCGGGTATGGGAGTTCATCCCTGCTATAGCGGATTGCAGGTCACAGGGCACCGCTATCTCCCCGACTAGTGCGACCTTGTCACAGACCGGAATGGCCTGATTCAGCCCTCGTTCAGCTTCTTTTCAATGTAATCGGCAAGCTCACCGATGGTGGTCAGCTCTGCCATATCGTTCTGGTCAAAATCCACGCCGAGCTCTTCTTCCATGTCCATCATCATTTCGACCATGTCCATCGAGTCGAGCTGCAGGCTCTTAAACGTCGTATCCCAGTGCAGCGAATCCTTCGGGAAATCGAACTGCTCTGCCAGATATGTCGTGATCCGTTCAAACATCGTTCTTCGCTCCTGTCTTTGACGCGCTGCAAAGTCGCGCCTCTCTCCTCCCTATATCATACGGATTTTTTCCGTAAAGTCAAGAGAAATTTTTTCAGGGGCGTTCCAGCTGTCATCCTAAAAAGTCTTTCAGCACTTTAGAACGCGACGGATGGCGCAGCTTGCGCAGAGCCTTCGCCTCGATCTGGCGGATGCGCTCGCGTGTGACGTTAAATTCTTCCCCGACTTCCTCCAGCGTATGCATGCGGCCGTCCGTCAGGCCGTAACGCAGGCGCAGCACGCGCTCCTCCCGCGGCGTGAGCGTTTTCAGCACACCCGCCAGCTGCTCGCGCAGCATGGCATAGGACGCGGCATCCGCAGGCTCCTCGGCCTCGTCGTCCTGAATGAAGTCGCCGAGGTGGCTGTCATCCTCCTCGCCGACCGGCGTCTCGAGTGAGATGGGCTCCTGCCCGATGCGCATGACCTCCTCGACCTTCTCCAGCGGGAGATGCAGCTTGTGCGCGATCTCCTCGGGCGACGGCTCGTGGCCCAGCTCCTGCAGCAGCTCATGGTTGGCGCGGGAGACGCGGTTGATGGTCTCGACCATGTGTACCGGAATGCGGATCGTGCGGGCGTGGTCGGCAATGGCGCGGGAAATGGCCTGTCGGATCCACCAGGTCGCATAGGTGGAGAATTTATAGCCCTTCGTGTAGTCGAACTTGCCGACGGCCTTGATGAGGCCGAGATTGCCCTCCTGGATGAGATCGAGGAACGGCAGGCCGCGGCCGACATAACGCTTTGCGATGGAAACGACGAGACGAAGGTTGGCCTCTGTCATTTTTTTCTGGGCCTCTTCATCGCCCTCGGCCATGCGCACGGCGAGCTTGTGCTCCTCCTCCAGCGTGAGCAGGGGGATCTTGCCGATCTCCTTGAGGTACATGCGCACCGGGTCGTTCAGGCTCATATTTTCGGAGAGATCCTCCGTGTCGATGATCTTCTCCTCCTCGATCAGCTCGAGGTCCTCCTCGCTCGGGAGCATCTCCTCCGGCTTGGACAGCAGCTCCACGACGTCGGAGACGTCGATCTCAACTCCGGCCTCGTCCAGCGCCTCGTAGATCAGCTCCGTCTGCTTTTCATCCGCATCGATCGCCTCGAGCGTATCGATGAGGTCCTTGGAGGCGATCTTTTTCTCCCGCTTCGCCTTTTCCAAAAGCGCGCGGAGCTTCTCGTTCATCTGCACCTGTTCTTCCATCGCTTACGAACCTCCATATCCTTTTTTCTTCTTCAGATCCCGCTGCATGGCAAGCAGGTCGCTGGCGTCGCTCACGCGCGCCTTGGCCCGCTCCTCACGCAGGATGCGCAGGTAATCCGCCAGCGCCGTTTCGGACAGCGGCGGCTCCTGCTTCTGCAGCACGGCCGTCAGATGCGCCATTTCCGCCAGGCTCAGGCTGTCTGCCAGCGCCGCAGGCGTGATGGCAAGATCGTTCTGCCACCGCTCGCACAGAGCGGCATAGACCCGGCCGAACAGCGGCACGGAGAAATCCTCCGCCGTCAGGCCCTCCGTCTGCGCCAGCAGAGCAGGCTCGCGGAACAGCATGCGCAGCAGGCCCTCCTCCGCCACGGCGGAGCGGACGTTGTCGTAGCGCAGCTCGCGCTGGAACGGCTGAACGGCTGCGGCCGGGTCCATCTCCCGGCGCGTCTCCTCGCGCTTCTCCTGCCGCAGCAGGCGCTTGCGGGCGCGGTCGATCTCCATGCGCAGCACGTCCGGCGAAAGCCCTGCCGCCTCGGCGGCACGCGTGCCGTAGACCTCGCGCTCCACCGCCGTGCCGAAGCCCGCGATAAGAGCGGCGGCCTGCTTGGCAAATTCCACCTTCTGCTCGTCCTGTGAGAGATCAAAGCGCATCTGCAGCGAGCGCAGGCGGTACTCTGCCTGATTCTCGCAGCCCTCCAGCAGCAGGCGGAAGCGGTCCGCGCCGTATTTCTTCAGGAATTCATCCGGGTCCTTTGCGCCGCGCATCCGCAGGATGCGCACCCGCAGGCCCGTCCGCTCCAGCATGGGGATGGCGCGCTGGGTGGCGTTCTGCCCGGCTTCGTCGCCGTCGTAGGTCAGCACAAGCTCATCGGTATATTTGGACAGCATGTCCGCGTGCTCCTGCGTCAGCGAGGTGCCGAGCGAGGCCACCGCACAGTCGAAGCCATATTGATGCAGCGCGATGGCATCCATATAGCCCTCCGTGAGGATGATGAATTCCCGCTTGCTTTTCTTGACGACATTCATGGCGAAAAGGTTCCGCCGCTTGTTAAAAATAATCGTTTCCGGCGAGTTCAGGTACTTCGGCGTCGAATCGTCCATGACGCGGCCGCCGAAGCCGATGACATTGCCGCGCACGTCGATGATGGGGAACATCAGTCGGTTGCGGAAGCGGTCATAGAGTGTCCCCTTGTCGCGGTTCTGGCTGAGGAGGCCCGCCTCAAGCAGTTCCTCCTTCGTGTAGCCCTTTGCCGTCATAACGTCAAGCAGAGCCGTCCAGCGATTCGGCGAATAGCCGAGGCCGAAGCGTGTGACCGTCTGGCCGGAGACGCCGCGCTTTTGCAGATAGGCCCGCGCCTCCTCTCCCGCCGGGGTTTTGAGCTGGGCGTGATAGAACTGCGCCGCCGCGCGGCACAGCGCCCAGAGCCGTTCTTTTTTCTTATACTGCGACTGATAAGCGCCATCGTCCGGGACCTCGAGGCCCGCGCGCTTTGCCAGAAAGCGCACGGCGTCGCCGTAGGTGAGGTTCTCGATCTCCATGATGAAATTCACCACGCCGCCGCCCTTATGGCAGCCGAAGCAGTAGAAAATGCCCTTCTCCGGCGCGACGGAGAACGACGGCGTCTTTTCGCCATGGAAGGGGCAGAGGCCAAACAGATTGCTGCCCCGGCGCGTCAGCGCGACATATTGCCCGACGACGTCCTCGATGGGATTCCGGGCGTTGAGTTCATCCAGAAATGCCGGGGGAAAAGCCACGGCTCTGCCTCCTTTCAGCCACGCACCTGCCAGCCGGTCGGAATGAACAGCTCGTCATACTTGTACATGGCATATTTGTCCGTCATGCCCGCGATATAATCGCACACGACGCGCGGAAGCCCCTCGAACGTGAGCTGCGGCTGGAAATCCTGCGGCAGCGCCTCGGGATGGGCGATGTAATAGGTATAAAGCTCCTGCAGGATGCGGCGGGCCTTGGATTCCTCGCCTTTGGCGACCGGATTCTTGTAGACGCGCTCAAACATGAACTGGCGCAGGGCCTGCATGGTCTGCTCGATCTCGGGTGTCATGCCCAGCTCGCCCGTGCCGCGGGAGTGGAAGATCATATCCGTCACGAGCGTGTTGATGCGCTCGCGGTGGGTCTCGCCGAGCACGTCGGAGATCTCGCACGGAATGTCGTCATTCGTCAGGATCCCGGCGCGCATGGCGTCGTCGATGTCGTGGTTGATATAGGCGATCTGGTCGGATTTGCGGACGATCTGCCCCTCGAGCGTCTCCGGCATGCGGCTGTGGCTCGAATGGCCGAGGATGCCCATGCGAACCTCATAGGTCAGGTTCAGGCCCTGCCCGTCCTTCTCCAGCACGTCCACAACGCGCAGAGACTGCTCGTTGTGGCGGAACGGCTCGCCCATGACCTCCGTCAGCGCAACCTCGCCCGCGTGGCCGAACGGCGTGTGACCGAGATCGTGGCCGAAGGCAATGGCTTCGGCCAGGTCCTCGTTCAGACGCAGGGCGCGCGTGATGGTGCGCGCGATGCGCGCGACCTCCAGCGTGTGCGTCATACGCGTGCGGTAGTGATCGCCCTCCGGCTGCAGGAAGACCTGCGTCTTGTGCATAAGGCGGCGGAAGGACTTGCTGTGCAGAATGCGGTCGGAGTCCCGCTGATAGCAGGTCCGCACGTCGTTTTCCTGCGCCTCCTCCGGCCGCGGGCGGCCGCGCGTGGCATCGGAAAACTGCGCACGCTCGCTGAGGCAAAGGTGCTCGGTCCATTCCAGTTCTTCCCGGATCGTCATCGGCATTTCCTCCCGTCTGTCGCTCGGCGCGTTCGCTCAGGGAAGCGGGAACGCGCGGTATTCCTGTTTTCCGATCAGCCCCTCGATCGTCCCGGCCGAAAGGTCGGTCACCCGCTCGAGGAAGCCCTGCGTCTGCTCCTCAGGCAGCAGCAGATCCAGCTCGACATCCGCGCCGAACTGCGTCTCGCGGATCATGCCGCCGAATGCGGCGACCTCGAGCCGGATGCGCTCATACCAGCTGTAGGGGCACGGCAGATAGACATTCGTCCAGATGCGCTTGATGGAGCGCCCTGCGGCATCCACGGCGATCTTGGCTCCGTGAGCATAGGCGCGCACAAGGCCGCCCGCGCCGAGCAGGATGCCGCCGAAATAGCGCGTCACGACGCACGTTACATTGTAAAGCTCCTCCCGCTGCAGCACCTGCAGCACCGGCATACCTGCCGTGCCGCCCGGCTCGCCGTCATCGGAAAAGCGCGTTGCGCCGTCGCGGATGATGTAGGCGTAGACATTGTGGGTCGCATCCCAGTACTGCTCGCGCATCTGCTTCAGCCGCGCGAGCGCCTCCTCCTCCGTCTCCGTCAGGAAGATGTGCCCGATGAAGCGGGAGCGGCGCTCGATGAACTGTGCCTCGCCGTCGCCGGTGGGGACGAGATACTCCTTCATGCCTCCGGCTCCTTTACAAAGCGCTTCAGGCGGCCGAACAGCTCCTCGCGGCAGACAGCCTCGACCTCGACGCCCTCCGGCAGGTAATCCACGCGGAGCACCTGCGCCTGCTCGTGCAGCTGGGCCAGCGCCCCCGCGTCGGAATACGGCAGCAGGAACACGGCCCGATGGAGCCGGCCCGTCAGCGTCTCCTCGATGCGCGTGAGCAGCTCGTCCATGCCGATGCCGCTGCGCGCGCACATGGGGATGTTCTTCTCGCCGATGGGGAGATTCGAGACGTCGCCGACGAGGTCGGCCTTGTTATAGCAGCGCAGCACGGGCACACCGGGCTTCGCCAGCTTGTCGATCAGCCGGTCGACGACCTCGATGTGCGCCTCGCGGTGCGGGTCGGACGCATCGATGACATGCAGCAGCAGGTCCGCATACTGCAGCTCCTCCAGCGTGGCCTGAAAGGCCTCGATGAGATGATGCGGCAGCTTGGCGATGAAGCCGACGGTATCGGACAGCAGGATCTCCAGATGATCCGACACCTTCAGGCGGCGGGTCGTCGTGTCCAGCGTGTCAAACAGCCGGTCGTTGGCCGGGATGCCCGCGCCCGTAAGAGCGTTGAGCAGGGTGGACTTGCCTGCATTTGTGTAGCCGACCAGCGCCACGACGGGAATGGAGTTCTTCACGCGGCGCTCACGCTGCGTGGCGCGCACGCGGCGCACCTCGTCCAGCTCCGCCTGCAGGCGGGTGATGCGCTCGCGGATGTGGCGGCGGTCCGTTTCGAGCTTCGTCTCACCGGGGCCGCGCGTGCCGATGCCGCCGCCCAGGCGGGACATCGAAGTGCCCATGCCGGAGAGCTTCGGCAGCAGGTACTGATACTGCGCCAGCTCGACCTGCAGGCGGCCCTCGGCCGTTTTGGCGCGCTGGGCAAAGATATCCAATATCAGGGCGCTGCGGTCCAGGACGGTCGCATCCGTCAGCTCCTCCAGCGCGCGGATCTGGGACGGCGAGAGGTCGTTGTCAAACAC
>ENA-UOJQ01001063-UOJQ01001063.1-human-gut-metagenome-genome-assembly--contig:-P63-NODE-1063-length-24424-cov-7.121302_pt1 | contig 24424 bp, 17 predicted proteins | sample MGYA00242352_ERZ723899 | MGnify/ENA metagenome assembly ERZ723899
TTTAACGCGAAAGGAAACACTGACGGTTTCCTTTCACACTTTTCTTCCCTCCGGAACCTTTGGCTGGGCAGTTTTTTCAACAGTCCGCAGCTCACGTCGTGATCCGGCGTGGGCTTTTCTTTTCGCACGGCGTGTGTTACAATAGGTAAAAAGAGGTGAGGAACATGCTGGAGCTTTGGCTTTGCCCGAGCAGAAAACAGAACACGGCCCGCGTGATGCAGGCGCTCTGCGAAAAAACGGCGCAGCGCATCCTGGTCGTGCCGGAGCAGTTCTCCCACGAGGCCGAACGCATGCTCTGCCGCGCGGGCGGCGACACGATCAGCCGCTTTGCCGAGGTCCTGAGCTTTTCCCGGCTGGCCTCGCGCGTGTTTTCCATCGAGGGCGGCTCCGCCTGCGAGGAGACGGACGCGGGCGGACGGCTGCTGCTGATGGCGCTGGCTGTGGAGCAGGTGCGCCCGCGGCTGAAGCTGTTCGGTGCCAGCACGTCCCGGCCGGAATTTTTGCTGCAGCTGCTCGACACGCTGGAGGAATTCCGCGCCTACTGCCTGCGGCCGGAGCTGCTGCGCGCGGCATCGGAGAAGCTCAGCGGTGCGCTGGCCGTGAAGACCGAGGAATTTGCCCTCCTGATGGAGAGCTATGACGCCGCCTGCGCCAATGCGGGACAGGATCCGTCCAGCCGCCTGACGCGGCTTGCCGCCGCGCTGGAGACGGGGACGTTTGCCGCGGGACGGCAGCTGTATCTCGACGGCTTTACCGACCTGAACGGCGTGGAGCTGGAGATCCTGACGCAGCTCCTTGCAGGCGGGGCGGAGGTGACCGTTGCGCTGAGCTGCGACAGCCCGGCGGGCGGTGCGCAAATTTTCGATGCTGCGCGGGATACGATCCGCAGCCTGCAGAGAGCGGCCCGGCAGGCGGGCGCGGCGGTACAGCTCCGGGAATTCCCGGCAGAGGATGAGGCTTTTTCGCCTCTGCTGCGCGCGCTGTTCGGCAGGGGAGCGGCCTGCCCGGCGCTTCCGGGCGTCTGCCTTCCGTGCGCGCCGGATATCGAGACGGAGTGCCGCGCTGCGGCGGGTGAAATTCTGCGAAGGATGGAGGGCGGCGCGCGCTGGCGCGACATTGCTGTGGCCTGCGCCGACCCGGAGACCTATCGTCCGGTGCTCGAGACCGTCCTGCGCCGTGCGGGCATCCCGGCCTATTTTGCCGGAACGCGTGATCTGCTCCGTGAGCCGGTCGTGCGCATGCTGCTTGCCGCGCTGGAGGCGGCCTCGGGCGGCATGGAGCAGGAGGCCGTTCTGGCGTACTTAAAATCTGGCCTTTCTCCGCTGGACGCCGCCGCGTGCGACGCACTGGAGAACTATGCCGTGATCTGGAACATTCAGGGTGCGCGCTGGGAGCGCGAATGGACGATGGACCCGGCCGGGCTGCACGGCCGTGCCGCACCGCCGGAGCGATTGGCCGAGCTGAACGCATGGCGCGCAGAGACGATCGCCCCCCTGTCCGCCCTGCGGCGCGGTTTGCGCGCCGCGCAGAATACGGGCGAGATGGTGCTGGCGCTCTATCATTTTCTGGAGCAGACCGGTCTGCGCGAGCGGCTGAACGAGCGTGCGCAGGAGGCCTATCGGAGCGGCAGTCTGCAGAAGGCGCAGGAGCTGACGCAGGTCTACGGCATTGTCTGCACGGTGCTGGAGCAGCTGTACGGCGTGCTTGGCCGTACCGTCCGCACGGCGGACGCATTTTTCCATATTTTCCGTGTTGTGCTGAGTCAATATGACATTGGCACGATCCCGGCTCAGCTCGACAGCGTTACGGTCGGCAGCGTCATGTCGCTCCGCCGCGCGGATGTGCCGCATCTGCTGCTGCTCGGCGCGAACGAGGGGGCGTTCCCGGCTGCTGCCGCGCCGCGCAGCCTCTTGACGGATGCCGAGCGCGCCAGCCTGCAGCGCATGGGGCTGGAGGTCGGCCCTGCTGCTTCGGCCCGGCTTGATCGCGAGCTTGCCGCCATGGCGAGCGTGCTGGAGGCGCCGCGGCGCTCACTGTGGGTCAGCGCCGTGCAGGAGCGGGAATCCTACTTTTTCCACCGGCTGACGGAGCTGCAGCCGCAGGCGGTGCGCGGGGCGACGGATGAGGCGCTGGTGCTGCGCGCGCCGCAGGCCTATCTGGAGCGTTGGCTGCCCGCCGCGGGCGGCCTGCTGCAGGAGCCGATGTTTGCCGGGGCTGCCGCGCGTGCGGAGCAGGCCCGGACCTATTCGCCCGGCTCGCTCCGGCCGGAGACGGCGCGGGCGCTCTATGGCGCGGAGCTGCACTTCTCCTCTTCGCGCATCGATGTGCTGGCCGGGTGCCGCTTTGCGCATTTTCTGCAGTACGGCCTGCGGGCGCAGGAACGCGAACCGGCGGAATTCGACAGCCGGTTCTACGGCACGTTCGTGCACGACGTGCTGGAGCATGTCGTGCAGCAGACGGAGCGCGAGGGAGGGTTTGCTGCCGTGCCGCGCAGCCGGGTGCAGGAACTGGCGCAGGAGCGCATGGAGCAGAACGCACAGACCCTGCTCGAGACCTTCCCGGACTCCGGCCGGACGGGCTATCTGCTCCGGCGGACGTTTGACGAGGTGACGCAGGTCGTCGACGAGCTGTATGACGAGCTGTCCGTCTCCGCCTTCCGCCCGAAATTCTGTGAGCTGGAATTCTCGGCGCGCGGCGCGCTGCCGGGTGTGGCCTTTTCCGGGGAACGCTGCCGCGGCGTTGTGGAGGGTTTCGTTGACCGTGTAGACGTCTGGCAGAGCGGCGGACGGCCCTATGTCCGTGTCGTGGACTACAAGACCGGCAAAAAGAGCTTCGATTATACGAACGTGCTGCACGGGCGCGGGCTGCAGATGCTGCTGTATCTCTTTGCCCTCGTCCGGCAGGGCGGACATCTGCTCCATGGCGAGCCGCTGCCTGCGGGCGTGCTGTATTTCCCGGCGCGCATCGAGCGCGTCTCCGTGCGCGACCGTCTTGCGCAGGCCGAGATCGAAAAGGAACGCCGCAAGCAGCTGCGCCGCTCCGGCGTGCTGCTGAACAGCGATCCGGTGCTCGAGGCTATGGAGCCGTGCGGCGGGAGCCCGCGTTTTCTGCCGTATACGCTTGACAAGGAGGGGCGGAAAACTGGCGACCTTGCCTCGTTTGCCCAGCTTGCCCAGCTGGAGCGCTTCGTGTTCCGGACCGTGGCCGCGCTCGGCGACGAGCTGGCGGACGGCCGCATCGACCCGGATCCCTGCATCCGCGATGCAAAGGACAGCGCCTGTGCGTTCTGCCCCTATTCTGAGGTCTGCGCCGGACATGAACAGCCTCGCTGGCTGAAGAAGATCACGGCGGAGGAATTCTGGCAGACGCTGGAAAGGAGAGAGCATGGCTGAGATCGTATTGACGCCCGGACAGCGGGCGGCGGTGGAGAGCCGCGGCTGCGCCCTGCTGGTCGCGGCGGCCGCAGGCTCCGGTAAGACCCGCGTTCTGATCGACCGCGTGCTCGATCAGGTCATCCGCGAGGGCAGGCGTGTTGACGAATTCCTGCTCATCACCTTCACGCAGGCGGCCGCTGCAGAGCTGCGCGGCAAGCTGCTGGCGGAGCTGAACCGCCGCCTTGCCGCCGACCCGGAGAACCGCCATCTGCAGCGGCAGCTCAGCCGCGTCTATCTGGCGCAGATCTCCACGGTCCACAGCTTCTGCGCGGCGCTCCTGCGGGACTATGCCCATGTTCTGGAGCTGCCCGCCGATTTCCGCCTTGCGGACGAGCAGGAGGCGGCCGCCTTGCGGGAGCGCGCCGTGCGCGCCGTTCTCGAGGAGGCCTATGCCGATCCGTCGCCCGCCGTGCGCGCTGCGCTGGATCTGCCCGGTGCAGGACGGGACGACCGCGCGCTGCAGGAGCTGATCGTGCGCGTCTACACGAACCTGCAGTGCTATCCCGATCCGGCTGCGACGGCGGACCGCTGGGCGGCCATGCTGGATGTGACGGCCTGCACGGACCCCGGCCAGACGATCTGGGGCGAGTGGCTGCTGCGGGAGCTGCAGCGCGGCCTGCAGAGCGATGCGGCCATGCTGCGCCGCGCGCTGGCGCTTGCTGAGGAGAACGAGGCCGTTTCTGCCTATGTGCCCGTGCTGCAGGCCAATCTCCTGCTGCTCGAGGCGCTGGCCTCTGCCGGATCGTGGGAGGCGCTTGCGCGCATCCCGCCGGATTTCGGCCGTTTCCCGGCGATCCGAAAATGCGCCGACCCGGAGACGCAGGAGCGCATCAAGCGCCTGCGCACGGACACCGTCGCGCGCGTGCGGCGCAGGCTCGAGCCGTTCTCTTTGCAGCCGGACGAGACGCTGCGGGAGCTCAGCGGAAGCGCGGAGGCGCTGCGCGGACTGCTGGCCCTGACGCGGGCATTTTCCGCGCGCTTTGCGGCGGAAAAGAGCAGAAGGCACCTGCTCGACTACAACGATCTGGAGCATTTTGCCCTTCGCCTGCTGACGGACCGCTCCGGCGCGCCGACGGCGGCCGCCCGCGAGGTGGCCGGGCGCTACGCCGAAATTCTCGTGGACGAATATCAGGATACGAACCGCGTGCAGGAGGCAATTTATTCCGCGATCTCGCGGGAGGGCCGCAATGTGTTCCTTGTTGGCGACGTGAAGCAGTCCATCTACCGCTTCCGTCTGGCCGACCCGACCATTTTTCTGGAAAAATACCGCACGTTTGCGGAGAAGCCCGCTGCAGGAGAGCCGCGCCGCATCCTGCTTTCGGATAATTTCCGTTCCCATGCAGAAATTTTGTCCGCGGCGAACGATGTTTTCCGCCTGACGATGACGGAGCGGACCGGCGGCCTTGTCTACGGCGATGCCGAGGCGCTGCGCGCCAACCGGACATTCCCGGACATGGGGCAGCCTGCCGTGGAGCTGCATGCCATCGACTACAGCCCGGCCGGGGACGGCGCGCCGCCGGACCGCGCGGCGGCCGAGGCGGAGTTTGTCGCCGCGCGCATCGCGGAGATGCTGCGGCAGGAGGAGAAGATCCCGGACGGCGACGGGCTGCGGCCCATCGGGCCCGGAGATATCGTCATCCTGATGCGCTCGCTTTCCGGCCGGACGCAGACCTATCTCGACGCCCTGCGGCGGCACGGCATTCCGGCCTCCTGCGGCAGCGACGACCTGTTTGCCGCAGAGGAGATCCGCTTCCTCTTCGCACTGCTGCAGATCATCGACAACCCGCATCAGGATATCCCGCTGCTGACGGTGCTGCTCTCGCCGTTTGGCGGCTATCCTGCCGACGCGTTGGCCCGGCTGCGCGCCGGGGACCGGGACGCTGACCTTTACACGCTGCTTTGCGAAAGCAAAGCGCCCATCTGCGCCGTGCTGGAGGACCTGCGCCGCACGGCGCAGGAGGCGCCGCTGCGCACCCTGCTCGAGGAGGCGGAGGAGCGGCTCCTGCTGCCCGCGCTCTGTGCCGCTCTGCCGAACGGCCCGCAGCGGCAGCGGAATCTGGCGGCGTTCCGCTCGATCGCGGATTCCTTTGAGCGCGCAGGCGGCTGCGGTCTGCCCGGCTTCCTGCGCCATCTGGAGGGCCTGCGGGAGCGTGGCGTGCCGTCAAGCGGCGGCGCGGCGGCCGGGGCCGTTCGGCTGATGACCATCCACAGCTCCAAGGGGCTGGAATTCCCGGTCGTATTTCTGGCGGACCTGTGCAAGAGCTTCAACCGCACGGACTCGCGGGCCAATGTGCTCATCGACCCTGTGCTGGGGCTTGGCTCAAACTGCTATGACCCCGCAGCGCGTATCCTTTGCCCGACCATTGCGCGGCAGACCATTGCGCGCAGATTGGATCAGGAGGCCGTTTCGGAGGAAATGCGCGTGCTCTATGTCGCCATGACGCGGCCGCAGTACCGCTTGATCATGACCTGCTGCGCCGCCCGCCTGACGCGCAGGCTCGAGAGCTATGCGCAGGGACTGAGCCTGCCGCCGGATGCCGCCCTGCTGGAGGGCGCGGATTCCTTGGGCGACTGGATCCTGCTTGCTGCGATGACCCGGCCGGAGGCGGGCGAGCTGTTCGCTGCGGCCGGGCAGCCGGACTGTGCGCTGCAGGGCGGCCACCCGTGGCGCATTCAACTCCATACTGCTGTGCAGGCCGCCCCGGAGGCGGGGACTGCCGCATCGGCCGAACCGGCGTGTGAGCAGCCGCCGGAGCCGCGCTTCCTTCCACCCTATGGCCACGCAGCGGCGGTGACGATGCCGACAAAGCTGACAGCGACGCAGCTCAAGGGCCGCGAACTGGATAACGAGGCGGCCGAGCAGACCGCACAGGCGCCGAAGCTTCATTTCCCGGTCCCGCGCTTCGAAGAGGGGAGAAGGGCGTTGACAGCGGCGGAGCGCGGCACGGCGCTGCACCTTGCCATGCAGCACCTGAACTATGCAGCCTGCGCAGACGAGTCAGGGCTTCGTTCGGAACTGGAGCGGCTCGGACGGCAAAAATTCCTGACGCCGCAGCAGCTTGAGGCTGTCGACCCGGAACGGCTGCGCCGCTTCTTTGCCTCTCCGCTGGGGCAGCGTGTGCTGAAGGCCCCACAGGTTGTGCGGGAGTTCAAATTCTCCGTGCTGGACGACGGCGCGAATTATGATCCGGCGCTGGAGGGGGAGGAGATTTTGCTGCAGGGCGTTACGGACTGCTGCCTCATCGAGCTGGACGGCCTGGTCATTCTTGATTTCAAGAGTGACCGCCTGCGCCCCGGTGCGGAGCGCGAGCGCGCGGAATACTATCGCGGTCAGCTTGATGCCTACAGCCGCGCGCTGTCGCGTATTTTTGAGCTGCCGGTGTCGGAGCGCATTGTGTATTTCTTTGCAACGGACACCGCCGTCAGCCTGTAAAGAAGGCAACACCGCATAATTGCAGCTTCGGCCTTCGCCGGTTATTTTTTGCCGATCCATCAGTTCGAAAAGTTTGAGGTACACAAAGTACATCTGCACTTTTCAAACTTTGTCTCGACAAAAAATCCCTCGGCGAATGCTCTCGCTGAATTATGCGGTGCTGCCTGAAAAATCCCGGCCCTACATGGTGATCTTCCATGCAGGGCCGGGGAATTATTCTGATATTACGCCTTTACCGCGCGGACAAAGGCTGCGGGGTCGGCGGCCTTGAAATAGGCGCTGCCCGCGACGAGGACGTTCGCGCCGTTATCGCGGCAGATCTTTGCCGTCTCCACATTGACGCCGCCGTCAACCTCCAGCTCGCAGGCTGGGTTCTGCTCGTCGATCCACTGGCGGAGCCGATGCAGCTTCGGCATGGTACTGTGCAGGAACGACTGTCCGCCAAAGCCCGGCTCGACTGTCATCACAAGGATGAGATCGCACAGCGGCAGGAACGGCAGCACGGCCTCTGCAGGGGTGTTCGGCTTGACGGAAATGGCAGCGCGCACACCGTTTTCCCGGATGCGGCGCAGGGCCTCGAGCGTGTTTTCCTGCGTGTCGGCCTCAACATGGAGCGTGAGGATGCTGCTTCCGGCCTTGCAGAACGCGTCAACATAGCGGATGGGCCGCTCGATCATCAGATGGACATCCAGCGGCAGGGGGGCGATGCGCGAAATGGCAGCGACGACCGGGATGCCGATGGTGATATTCGGAACAAACATGCCGTCCATGACGTCGACGTGGACATAATCGGCTCCTGCGGCGGGCAGAGAGCGGATATCTCGCTCCAGATTGACAAAATCCGCGGACAAAATGGACGGTGCGACCTTGATCATAGTGTAAATAACCTCCTTGCAGTTCTTCCTGAACCTCTGCTCTTCATTATAGCGAATTTTCTGGGGCTGTCAATTTGAAAATGGATGGAATTTCCATGATTTTTCCCGGCGGAGCGGCGCAAACTAGGCTCGAAATCAAGCAAAGGAGGAACCGTTCATGAGCTGTGATTGCCATGCCAACCATTGCATCCAGTGCTCCGTTACCCAGTGCCGGAACCACTGCAGCGACGAAAACTACTGCTCGCTCGAGCGCATCCAGGTCGGCACCCACGAGTCCGATCCCACGATGAAGCAGTGCACGGACTGCATGTCCTTCGTTCGCAAGTGATCCTTCTGCAAGCCCGCTGCCCGGCAAACCGGACGGCGGGTCTTTTTTTCTGCGTGGCGGCATAGGCTGGAACAGAACAATGGGAGAGGGGATCGCCATGGGTGGAAAACAGGGAAGGAAAAAACGGAATTGGCTGCCGCTGCAGCTGGCGGCGGCCATGCCGCTGGTAACGCTGGCGCTGGCCGCATTGGCTGCGCGCCTGATCTTGGGCGGGAAGCTACCGGAAAGCAGTCTGACGGTCGCCGCGGGCGTGATCGCGGGGCTGGTCGCCTTTCTCGGTGCGCTGATCGCAGCCCTGCACAGCGGACGGCGGAAGCTGCTTTGCGGGCTTGGGGCGGCAGGCGGCTATGCGCTGTTTTTGCTGCTGGGGAACCTGCTGTTCTTCGGCGTACATTACGGGGAAGCACTGCCGGTCCTGCTGCCGCTGGCCGGTGCGGGGCTGCTCGGCGCTCTGCTCGGGGCCGGGCGCCGGAAAAAGCGCCGCTATGCATAAATCGAAAACGGATAAATGCAGGAGAACTTGCAAATATGCAAAACACAGTATGTGGTGAATATGCAGATAATGAATACAACATCTGGTGGAATATGCAGATGAGCCACTGAATTACGATGTCTCCGTTGCATTGGTTAACATAATATTGTTAACATAATTCTTGAGCATAATATACAAAGTTTTCCTCTCCGGGCCGGAAAGGATTGAAATCTGGGAAAATATGCGTTATTATATTCTACACTGCCAGAAATGTTTTTTGCAGAACGCTCCGGTTGCCTCCTGTATGCGCCGGGCCGCTGCGGCATAGTTTCTGCTGGCGAGAGGGAACGCAAGATGGGGAAGCTCGTGGCTGCATATGAATCCTACCTTATGAATATCAGGCACGCATCGGACAATACGGTCGCTTCCTATCTGCGCGATGTGCGGCAATTTACCACCTATCTGGAGCAGACGGACGGCCCTGCGCTGGAGGCGTGCACGCAGGAGACGGTCTGTGCCTATGTGCGCCATCTGACGAGCATCGGCAAGTCGCCCGCAACGGTCTCCCGGTGTGTGGCGTCGCTCAAGAGCTTCTATGGCTACTGCGTCTCCACCGGCGCGGTCGCGCAGTCTCCTGTGCATGATATCCCGCAGCAGAAGGCGGAAAAGCGCCTTCCTCAGATTTTAACCGGCCGCGAGGTCGAGCTGCTGCTCGAACAGCCGAAGTGTACGGATATGAAGGGCTACCGCGACAAGGCCATGCTCGAGACGCTCTATGCCACCGGCATGCGCGTCAGCGAGATGATCGCCTTGAACGTTTCGGACGTCAGTCTGGCGGGCGGCTTTGTCCGCTGCATCGGGAACGGGAAGTCCCGCATCATCCCGATCTACCCGGCGGCCATCCGTGCCCTGACGGCCTATGTGACGGATATCCGGCCGAATATGATCGCCGAGCCGGACGAGCAGGCCCTGTTCGTCAACCTGAACGGCGGCCGCATTTCCAGACAGGGCTTTTGGAAGATCATCAAGCACTATCAGCAGACCGCGCAGATCGACAAGGAGATCACACCGCATACGCTGCGTCACAGCTTTGCGGCCCATCTGCTCGAAAACGGCGCGGACCTGCATTCCCTGCAGGAGATGCTCGGCCACAGCGATATCTCCTCCACGCAGGTCTATGCGCAGGTCGTGAAAAAGACGCTCAAGAGCGTCTATGAAAAATATCACCCGCGCGCTTAAAGAAAAAGAGCTTCGGAGTCAGCGAAGCAATATGCTCCCTCTATGAGACGATGAAAGACACCGTCACATAGGGGGAGCATTTTCATGCCGCGCAGGAAGCAGTCCCGGTGCTGCGCGGGGATACTCTTATGAGAGGAGACCATACCCCCGCAGCACTGCCCGCAGGCGGCTGCGGTGCGGCTCCTCCAGCGGCGACAGCGGCAGGCGGAGCGTCCCGCCGCACAGGCCAAGCTCCTCCATGGCGGCCTTGACCGGGATGGGGTTCACGACGCAGAACAGCGCCTCGCACAGCGGCAGCAGCTCCAGCTGGCGGCGCGCGCCTTCGCGGAAGTCTCCGGCAAGGCAGGCGTCCGTCATGGCAACGACGGCCTCCGGTGCGACGTTCGACACCACGGAGATCACGCCGCTGCCGCCGAGCGCCATGATCGCGGCCGTCTGGTCGTCGTTGCCGCTCCATACCGGCAGTCCGCACCGGGCCAGCAGCTGTGCGGCTCGGCTGATGCTGCCGCAGGCTTCCTTGATGCCCGCAATATGCGGATGGCGGGCGAGCGCCCGCACCGTCTCCGGCAGGAGGTCGACACCGGTGCGCGACGGAACATTATAGAGCACGAGCGGCAGGGGAGACGCGTCCGCGATCGCGGTATAGTGCGCAAGCAGGCCTGCCTGCGTCCCTTTATTATAGTAGGGCGTGACGGCCAGCAGCGCATCCGCGCCGTTCTGTGCCGCAAGCTCTGCATTTTCCACGGAGCCTGCCGTGCAGTTCGTCCCGACGCCCATGATAACGGGGCAATGATCGCAGGCAGCCTGCTTTGCGCGGCGCAGGAGTGTCAGCCTCTCGTCCTGCGTCAGGGTCGCAGCCTCGCCGGTCGTGCCGCAGACAACGAGCGCCGCGATCCCGGCATCCAGCTGCCGCTCAAGCAGGCGGTCCCATGCCGGAAGATCGATGCTCCCGTCCGGCCGGAACGGGGTGAGGAGCGCCGTGGCGGCGCCCCGAAAGATCGGCAGCATTCCGATCACCTCCGCGTCATCCTATGCCGCACCGCCTGCAGGGGTGAAATCCCGGTCTTGCAATTTTCGGGGCGCAATGGTATAATCAGACATTGAAATACAATAGGAGCAATCTGTCCATATGTATCTGAAACAGCTAGTCATTCAGGGCTTCAAATCCTTCCCGGACAAGACGGTCGTGGGATTTGGCCATGATATCACCGCCATCGTCGGGCCGAACGGCAGCGGAAAATCCAATATCTCAGATGCCATCCGCTGGGTCATGGGCGAGCAGAATTCCCGCTCGCTGCGCGGCCAGAAGATGGAGGATGTCATTTTCGGCGGCACGGAGAAGCGCGCCCCCGTCGGCTTTGCCGAGGCGACGCTCGTGCTGGACAACAGCGACCGCGCCCTGCATTATGACGCCGACGAGCTGATGGTCACGCGCCGGTATTACCGCTCCGGCGAGAGCGAATACTACATCAACAAGCAGAGCGTGCGTCTGCGCGACGTCAACGAGCTGTTCATGGATACCGGTCTCGGCCGCGACGGCTATTCCAACATCAGCCAGGGACGCATCGACGAGATCCTGTCCCTCAAGAGCACGGACCGCCGCGAAATTTTCGAGGAGGCCGCCGGTATCTCGAAATACCGCCACCGCAAGGAGGAAACGGAGCGCCGCCTCGCCACGACGCAGGACAATCTGACCCGCATCGGCGACAAAATCTCGGAGCTGGAGCTGCAGGTCGGTCCGCTGCGCGATCAGGCGGAAAAGGCAAAGCGCTACCTGACCTACCGCGAGGAGCTCAAGGGCCTCGAGGTCGCGCTGTGGCTGCAGTCGCTCGAGCGCCTGAGCGCCACGGCGCGCAAGGCCGAGGAGGACTATCATTCCGCCGCCTTCATCCTGCAGCAGGAGCACGACGCGCTGGACAAGCTCTATGTCACCTCGGAATCCCTGACGTTCGACCTCCACAACCGCGACCTGCAGACGGATCAGATCCGTGATGCGATCCGGCAGGCGGAGGCCGCCTCGCAGGAGCAGCGCAGCCGGATCGCCGTGCTGGAGACGAATCGCGGCAACGCGCAGAGCAACCTGAAGCGCGTGCAGCACGAGCTGGAGGATCAGGACAGCCGCAGCGGCAGCATCTCCGCGCAGATCGAAGCACTGGAGCAGCGCATGGGCGAGATCGACACGCAGACCGCCGCGCTGGCCGAAAAGCAGAAGCAGGCCGAGGAGGAGGGCCGCAGACTGGCGGACTCCGCCGACGGCATGACAAAGCGCTATCTCACCCTGCGCGATCTGCAGGGCCGGAAGCGTGAGGAGCTCTCCGCCCGCGGCGCGGACCTGACCGCCGTGGAAGAGAGTCTTGCCCAGAGCACGGAGCGGCAGACCCAGCTGGCACAGGATCTGCAGGCGGCGCAGAGCCGCTGTGCAGAGGCACAGCGCGCGCTCGAGACCGCACAGAAGCAGCTCTCCAAAGCGCAGGCCGATATCACGGCCGCGCAGAACCGCATCAACGGCTACCGTTTGCGCAGCCGCACCCGAGCGGAGCGGAGCGAGGCCCTGCAGAAGCAGGCCACGGACGCCGGTGTCCGGCTCGACACGGTCAGCTCCCGTCTGAAGCTCTTTCAGGAGATGGAGCGTGAGCTGGAGGGCTATTCCCGCGCTGTCCGCACCGTCATGCAGGAGAGCCGACGCGGCAAGCTCCGCGGCATCCATGGCGCGGTGTCCATGCTGCTGCGCACACAGGACAGCTACACCGTTGCCATCGAGGTCGCGCTCGGCAGCGCCATGCAGAATATCGTCGTGGAGGACGAGGGCTGCGCCAAGGCTGCCATCCAATATCTGAAACGCTCGGACAACGGCCGCGCCACATTCCTGCCGCTGTCTGTCATCCACGGCCGGCCGCTGAACGAGAACGGCATCGAGCGCTGTGCCGGTTTCTGCGGCGTAGCCTCCGACCTTGTCTCGTGTGAGCCGCGCTATCGCGAGATCATCCTGAATCTGCTCGGCCGCACGGTCGTGGCGCAGGACCTCGACGCGGCCATTTCCATTGCCAACCAATTCGGCCACCGCTTCCGCATCGTCACACTGGACGGGCAGGTCCTGAATGCAGGCGGCTCTATGACGGGCGGCTCCGTCTCCCGCAGTGCGGGCATCCTGTCGCGCGCCAACGAGATCGAGCGTCTGCAGACCCAGCAGAAGGAGGCCGCCGCCGCGCTGGACAAGCTCCGCGGAGAGCAGAAGGAGGCGCAGCGCCTGCTGGAGCAGGCAAATTATGACCTGACGAACGCGGAGACGGACCTCCGTACGGCCGAAGACGCCGCTCTGCGCCTGCAGGGCGAGGAAAAGCAGCACCACGTTCTTGTGCAGGCCCTGACGGACGCGATCACCGGCTCGCAGCGCGAGCAGGAGCTGCTCGAAAAGCGGATCGGCGCCGACAGCGGCCGCCGCGCGGCGCTGCAGAAGGCCGTTGCCGACCTGCAGAAGGCGCTGGAGGAGACCGAGCAGGAGCTTTCCGTCGTTTCGGACGGCCAGAGCGTTGCTTCGGAGCAGAGCAGCCGCCTTTCGGAGCGCCTGACGGCGCTGCGCATGGAGGCGGCCAAGCTGGAGGCCGAGCGCGCCACGGCGAAGAGCTCCGCCGAGCAGCTGCGCGGGCTGGAACATGCCATGCGCGGCGACCGCGAGCAGAAGCTGCAGCTCATCGACCGCTATACGCAGGAGGCCGCTGAGCTGGAAAAGACGCTGCAGGCCGAGCAGGACAAGCTGGCCGGGCAGGACGCCGCGGCGCAGGCCAGGCAGGAAGAGCTGCAGGCCGCGCTTGCCGAGCGTGCGAAGGTCGAAGCGCGCAAAACGGCCACGGAAAAGGAAGTACAGGAGAAAAACCGCGATATCCTGAACATGGAGCGCGAGAGCGCCCGTCTGGAGTCGCGCAAAAATGCCGCCGAGCTGGAGGAAAAGCAAATTCTCGACCGGCTGTGGGATACCTATGAGCTGACGCGCTCCAGCGCGCCCGCCGCTGCGGCGGAGCTGGAGAGCACGGCTGCCGGAACGAAGCGCGCCGCGGAGCTCCGCAAGAAGATCTCCGGCCTCGGCACGCCGAACCTCGGCGCCATCGACGAATTTGCCCGCGTGAACGAGCGGTATGAATATCTCTGCGGCCAGCGCGACGACGTGCTGACGTCCAAGCGCGACCTCGAGGGCATCATCGGCGATATCACCGGCCAGATGACCGATATTTTCGTCACGGAATTCGGCCGCATCAACACCTATTTCGGCCAGACATTCACGGAGATGTTCGGCGGCGGCAAGGCCTCGCTCGAGCTGGAGGACCGCTCGCAGCCGCTGACGTGCGGCATTGAAATTCGTGTGCAGCCGCCCGGCAAGCAGCTCAAGACCATCACGCTGCTGTCCGGCGGTGAGAAGGCCTTTGTCGCCATCGCGCTGTATTTTGCCATTCTGAAGGTGCGGCCGACGCCGTTCTGCATGCTCGACGAGATCGACGCCGCGCTGGACGACCGGAATGTCGAACGCTTCGCGGGCTACCTGCGTGGCTTCAGCGGGAAAACGCAGTTTATCGTCATCACCCACCGCCGCGGCACCATGGAGGCCGCCGACGTGCTCTATGGCGTGACCATGCAGGAGCAGGGCATTTCCCGTATCCTGCATCTGGACCTGAATCAAATGGAGCATCAGCTCGGAATTTCGGAGGAGATCAAGTAAATGGGATTTTTTGAAAAAATCAAAAACGGACTGAAAAAGACGCGCGCCGCCATGGCCAACACGCTCGGCGGTATCTTCGCCTCGTTCAGCGGCGCAAACGAAGAATTTTACGAGGAGCTTGAGGAGAGCATGATCCTCGCCGACATCGGCGTGGAAACGTCCTGCAAGGCCGTCGAGCAGCTCCGCACCGTCGTGAAGGAGCGCAAGCTCCGCACAGCGGAAGAAATTCACGATGCCCTGAAGGATATCCTTGTGGACATGCTGAACGTCGGCGACACGAGCCTGAAGCTCGGCACGCGCCCGTCCGTCGTGCTTGTCATCGGCGTCAACGGCGTCGGCAAGACGACGACCATCGGCAAGCTGGCCCACCGCCTCTCCGGTGAGGGCAAGCGTGTGCTGCTGTGCGCGGCCGATACGTTCCGCGCCGCGGCTGCCGATCAGCTCGAAATTTGGGCCGGACGCGCCAATGTAGACATCGTCCGCCAGCACGAGGGCGCGGACCCCGCCGCCGTGGTGTTCGACGCCATTTCCGCCGCCAAGGCGCGAGGCAGCGACGTCATCCTGTGCGACACGGCAGGACGCCTGCACAACAAGGCCAACCTGATGAACGAGCTCGGCAAAATTTCCCGCATCATTGACCGCGAGCTGCCGAATGCGGATAAAGAGGTCCTGCTCGTGCTCGACGGCACGACGGGCCAGAACGGCCTGCTGCAGGCCAAGCAGTTCAAGGAGATCGCCGGTGTTACGGCCATCGCCCTGACAAAACTCGACGGCACGGCCAAGGGCGGCATCGTCATCGCCGTGGCGGACGCGCTGCAGATCCCTGTGAAGCTCATCGGTGTCGGCGAACAGATGGACGACCTGATGCCGTTTGAGCCGCGCGCGTTCGTCGACGCGCTGATCTGAGGAGGCACGCACATGAAGGTCGTTATGGCAAGCAACAACGCCCACAAGATCGCCGAGCTGCGCGCGATCCTGTCTGCCTACGGGCTGGACGTCGTCTCGCAGCGTGAGGCGGGTGTGCATGTCGAGCCGGAGGAGACCGGCACAACGTTTGAGGAGAATTCCCGCATCAAGGCTGTGGCTGTGATGCAGGCCTGCGGTCTGCCCGCCGTGGCGGACGACTCCGGCCTGATGGTCGACGCGCTGAACGGGGAGCCGGGCGTTTATTCCGCGCGCTACGGCGGACCGGACTGCATCAGCGATTCCGACCGCATCAACTATCTGCTGAGAAAGCTCGAAAACGTTCCGGAGGGGAAGCGGACGGCAAAATTCGTCAGCGTTATCACCCTCGTCACGCCGGACGGCAAGGAGATCGTCGCGCGCGGCGAGTGTCCGGGACACATCCTGTTCGAGCGCCACGGAAACGGCGGCTTCGGCTATGATCCGGTGTTCTTTGCGGAGGATGCCGGGTGCACGTTCGCAGAACTGGCCCCGGAGCAGAAAAATCAGGTATCCCACCGCGCCCGGGCGCTGCGCGCCTTTGTGGAGAAGGCGTTTGGAACGAAAAAGGAGAAGGAATTATGCTGACCAGCAAACAGCGCGCCGATCTGCGCGCACAGGCAAATGATCTGGATACCACCCTGATGGTGGGCAAGGGCGGCGTGACGGAGAACGTTCTGTCCGAGGCCGCCCGGCAGCTTGAGGCTCGTGAGCTTGTCAAGGGCCGCGTGCTCGAGGCGGCGCTCCTGTCCGCACGCGAGGTCTGCGATGCGCTGTGCGAAGCGCTCGGTGCAGACGGCGTGCAGTGCGTCGGCTCGAAATTCGTGATCTACCGCCGCTCGGAGAAGAAGGCACAGGAGGCCGCACGGCAGGCGCGCGAGCTGAAAAAGCGCAAGTCGAACCCCGTCCGGCGCGGGGCGCAGGAGCGCCGCCGGCAGGCACGCGAGGAACGCGAGCGCCGCAATGAGTATTTCCGGCAGGCTGCCATTCAGGCCGCCATCGAGCGCCGGAAGAGCCGCGAGGAATAACATAAATCATCGGAAAGGGGAGCGCCGCACATGGCAAATATCGGTATATTCGGCGGGAGCTTCAACCCGCCGCATCGCGGCCATCTGCTGGCTGCAGCGGAGTTCCAGCGCAGACTTGGGCTGGACCGCGTCATTCTGATGCCGGCGGCGCTGCCGCCCCATAAGGCGCTGGCCGCCGGATCGCCGGATGCCCGCACGCGTCTGGAGCTGACAAGGCTGGCTGCGCAGGACCTCCCGTTTGCGGAGGTCAGCGATCTGGAGCTGCACCGCAGCGGCGCAAGCTACACGGCCGATACACTCGAGGAGCTGCACCGGCAGTATCCCAACGACCACCTCTGGTTTCTGATGGGGACGGACATGCTGCTGACCTTTGCGCAGTGGCATGCGCCGGAGCGCATTGCAAAGCTCGCTTCGCTGGCAGTCGCACATCGCGGAAAGGACGACGGCAGAACGCTTCGGGAAGCGGCGCAGCAGCTGCGCGACCGCTTCGGGGCGGACGTCGTGCTGGTGGAAAATGACTTTCTGCCCTATTCCTCCACCATCGCCCGCGCCATGCTGGCCTTCCGCTGCGGGGAGGACTATCTCGAGCCTGCGGTCTATGACGCCGTCTGCGCACAGGGGCTTTATCACACGCGCAGCGACCTGCGCGCCCTGCCGCTCGATGCGCTGGCCCGCATCGCCCTGCCGCTGCACGACCCGAAGCGCGTGCCGCATGTGCTTGGCTGCAGTCATACGGCGGCGGAGCTTGCCGCCCGCTTTGGTGAGAATCCCGGCCCAGCCCGCCGGGCAGGCCTGCTGCACGATGTCACAAAGGCGCTTCCCGGTCCGGAGCAGTTGAAATTATGCGATAAATATGGTATGATGTTGGATACATTCGAACGCAGTCACCCGAAGCTGCTGCACGCCAAAAGCGGCGCGGCGGTCGCGGGGGCCGTGTTCGGGGAATCTGCTGCGGTGCAGTCGGCTATCTGTTGGCACACGACCGGCAAGCCGGACATGACGCTGCTGCAGAAGATCCTGTATCTTGCCGATTACATGGAGCCGAACCGGGATTTCCCCGGTGTGGAACGGCTCCGCGCTCTGGCGCAGCATGATCTGGATGAAGCGGTCCTTCTGGGCCTTGAGATGTCGCTCGATCTGCTGACGGAAACCGGTCAGCCCATTGACGTGAATTCCAGAGCGGCCAGAGATTTTTTGAAAAGCGAAAGGACGAAGTCGGAATGAGGAAACTATTCGGCAACAGCAGCCGCGGCGCTTCCGGCGGGCGCTATGTCGCCGGGAAGCAGGCCGAGCGCCGCAGTGCGCCGGTGCAGCCCGATGTGCAGCGCCCCGAGGCGGATGACGAGGAGATCCCGCTCCTGCGTGATTATGCCAACCGCGAGGCGGCGCAGCACGGTCCGGAGACGGAAAAGGATGATAACCCGCTTCTGCAGCAATATCTGAAGCGCCCGCCGCTGGCGCAGGCCATGCCGCAGGAGCGGCATCAGGCTCCGGCGCAGCCGCAGCAAAGACCTGCGCAGCAGGCACGCCCGGCGGCACAGCAGCCGCAGAGCCGGCCGGCCCCGCAGCCGGCGCAGAGCGTTCCCGCACCCCGTGCGCCGCGTGCCGAAGCGCCGCGGCCCCGCCGGGAGGAAGTCAGGGACGAGGACCTGACGCGTGATCTGCCTCGCACGGATGCCGAAGCGCCGCGCAGCGGCATGAACGGCAAAACGCGCGGCCTGATCCTGCTGCTGGCCTCCATCGCGCTGTTTCTCGGCTCTGTCGCCATGTGTCTGGCGCTGCTCGGCCGCACGACGGCCATCATGCCGTCCGGCGGGGATAACAAGTCCGGCGGCAGTACGAGCGTCCGCGTCGAAACGGACGCTCAGACGGGCCAGAGCATCGAGATGGACGTGCCGGACGCCTCCGGCCACGAGGGCATCTACAACATCCTGCTTGTCGGCACGGACGGCGACAGCACCCGCACGGACACGCTTCTGATCGCGAACCTCAATACGAAGAAGCACACCGTCAGCCTGATGAGCATCCCGCGCGACACTTATATCACCGGCAATTACGTCATTCCGAAGATCAATTCCGTCTACAGCGCGGCGGGCCAGGGTGACCGCGGTATCCGTGCGCTGACCGATAAGATCCGCGAGACGCTTGCCATTGCAGTCGACGGTTATGTGCTGGTTGATCTGCAGGGCTTTGAAAAGACGATCGACATGGTCGGCGGCGTGGAATTCGATATCCCGACCGACCTGAAGTATGACGATAACGACGAGAACATCCACGTCGACCTGAAGGCGGGCCATCAGCTGCTTGACGGCGCACATGCGCTGCAGCTGTGCCGCTACCGCAGCGGCGCTGCCGATATGGACATTGAGCGTGCGGCTACGCAGCAGGAATTCCTGCGAGCGTTGGCACGGAAGCTGGCTTCGTCCGCGACGCTGGCAAAGGTGAAGGACTATGCCGAGCTGTTTGCGACCTATGTCCGCACCGACCTGACTGTCGGCAACCTGATCTACCTCGGCTCCGAGCTGATGCAGTGCGATTTCAACGCCATGTACACCGTGACCCTGCCCGGCGAGGCCGTGGAGATCAAGGGCGGCGACTATTATCAGCTCGACCCGGACGGCGTGCTGAAGATCCTGAACGAGCACTTCAACCCCACGTCCGAGGAATACGGAAAATATGACATCAACATCCGCCAGAAGACGGATATTCAGCGCGGGGATGGAACCGTGACCCGTGATACCACGGCGACAACGCCGACAAAGAGCACGCAGCCGCGCCAGGAGCCGACAGAGCCCACGCAGGATACGGCGACGGAACCGACGGGAGATCCCACGGAGCCGACGGAGGGCCCAACCGACGAAACGCAGGACCCGACCGAGGGGCCGACCGAGGGCCCGACGGAAGCGCCGACGGAGGCTCCGACCGAGGCACCCACGGAAGCGCCGACCGCTGCGCCGGAGACGGCAGAATAAGGAGGAATATCCCATGTTTACACCCAAGGAGTTGGCGCTGCGCGCCGCAAAGGCACTCGACGACCGCAAGGGCCTGAAGATCCGCCTGCTGCAGGTTACGGACGTCACGTCCATTGCTGACTATTTTCTGATTTGTACCGGCACGTCCAACACGCATGTCAAGACGCTGTGCGACAGCGTGGAGGCGGCCGTCGCCGATGAGCTGGGCGAGCCGTTGCTGCACCGGGAGGGCCACCGCGGCGGAACGTGGGTCCTGCTGGACTTCGGCTGCCTCGTCGTGCATGTCTTCACGGAGGAGACGCGCGCCTTCTATGATCTCGAACGCCTGTGGAACGACGCAACGCCGGTTCCCATTGATTTTGCAGAATAAAGAGGGAGAAACATGAAGTACGATTTTACCGCCATCGAGGCCAAATGGCATAAGATCTGGGATGAAAAGCAGCTCTATGCCGCCAGGACCGGCAGCGACGCGAAGAAATTCTATGCGCTGGCCGAATTCCCGTACCCGTCCGGTGCCGGTCTGCACGTCGGCCATGCCCGCCCCTATACGGCCATGGACGTCATCGCGCGCAAGCACCGCATGCAGGGCGAGAACGTGCTGTTCCCCATGGGCTATGACGCCTTCGGCCTGCCGACGGAGAACTATGCCATCAAGAACCACATCCATCCTGCCGTCGTGACGAAGAACAACATCGCCACGTTCCGCGGCCAGCTGCAGGCGCTCGGCTACAGCTTCGACTGGGACCGCGAGATCAACACGACGGATCCAAAGTATTTCAAGTGGACGCAGTGGATCTTCCTGCAGCTCTACAAGAACGGCCTTGCCTACAAGGCCAAGATGCCCGTGAACTGGTGCACGTCCTGCAAGTGCGTGCTGGCAAACGAGGAAGTCGTAGAGAACGTCTGTGAGCGCTGCGGCAGCCCGGTCGTCCGCAAGGAAAAGAGCCAGTGGATGCTGCGCATCACGCGCTATGCCCAGCGCCTGCTCGACGATCTGGACGACGTCGACTTCATCGAGCGCGTCAAAATTCAGCAGCGTAACTGGATCGGACGCTCCACCGGCGCGGAGGTCCGCTTCGGCTCGACGTTCGGCGATGAGATCACCGTGTTCACCACCCGCCCGGACACGCTGTTCGGCGCGACGTACATGGTCCTTTCGCCGGAGCATCCGCTGCTCGAGCGCTGGATGGACCGCCTGACGAATGCCGACGAGGTCAAGGCCTATCAGGAGGCAGCCGCCGCGAAGTCCGACTTTGAGCGCACGGAGCTCACGAAGGAGAAGACCGGCGTGCAGCTCGGCGGCGTGAAGGGCATCAACCCCGTGAACGGCAAGGAGATCCCCATCTTCATTTCGGACTATGTCCTCTCCACCTACGGAACCGGTGCGATCATGGCCGTCCCGGCCCATGACGACCGCGACTGGGAATTCGCGAAGAAGTTCGGCTGCGAGATCATCGAGGTCGTCAAGGGCGGCAACGTGCAGGAGGCGGCCTTTACGGACTGCGCCACCGGCGTGATGGTCAATTCCGGCTTCCTTGACGGCATGGGCGTCGCCGACGCCAAGAAGGCCATCACGGAATACCTGACGGAGAAGCACATCGGCGAGGCGAAGGTCAACTTCAAGCTCCGCGACTGGGTCTTCTCCCGCCAGCGTTACTGGGGCGAGCCGATCCCCATCGTCCACTGCCCGAAGTGCGGCACCGTCCCGCTCGATGAGAAGCACCTGCCGCTGGAGCTGCCGGATGTCGAGAGCTACGAGCCGACGGACGACGGTCAGTCTCCGCTTGCCGCCATCACGGACTGGGTCAACACGACCTGCCCCTGCTGCGGCGGCCCAGCCAAGCGTGAAACGGACACCATGCCCCAGTGGGCCGGTTCCTCGTGGTACTATCTGCGCTATATGGATCCGCACAACGACGAGGCCCTTGCCTCGCCCGAGGCCCTGCGCTACTGGAGCCCGGTCGACTGGTACAACGGCGGCATGGAGCACACGACGCTCCATCTGCTCTACAGCCGCTTCTGGCACAAGTTCCTCTATGATATCGGCGTCGTGCCGACGAAGGAACCCTATGCCAAGCGTACGAGCCACGGCATGATCCTCGGCGAGGGCGGCATCAAGATGTCGAAGTCCCGCGGCAATGTCATCAACCCCACGGATGTCATCGCCGAATACGGTGCGGACACCATGCGCACCTATATCATCTTCATAGGCGATTTCGAGAAGGCTGCCTCCTGGTCGACGAACGCCGTGAAGGGCTGCAAGCGCTTTCTCGACAAGGTCTGGAATCTGGCCGAGACCGTCACCGATCACGAGACGGCATACTCTGCCAAGAACGAGTCCATCCTGCACAAGACGATCCGCAAGGTCACGTCGGACATCGATGCGCTCAAGGGCAACACCGCGCTGGCCGCGCTCATGACGCTGACGTCTACGCTGACGGACAACGGCTGCAACGCTGCCGAGCTCAAAACGCTCCTGCAGCTGCTCAGCCCGTTTGCGCCGCACATCTGCGACGAGATCTGGCAGCAGCACGGCTTCGAGGGCATCTGCTCCGTCTCGGCCTGGCCGGCGTATGACGAGTCGAAGTGCCGCGATGCGGAGATCGACATGGCCGTTCAGGTCAACGGCAAGCTGCGCGGCACGATCCATGTTGCAGCCGACCTTGACGACGAGACCGTCGTTCAGACGGCGCTGGCCGACGAAAAGATCGCCCGCTTCCTCGAGAAGACCGGCGGCGCGCTGCGCAAGAGCATCGTTGTCAAAAACAAGCTGGTCAACCTCATCGTAAAGTGATGGAATCCGGCCGCTCGGCTTGAAATCGGCAAAAGTTTGAAAAAAATTGTAGAGATCGCTTGACTTTTGACTTGCGATTGACTATAATAATTGATGCCGTTATATCGGCCCTGAAAGCATCCCGGATTGAGCCGGATGCACCGGAGGGAGGGAAATCAATGTCTGAAATTCGCGTGAAGGAGAACGAGTCTCTGGAGAGCGCGCTGAAGCGTTTCAAGCGCAGCTGCCAGAAGGATGGCGTTATCGCTGAGGTCAAGAAGCGTGAGCATTACGTCAGCCCGAGCCTCAAGCGGAAGCAGAAGTCCGAAGCTGCTCGTAAGAACAAGCGTCGCGGCTATTGATTCCCGTTTTCTTGCATAGCCAGAGCCGCTGCTGATGCAGCGGCTCTTGTTTTTTGTCCCGCCTCCCGCACTTTTGCGGCCCGCCGTCATAACATGGAATGAGCCGAGTGCTCAGAATCCAAACGGGAGGTTCCTGACTATGAATTGCAATTCCAATTGCTTCGGCGGCAACTGCTGGTGGATCATCATCCTGCTCCTGCTGTTCTGCTGCTGCGGAAATAACGGCGGCTGCGCCAACGCGGCCAACAACAACTGCGGCTGCGGCGGCTGCGGCTGCTGACGCATCGATCCGGCGGGGGAGAAGGCTTGCCTTCTCCTCCGCTATTTTTTTGTATCGGTACTGGCCTTCTGCCGCTTCCTGTGATATAATGCAGAAAAGTACTTCCCGGAAGGAGCGTGTTTTATGGAGGATCGACCCGTACAGGAGGGCTATCACCGCCCCGAACGAAAGAAAAAGCGCGCGGGCCTGCCTGCCTTTTTCCTGGCTGTCATCGTGCTGGCGCTGCTGGCTGCCGCCCTGCTGCGCATCTGGCTCGGCTACCGCAGCGGCTCGCTTGCCGCCGGAGATATCACCGTGCTGCGCCGCGGCCTGCCGTTCGGCGTGGGAGCCGCCGGACTGGCTGCCGTGCTTGCCGTCGCCGGTCTGCTGCGGAAAAAGCGCCGCCGCGGCTTTGCCGCCTGGGGCCTTGCTCTGGCGCTCGTTGCGCTCGTGCTGACAGGCGGACTGCTGTATGCCGACCATTATCTGACCGGCAAAATGACGACGGACGATGATTTCGATTCGCTTTCCGCCAGTGACCTGCACCAGACGGCGACGGAGGCTGACGGCCGCCTGGAACGCGAGGAGCGTTTTTCTGAGGCGCTGTCCGGTCTGGAGGAGCAGTTGGCTGATCTGCCGTCCTTCACGGAGGTCGATCGCTACCTGCTGTCCAATAACGATATCCCGGCCGAGGCGCTGGCCAAGCTCGACACGGGCAAGGCCCCGCGCAGCAGCTATCTCAGCAGCGATGCAAGCAAAATTCAGGTGTTCGTGCTGTTCGGCCTCGACGGCGTCGATTCGTCCGACAGCGTCATGCTCGTTGCGCTCGACCGCGTGCATCAGAAGATCAAGCTTATCTCGCTTGCGCGCGATTCCTATGTTTTTATCCCGGAATTCGCCTCATTTTCCAAGCTGGCCTATTCCTACACCTGGGGCGGCGCGGCGATGGCCGTAAAAAATCTGAACTATAACTATTACTTGAACGTGTCGGATTATATTGCCGTGGATTTTGATCAGCTCGCGGAGATCATCGACCGGATCGGCGGTGTGACAGTCAACATCGACGAGGATGAGGCGCGCTATCTTTCCAATTATCCGAACGTCCATGTCGGCGACTGCCTGCTTGACGGGGAAACAGCGGTCTCCTATGCCCGCATCCGCAAGAGCAGTGCCACGGACAGCGACCGCAAGCGCACCGGCCGCCAGCGTGAGGTCATTCTCTCGATCCTCAACACGCTGCAGACCATGCCGCTGTCGCAGTATCCGCGCTTTGTGCGCGACTGCCTCGGTATGTGCGCAACATCATTCGAGGCTGAGACGCTTCTGACCATGGCCGCTGAGACGCTGGGGCAGAATTACACGGTCGAGCAGTATTTCTTCCCGGAGGGGCAGGTGGACTGGTGGGCCGGGCTCATCAAGGAGTATTTCTACTACGTCTATGACCTGCGCCGTGCAAGTGACCGCATTTACCGCATCATTTACGAGGAGCTGTATATCTCGGGCTACGATGATTGAGTGCAAAGCATGAGGCTAAGCCTGCAGCAGCACATGCGAAAATCCGCATATTTGCCCAATCACTACAGCAGCGGCATGGCC
>ENA-UOJQ01001083-UOJQ01001083.1-human-gut-metagenome-genome-assembly--contig:-P63-NODE-1083-length-24055-cov-6.340750_pt1 | contig 24055 bp, 20 predicted proteins | sample MGYA00242352_ERZ723899 | MGnify/ENA metagenome assembly ERZ723899
GCTTCTTCTCTTCTTCCATCGAAACATTATCGCTGAACAGCATAACATTGATGTTCTTGTCGAGAGCGTCCTTGGCAACATCGTAAGCATGACGGCCGGGAACAGAGATGAGCGCCAGGTTGATCTTGGGATCAGCCTTGAGGGCGGAAGTGAGGGTGGGGGGATAGTACGCAGCGCTGCGGCTCTCCTCCTTCTTATTCAGCTGCTCCTCCAGAGCTTTGAGAGCAGCAGCCTCGACCTCTTCGTTTTCGCAATCCAGCGCTACGAAGAAATCGTTGGGGGTGATGGCTTCCAGCTCGGGGCTGGAAAGACCGGTTACCTTGGCAATGTCAAGGTTCAGATCGGTGCCCATGCCGACCAGAGCTTCCTTTACGCCCGGGACCTTCTTCAGCTCTTTGGAGATGATCATCAGGGTAATGGAGTCGTAGTAGGTGTTGGGTTTGATTTGCAGACTAACCAATGCCGTTTCCTCCTAATTTGGATAATTTTTTTGTCCGAAATATATACCGGTCAGGATATCTGTACCGGATGTTTCGCCAAAGGCGATAACATTCATCGCAGCAGACGGTAGCCGCAGCGATAGGACACTGGAATAAAGGGTTCGGATGAGAGTGAGCACATCCGAGGAGAGCTGCCCGGCGGCAGCCTGCCGCAGAAATGCGGCACTGATGAGATTGGTGCGGGGGGCAGCTCGTTCGGCCATAGCGGCGGTAAGGGGCAGCCATTCATTTTGTTCCCCGCGGGCAATGGCCGAAGCCAGTACCGAAGCCATGACTCCGCAAAGGAAGTCATCGGCGGAGGGGGTGAGCCCAATGCCGCAGCCGGCAATGGAATAAGCGGCCTCAGCGGCGGCTGCGGCATCCTTCTGCCGCAGGGCGGCGAATAGAGCGGGGATGCGCTCTGCCGCATAGCGGACATAGAGGTTATCGGGCAGGGGAGAGGGGTCGTCCTCCAAAATAGTAAACAGAGGAGCGAAGCCTTCCGGCTTGCCGTTGGAAAGGATGATCTCCCGCAGGGCCTGCGGAGCCGCCGGGTGGGGCAGCTGCAGGGGAAGCAACGGAGAGAAAAGCGAAAGGGAAGTGACGGCCGCCCGGTGAAGCTCGATGGTGTGGCCGCTGTGGGGAAAGGTGATGCGCTCCCGCGAAAGGAGAGCGGGTTCCCCGGCGGCAACGGACGGAATGGAACCGCCAAGCCGTACGGCACAGGGATAAAGCGGACGGGTATCATCCAGCAGGGTGACCAGTTGCCCCTGATACAGCAGATTGGCCGAGGTATGGAACACCGAATGAACGGTGGCCTCCGCGGGGTGCTGCGGCAGCAGGGCCAGCAGCTGGGCCGAGATGGCCTCAGCGGTGGAAGTTGACTTCATAGATCTTGAGGGCAATTTGTAGATTCAGCATCTGGTCGGCGTTATCAAAGCTGACATGAGCCAATTCCTTGATGCGCTGGATGCGGTAAGCTACAGTATTGTAGTGGACCCCCATTTCTTCTGCCAGACGCTTGAGATTACCGCCGCACTTGAAGTAAAGCGAAAGGGTATGTACCAGCTCGGAATCGCGGTCGTGGTCGTAATCCACCAGCACCTTGAGCGTTTCATTGTAGAAGATGATGAGCTCCGGGCGGAGATTTTCGTAGGAAAGGAAGCGATAAACGCCGAGCTTTTCAAAGTAGTGGACACGGGAATTATCAATGTTCCAGCAGGCAGCCGCGCGGCGGGCTTCATTAAAGCTCTTCCACAGGCTGGTGGCATCAGCATAGCTGCGGCCGATGCCGATAGACGCCATGGCGAGAATCCCCTCCGCCTCTAAAGAGGAAAGTGCGGTATCGATGAACGCCTGCAGCAGCCGGCGGTATTCTTCATCTTCCCGCAGGGGGGATTCAAAGACCAGCACGATGCTGTCACACTTATTGACGAACAGAACCTTGATGCTGCTATCGCGGCTGATGCGCCGCAGGATATTGACAATGCTGTTGTTGGTTTTGTAAAGGGAGCTATTGCCGATGGTGGAGCTGCCGGAAAGGACCCGAATGACCGCCACACGATGCTCGGCATCCACATCGAAATCGAAGTACTCGGCATTGGCCAGCGACTTGCGCTGCCGTTCCTCATCGTGAACCAAAAGGTCATCAAGAAAGGTGGCCTTGTGGTTGTTTTCCATCTCGTACATCGAGATCTTTTTGATCATATCCAGCGCGATGAGGGAAGTAGAAGCTTCCAGAACGGCCAGGTCTACGCCGGTGATCTCACGGTTGTCTTCCCAGATGTAGATGCTGCCGTATTTTTTCTTATCGCTGTAAATGGGGATGATGATCTTATTGCAGATGAGCCCGTCGATGTTATCGACCTCACGGCTGCTCATCAGGGAGACAGTCTCTTTGCTGGAGGAGCCGGAACGGACGAGATTTTCCATCCGACGCGAAATGCTTTCACGGCGCTGCTCGCAGCAGGCCAGCACAAAAGAAGAAAAGAAGTCATTGTAAATGGCGACGCTGTTGCCAAAACGGTCAAAGAGCGTCTGTACGATGGACTGCAGGTTGCCGCCGCCCAGCATGGTAGCGGTCAGCGCCTTTTGCAGCTCGTAGATATCCCCCAGGGTCTGTGCCTGATTATTGACGATGGTGGTCATGATGGGGGTGATGATCTGGGAGAAAGAGATGCTGTTGGGAATCTCGAACAGCGGGAAGCTCAACTCATTGCAGAGATCGAGGATGTTCTGCGGCATCTCATTGATGTAGCTGTTGAACTTCAGGCCAAGACCCACCACGCCGTGTTCTTTCAGCTGAGGGATCAGCTGCATAAGTTGGGGGATATTCTCCCGGATAGCGTAGGCGGTGGAAACCAGCAGCTCACCGCCGGTCACAGCGCTGACGATGTTGGGATCGACCATGACGCTGACCGAGGTAACGATCTGATCGGTGCCGGAAGCACCGGCCAGCAGGCGGGCATCATGCAGGATATCCATGCGGAGAATAGCGTTCATCGAGATGCCGTAATTGGTATCCATGCGTGTCGCCCCCTTTGCGGTTCCGCCGCGGCGGAGATAGTGGAAACAGGGAGCAGCTGTTTACTACTTACCCATGTTCTTTCTAATAGCTATTCTACTATTAAATAATATAAAATGCAATAGGTGTTGTGGAATTTTTACATTGTAGAAAATTTGATTCCTTTTTGATGAATTTTGACATATATATTTTGCACAATAAAAAACTCTATAAATGGTGCAATGTAAACAAAATAATAATGACATGGAAAATATATCAAAAATGTTGCAAAAATGCGGCGCTATTGCATTGTGATAAACACACAAAACAATAGCGCCGCATTAGGCATTATGCTGTGAGAGCTTTTAGCCGAGAGTGAACAGCAGGTCGCCGGTATTGATGGCGGAGCCGGCTGCAACGGCAATGGAGGCGATGCGGCCGCCCTCGGGAGCGACGACTTCGTTCTCCATCTTCATGGACTCAACGATCATGACGACCTCGCCGGCCGCAACGGTATCACCGGTATTCTTGCACAGACGCAGAACGGTGCCGGGCAGGGGGGAGGTGACATTGGCGGGGCCGCCGGCTGCGGGGGCAGCGGCAGGAGCCGGAGCGGCAGCGGGAGCAGCGGCACGGGGGGCAACTGCGGGCGCCGCTACGGGAGCGGAGGCGGAGGTGCCGACGACCTCTACCTCAGCATCATATGTTTTTCCATTTATTTTTATCAGGAATCTTTTCATCGATTTGTCCTCCATCAGAAATTAGTAAGGTGGGTCTCCAGGGAGAATCCTCACGCAGGGAAAGGATGCGTACCTGTTCCGGCGCGCAGCCCATCATAGCGGCAATGGCGGCGATGACTGCTGCGATCTCATCCTCATCCTCCTGCGGGGCGGCAGGAACTGCGGCCACAGGGGCCGGGGCAGGCGCGGGAGTGGCCTTTTTGCCAAAGAGCGCTTTTCCCAGCAGCAGCCCGACCAGCAGAGCAATGGCAATATACAGATACATCATATTATTCACGCTCCTTTTGATTAGAGCGGAACATTGCCGTGTTTCTTTCTGGGAGCTTCCACGACCTTGCCATCGAGCATCTCCATGGCAGCGATGATCATCTGACGGGAGGTGGAGGGGATAATGACATCATCCACCATGCCGCGCTCGGCAGCCTTGTAGGGGTTATTGAACTCGCGCTTGTACTCATCGATCAGCTCAGCGCGCTCCTCGGGAGTGGCCTTACGGAAGATGATGTTGGCGGCACCCTCGGCGCCCATAACGGCGATCTCAGCGGTGGGCCAGGCGTATACGATATCGGAACCCAGGTCCTTGCAGCACATGGCCAGGTAAGCGCCGCCGTAGGCCTTACGCAGGATCATGGTAACCTTCGGAACGGTGGCTTCGCAGTAGGCATAGATGACCTTGGCGCCGTGGCGGATGATACCACCGTGCTCCTGGGTGGAACCGGGCAGGAAGCCGGGAACATCTACCAGGGTGAGCAGCGGAATGCCGAAGGCATCGCAGGTACGGATAAAGCGTGCAGCCTTATCGGAGCAGTTGATATCCATGCAGCCGGCCATGGCCTTGGGCTGGTTGGCGATAATACCAACGGAGCGGCCATTGAAGCGGGCAAAGCAGGTAATCATATTGGGGGCATACATGCCCATGTAGTCCATGTACTCGCCGCCATCGGTAATGGCCTTGATGACATCGTACATATCATACGCCTTGTTGGGATTATCAGGGATGATGGTATCCAGCTGATCGGCAATGCGGTTGGGATCGTCACCATTGAAGATGGTGGGAGCGGAATCGCGGAAGTTGGAGGGCAGGTAGCTCAGCAGACGACGGATCTGGTTGATGCAATCGGTATCATCGGAGGCCATGAAGTGCGCAACGCCGCTGACGCGGTTGTGGGTCATAGCGCCGCCCAGCTTTTCAGCATCGATCTGCTCGCCGGTAACGGATTTGATAACATCGGGGCCGGTAATGAACATCTTGCCGGTCTTATTCACCTGGAAGATGAAATCGGTGAGAGCGGGGGAATAAACGGCGCCGCCGGCGCAGGGGCCCATGATGGCGGTGATCTGCGGAACAACGCCGGAGGCAGCGGTATTGCGGAAGAAGATCTTGCCGTAGCCTTCCAGACCGTCCAGACCTTCCTGGATGCGGGCACCGCCGGAATCATTCATACCGACTACGGGAGCGCCGACCTTGCGGGCGTTTTCGAGGATCTTGCAGATCTTATTGGCCTGAACTTCGCCCATGGAGCCGCCGACAACGGTGAAATCCTGGGCATAAGCGTAGACGATGCGGCCGTCTACCTTGCCATAGCCGCCAACAACACCATCACCGGGGAAGTGCTGCTTTTCCTGGCCAAAGTAGTAGCAGCGATGGACAACGAAGGCATCGATCTCAACAAAGGTGTTGGGATCGAACAGGGTCTCGAGACGCTCACGAGCGGTCATTTTGCCCTGCTCATGCTGCTTTTCGATACGCGCCTGGCCGCCACCGAGAGCGATTGAACCTTTGCGTTCAATCAGGTCTTCAAGTTTGGTCATAGTTTTATCCTTCTTTCAGAGAGTATATGGGTTGCCGCTTGCCGGAGGAGCGTCTCCGGCAAGCGGGACTTGCACAAAAAACTTAGTGGAACTTTTCGACATACTCGTCGGCCTTGGTCTCTTCCCAGCCCAGCATATTCACCAGAATATCGCGGGTGGAATCGCCCAGGGCGGGAGCAGGATGATGGTCGGCATCGGCCTCAACGGAAGCCATCTTCACCGGGTTGCCGGCGATCTTGACCTTGCCCATGCCTGGCTGGTCTACCTCGATGAGCATGTTGCGGGCCGCGACCTGCGGATCGGTAAACAGCTTATCTACGGTATTGATGCCGGTGCAGGGCACGCCGGCCTTTTCCAGGATATCCAGCCACTCAGCGGTGGTCTTGGTACGGGTCTTTTCAGTCAGCAGGTCACCAATGAGCTTGAGGTTCTGGTTGCGGTGCATATTGGTATCAAAGCGGGGATCGTCAATCATTTCCGGACAGCCCAGCGCGTTGCAGAAGGCCGCGTACAGACGGTTATTGCCGCAGGCGGCGATGACATAGTTATCCTTGGTTTCAAATGCCTGGAAGGGAGTAACGGTGGGGTGAACAGCACCCAGAGGGCCGGCCACGACGCCGGTAGCGGAATACTTGATGATGGCGTTTTCCAGGATGGCGAGCTGGCAATCCAGCATACCCACATCCACCATATCGCCTTCGCCGGTGATGGCGCGCTTATACAGGGCGGTAACGGCGCCAAAAGCACCAAAGATACCGGCAATGATATCGCCGATAGAAGCGCCGACGCGGACAGGCTTTCCGCCGGGCTCGCCGGTGATGCTCATTACGCCGCCCATGGCCTGCACTACCATATCGTAGGCGGGACGGGGAGCATAGGGGCCGGTCTGGCCAAAGCCGGAGATAGCTACATAGATGAGCTTGGGGTTGACTTTCTTGAGCTCCTCATAGCCCAAACCCATGCGGTTCATGGCACCGGCCTTCAGGTTTTCCACCACGATATCGACATGCTTCACCAGATCCTTGAACATCTCAACGCCCTCGGGATCCTTGGTGTTGCAGACGACGCTCTTTTTGCCGTGGTTTACACTGACAAAATAGCCGCTCTGGCCATTGACAAACGGGCCGTAGCCGCGGCTGTCATCGCCGGTACCGGGTTTCTCCACCTTGATGACCTCGGCGCCCATGTTGCCGAGCATCATGGAGCAGTAGGGGCCTGCCAGCGCATTGGTAAAATCCAGTACACGGATGCCTTCCAAAGGTTTTTTGGACATAAGTAAAGACCTCCCAAAATGATGTAGGTAAGCACCGTCCGCAGCGGTAGGGAAGCGGTGCGGTGCCCATGACAAATAAAGCAGGCTGCAAGGCCGGAGCGTGAAAAGGCCGCAGTTTCCCTACTCTATTTGTTATTTATCTACATTATAAAGGAAAGCAGAATAAAAGTAAATGGCGGAAGAGCTTTTTTGCCGCCAAGAAAGCAATAAATTTTTTGGTGAATTTTCATAGAAAAATGAAAATTATCGAAATAAAGTGAGTTAATAATTTAACAGGCATTAGGATATATCAACAAGAGCATAAGAACATTTTCGTTCATCTTATCAAAAGTGAACGAATCCCGCCGAACGGCGTTCTGACAAAAATCACGGACGGTTTTCATTTTTGTTGTGAAGTATTTACAAGGGGGTATATTCCAATTTTCACAAATTGCAGGGCCGGAATTAGGCAGAATATCAAAATCGATCAAAAGGAATTGAATTGACAGGCCTCCAATATTATAATGTAGATGCTGTATAAGTGTTACTCTGCATAAAACCAATCAAAAAGGAGTGCTTACATTGAAGGAATTTAACTATTTCGCTCCGGGTTCTGTGGAAGAAGCTCTCGAACTGATGAAAGAGTACGAAGGTAAGTATACCATCCTGAATGGTGGTACCGATGTAATGATTCGTCTGCGCGAGCGCCTCATTAACCCGGAAGCCGTGATCGACATCAAGCGTATTCCCGGCTTGAAGGAGATCACTTTCTCCAAGAAGGACGGCCTGTACATTGGCGCATGCGTTACCTGCAAGGAGATTTCCGAAAGTGAGATCGTGAAGGAGAATTACCCCTTCTACGCTCAGGCGGCTTCCGTTCTGGGTTCCCAGCTGGTGCGCGGCCGTGCTACCAGTGTCGGCAATGTCATCAACGCTTCTCCTCTGGCGGATACCGTCACTCCTCTGGTTGCCTGCGACGCCAAGCTGGTCGTAGTGGGTCCCGAGGGTCAGCGTGAGGTCTCCCTGGTGAGCTGGGCTGGCGAAAGCCAGGAAGAAAGAATCGCCCGCGGCGCGTTCTTCATCTTCGTGCGTAAGGTTGGCCTCAAGCCCGGCGAGATGGCCATCGGTCTCAAGATCCCCTATGTGGAAGGCCAGAAGGCTGTATTCACCAAGTTTGACCGCCGTAAGGAGGTAGACCTTTCTACCGTTTGTGCTACAGTTGGTAAGTTTGGTGAGGACTACCGCGTAGCCATCGGCTCCTGCGCTCCTACCCCCATTCGTCTGCCCAAGACTGAGGCCCTGCTGAAAGGCAAGAAGCTGACCCCCGAGCTCATCGGTGAGGCAGCGGAGCTTGCCGGCAGCGAGGTTTCTCCCATCAGCGACGTCCGTGCTTCCGCTGAGTACCGTATCAGCCTGGTAAAGGTTGCTGTACGCAGAAGCCTGGCCGAGCTTTCTGTATGAGAAAGGAGCGTGCCGAAAAATGAAAACTTATCATGTTGATTTCTTTGTAAACGGCGAGGAATACGAGCTGGATGTACCGGCTAATAAGACCGCGCTGAATGTCATCCGCGATATGCTGGACCTGACCGGTGCCAAGGAAGGCTGCGGCGCCGGCGAGTGCGGTGCCTGCGCCATGATCGTTGACGGTGTACTGATCAACGGCTGCCTGATGCTGGCCCCCGAGATGGACGGCAAGCACTTCGAGACCGTTGAGGGCTTTGCCGATGAGAAGGGCAACCTTTCTCCCATCCAGCAGTCCTTTATTGACCACGCTGCCCTGCAGTGCGGCTACTGCACTCCCGGCTTCATCGTTTCCGCTACCGCTCTGCTGCGCGAAAATCCCCATCCCACCCGTGATGAGATCGTCCATTACATGTCCGGTAACCTGTGCCGCTGCACCGGCTACAAGAGAATTATCGAGGCGATCGAGGACGCTGCCGAGCGCATGAATGGAGGTGCCAAATAATGAGTAAATATATTGGCGTAAGTGTTCCGCGTGTAGACGGCGTTAAGAAAGTTACCGGCGCTGCCAAGTATGTGGGCGATATGAAATGGCCCCGTATGCTGTATGCCAAGTGCGTAAAGAGCCCCTATGCCCATGCCAAGATCCTGAGCATCGATGTTTCCGCCGCCAAGGCACTGAAGGGCGTACATGATGTAATCACCGGCGACTACTACACCAAGCGCGGCGGTCTGTACCTGGAGGATAAAAACTTCCTGGCAGTCAATACCGTTAAGTTCTGCGGTGAGCCCGTTGTTGCCGTTGCAGCCGAGACCCCGGAGATCGCCGAGGCCGCCTGCGAGCTGGTCAAGGTCGAGTACGAGCCCCTGCCCGTTATCAATAACCCCATGGAGGGTATGGCCAAGGATGCCATCCTCATCCATCCCGAGCTGCATACATATAAAGTAGTTCCCATCTTCCACCCGCAGGCTCATACCAACATCTCCCACCATCACATCATCCGTAAGGGCGATGCCGATGCGGCCTTCAAGTATGCCGAGGAGCATCCTGACGAGTACTACATCACCGAGCATGAGTACCATGTTCCCCATGTTCAGCATACCCCCATTGAGAACCACATTGCAGTAGCCCAGTACGAGCCAGACGGTAAGTGCACTGTTTGGGCTTCCTGCCAGTCCCCGTATGCGGTTCGTCAGGCGCTGTCTGCCTCCTTTGATATCCCGCTGAACAAGATGCGTATCATCTCCCCCTATGTGGGCGGCGGCTTCGGCGCCAAGGCCGGTACCACCATCGAAGGTATCATCATTCCTCTGGCCATGCACAGCAAGGGCCGTCCCGTTATGATGGAATACACCCGTGAGGAAGAGTTTGTCAACTCCTATGTTCGTCAGGGTCTGTACACCAAGATCAAGACCGCAGTTCGTAAGAGCGACGGTAAGTTCCTGGCGGTTCAGAACGACTTCTACTGGGATGGCGGCGCCTACACCGAGTACGGCGTAAACATCGTTAAGGCCTCCGGCTTTGCTTCCACCGGCCCTTATGAGTTCGACAATGTTAAGACCGACGCTTACTGCGTTTACACCAACAACCCCGTAGGCGGCCCCTACCGTGGTTTCGGTATGTGCGAGATCCACTTCGGTATCGAGCAGAACATCGATGAGGTTGCCAAGGAGATCGGCATGGATCCCATCGAGATCCGCCGTGTCAACGGTCTGGCCCCCGGCAAGTCCACCGGTACCGGCGAGATCATGAAATCCTGCGGCTTCCTGGAGGCCCTGGATCAGGTCGCTGAGGCCATTCAGTACGATAAGCCCTGCGATCCTCCCTCCGGCCCCCACAAGGTACGCGGCAAGGGCATTGCCGGCGGCTGGAAGTCCCCCTCTCAGCCCACCAACGCTGGCTCCGCTGCCATCATTCGTATGAATGAGGACGGCACCTTCTTCCTGATGACCTCCGGTCACGATATCGGCCAGGGCTCCGATACTGCCCTAACCCAGATTGCCGCCGAGGTTCTGTGCTGCGATCCCTCCAAGTTCACCATCCGCACCGGCGATACCGACCATACCCCCTATGAGTGGCAGACCGTTGCCTCCCGTATCACCTACTGCGCCGGTAATGCGATCAAGCTGGCTGCCGAGGATCTGAAGGAGAAGCTTTTGGATCTGGCTCAAATCAAGCTGGGCTACATCAAGCGTGAGCTGTACCTTGAGGACGGCTGGATCATCAACCGCAACCACCCCGAAAGCCGTATGCCCATGTCCGATCTGGCACTGGGTCTGGCGTTTGAGGACGGCTCCGGTTACGGCGGTCCCGCCATCGGCGTAGGCACTTTTACCCTGCCCAATAACATCAACTATGATCCCGCTACCGGTTATTCCCCCAAGCCCGCCGCGTTCTGGACCACCGCTGTAGCCGGCGCCGAGGTTGAGGTCGATACCGAGACCGGTATCATCGAAGTAAAGAAGATGGTAGAGAGCTGCGACCCCGGTCACATCGTCAACCCCGAGCTGTATAAGGCTCAGGTAGAGGGCGGTATGATGCAGGCTCTGGGTACTGTACTGTTCGAGGAGCTGAAGCTCAAGGATGGTAAAGTCCTCAATAAGTCCTTCGTGGACTACAAGATCCCCACCATCGATAATGCCCCCGAGACCTTCATCGCCATGGGCGTTGAGCATCCCGAGGAGACCGGCCCCTATGGCGCCCGTGGTATCGGCGAGCCTGCAATGGTTCCCGGCGCCCCCGCCATCGCCAACGCGATCTACAATGCGACCGGCTGCCGCTTCACCGAGATGCCCATCACTCCCGAGTGCATGCTGAAGGCCCTGCAGGAAAAAGCCGCTGCTGAGAAGAAGTAATTCTGCCCAAAGGCGCGCGCAATAGGCACTAAAAATGCAGGCACCTGCCCTCTGCGGTGGGTGCCTGTTTCTATGTCTTTGTGGTGTATTAACATAATCTTAACAGCATAAAATATCCCTCAAGGACCGAATTATCGAACAAGTTTATTGCAAAGGGCGCAAAAATGGAGAAAATAGCAGCATATTTTAGGACATATTTAACATGTCTCAATATAAATATGTTTATAACATTCCAAATATAATTGAAAATGATAGGGGAGATATTGGGGAGTTTCTCCAATGGGTGATGGCAAAATGCACAACATCAAAAACTGTAAATTGTGGAATACGGAAAAGTGGGGGCCGAGAGATTGAATTTTTTATGAACACAAGATATAATAAGGATGCTGCATTAAAGAGATTTCGCAAGAAATCCGTGCCGATGTGTAAGTACATAAATGGGCGCACTCGGTCTTGATGCAGAGGTTCGATAGACCAAGAGAAATGGAGAATCCAAATCATTGAGGAGGCAAATTTAATGAGTACTAAAATTACCGGCATTTATGATGCTCGTAAGGAACTCGGCTGGGGCAAGTCCATTATCATGGGCCTGCAGCAGTGCTTCGCCATGTTCGGCGCTACCATTCTGGTTCCCGTTCTGACCAACAGCTATGGCGAGGGTATTGTGGGCCTTTCCGCTTCCGTTACCCTGTTCTGCGCTGGTGTTGCGACCCTGTGGTTCCACTTCATCACCAAGGGCAAGGTTCCCGTATTCCTGGGTTCCTCCTTTGCTTTCCTGGGTATGTATCAGGCTATTATCCCCCAGTACGGCAAAGAGTATGCGACCGGCGGCGTAGTTGCTGCTGGCGGTCTGTATGTAATTCTCGCTATCCTGATCAAGGTTCTGGGTACCAAGAGAGTTATGAAGCTGTTCCCCCCTGCGGTCTGCGGCCCGCTGATCATCCTCATCGGTATTAACCTCGCCGGCTCCGCTATTGACAACCTGTTCACCAACTGGATGCTGGGCATTGTTCCGATTCTCGTGATCATCATCTGCAACACCTGGGGCAAGGGCATGATCAAGATCATCCCCGTTCTTATCTCCCTGATCGTTTCCTACATCGTTGCCATCATCATGGGTGCTGTTGATTTCAGCGCTGTTGGTTCTGCTAACTGGGTTGGTCTTCCCAACTTCCATCTGCCCAAGTTCAATGCTGACGCTATCGTTGCCGGTCTGGCGGTTGCCGTTGCTGCAATGGTTGAGCACGTTGGCGACATTATGGCTATCGGCGCTACCTGCGGCAAGAACTTCATTGCTGATCCCGGTCTGACCCGCACCCTGCTGGGCGACGGTATCGGTACCTCCCTGGCTGGTCTGCTCGGCGGCCCTGCCAACACCACCTACTCCGAGAACACCGGCGTAGTAGCCCTGACCCGCGTATTCGACCCCTTCGTAATGCGTATTGCTGCTGTCATGGCTATCATCCTCTCCCTGTCTCCCAAGTTTGAGGCAGTCATCAACTCCATCCCTGCTGCCATCATCGGCGGTATCTCCTTCGTACTGTACGGCATGATCGCTGCTACCGGTATCCGTACCATCGTTGAGAACCAGGTTGACTATGTTAATATGCGTAATGTTCTGATCACCGCTATCATTCTGGTATCCGGTCTGGGCTTCAACCATAAGAACATCGTCATCGGTAGTGTTGCATTCGGTGGTCTGGCCTGCGCTGCTGTGTTCGGTATCATCCTGAACGCTATCCTGCCCGGCAAGGACTATGAGTTCAAAGAGGACTAATTCAGAGTAACTGAATGAAAATCCTTTTAGAGCTAAGGGATTGGAGATCATCTAAGGGATGAACTCTACCAAATAAGACAGCTCCATTTCTCATCGTGTTTTACACAAAAGCCCCCCGTCCGCAAGGACGGGGGTGTTTTTGCATGATAGCGGGTACGGCGCAGAAAAAAGGAACAGCCCGCCGGCTGCTCCTTCTCGGTTATTTTTGCTGTGCTGCGGCCAGGTCCGCCACGGTATCGATATCAAAATGCTCCTGCGGGGGCGCAGGGATGGTATGCACCAGCTCCGGATGCGCATGCATCACCTCTCTGCCGCCCACATCGCCGTCCTGCGCCAGCAGCTCCCCGTAAACGGCAGCAGGGAAGATGGACGGAATGGAAAAGCGCCCCTCAAACTCGCATCCCCATATGCCGCCGGGTTCCTTCTCCCATGCGTTAATCAGCCGGTGCAGGGTCTCCACGCTAAGGAAAGGCTGGTCCCCGGTGAGAAACAGGCAGCCGTCGCTCTCCCGGCAGGCGGCCAGCCCCAGCCGCAGACTGTGGCTCTGTCCCAGCTCCGGCTGCGGGTTCAGCAGCACGGTAAAGCCTGCCGCTTCCGCTAGGGGGGCGGTTTCCACCGAGCAGACAGCTGCCCGCTGCATAACGGGCAGCGCTGCCGCCAGCTCCAGCGTGTGGCATAACAGTGGCTTGCCATCTAGCAGCTGCAGCAGCTTATTGGCCGCCCCAAAGCGCCGGGAAGCCCCAGCCGCCAGTACAACCAGCGAAAGATTCATTCGGCGGCCTCCGGGAAGAAATCGGCCAGGTGGGCCTTGGCATAAGCTTTGCAGTCGGCCTCCCACTGGCGGTAACGCTCCAACAGGGAACGCCCCTCCGGCGTCAGGGTGGAGCCGCCGCCGCCGGCGCCGCCTACCTTCCGCTGGATCAGCGGATAGCTGAGAGCAGCCTCGCAGCTGCGCAGCATGGTCCAGGCCTTGCTGTATGCTATTTTCATTTCCATGGTGGCGGTACGGATGGACTCACAGCGGTCAATACGCTCCAGCAGCTCCGCTATGCCGGGCCCAAATACCTTTACATCGTCCATACGGATCCGCACTGAGGTGCTGGCAGTCATCTGTTTATTGCTCATGGGGAACCTCCTTTATCCTTCCTTAATATCCTTATTATGACTGATATCAATTGACTTTTCAAGTGCCGCGTGTTATTCTTTGAACAGTATATCGGTGAAAACCGGAGAGGGGGAATAAATATGGAACACCATTCGGCAATGTCGTCCTTTGGCCTAGAAAATTCCCATGTAACGGCGATCGTAGGCGGCGGCGGTAAAAGCAGCCTGATGGCTGCTTTGGGGAAAGAATACCACCGGCGGGGCGAAACGGTCATTATGACCACCACCACCCACATCCGCCCGCCCAGGGAGAATGGCTACATGGGCGATGACGCCGCGGTTATAGGCAGCCAGTTGGCCAGCTGCCGCCTGATGACGGTAGGCACCATGAGTGAAGAAAGAAAATTCGGCCCCTCCCCGCTATTGGAACAGCTTCCGGAGCTTGCTGACCGTGTTATAATAGAAGCGGACGGCACCAAGGGCCTGCCGCTGAAGGTGCCCAATGACCGCGAACCGGTCATCCCGGCCTTCGCCGATGCGGTCATCGCCGTGGCGGGGCTTTCCGCGTTGGACCGCCCGCTCGGTGAGGTGTGCCATCGCCCGGAGCTTGCAAAGCTGCGTTTTGATCTAGAACCGGACCAAATTGTAACCCCGGAGCTGATGGCGATGCTGCTTAGCTCTCCGCTGGCGCAGCGCAAGGATGTGGGCAGCCGTCCATATGCCGTTCTGCTCAACCAGGCGGATCGGGCCCGGCCGGATGAAATAGCGGCCTTGGCCACTCTTTTGTTGCAAAAAGGCGTGGAGCGGGTCGTAACCGCGGCCCTGCAGCGTCGGCCCGGAGAATACGAGGTTTGGAAGCGATAGGAGGAGAGAATATGCTGATCGCCATTAAGGGCGCGGGGGATCTCGCCACCGGCATTGCCTGCCGGCTGCACCGCTGCGGGTTTCAAATCGTCTGCACCGATATCGAAAAGCCCACCACGGTGCGCTGCACGGTGGCCTTTTCCCGTGCGGTGTACGATGGCGCCGCAACGGTGACAGGGGTCACGGCCCGCCTGGCCAAAGATGCTGCGGATGCCCGCCGCATTATCGGGGAAGGGGAGATCCCCATTCTCATTGACCCCGAATATAAAGAGGCCAAAAAGCTGGAACCGGCTGTGCTGGTGGATGCCATCATTGCCAAGAAAAATATCGGAACAAAAATCACTGATGCGCCGCTGGTGGTGGGCATCGGCCCCGGCTTTACCTCCGGTGTGGATTGCCACTTCTGTGTGGAGAGCAACCGCGGGCATGATATGGGCCGCACCCTGTATGAGGGCTCGCCCGAACCGGATACCGCCACCCCTGGCAATGTGGGCGGGTTCAGCGGCGAGCGCATTATCCGCGCCACCGCCGATGGCATCTGGCACCCGGTGGTCAAGATCACCGATGTGGTGGAAAAGGGTCAGCTGGTGGCCTACGCCGGGGAGGAGCCTGTCTACGCCAATATGGGCGGCATCGTCCGCGGCATGCTGCCGGAGGGAACCCCCGTGACCAAGGGCCTCAAATCCGGCGATATTGACGCCCGGTGCAAGGTCGAAAACTGCTTCACCCCCTCCGATAAGGCCAACGCTATCGCGGGCGGCATTCTGGAGGGTGTATTGTACTATACCAAATTACTGGAGGGAAAATAAAATGCAGGGTGATATTAAAATGAGCAAACTTGCCTCCTGCGGGGGCTGCGGCGCCAAGGTAGGCGCGGGAATGCTGAGCCAGATCTTGCAGGGCATCCCCACGGTAAAGGATGAAAACCTGCTGGTGGGCTACGATACCAGTGATGATGCCGCCGTTTATAAGGTAAGCGATGATTTGGCCATTGTGCAGACGCTGGATTTCTTCCCTCCCATTGTGGATGATCCCTACATGTTCGGGCAGATCGCCGCAGCAAACGCCATCAGCGATATTTACGCTATGGGCGCCACCCCAAAGATCGCGCTCAATATCATGACTGTGACCCCGCAGATGCCCAAGGAGATGATCCACGAGGTGCTGCGCGGCGGCTACGAGAAAGCCTATGAGGCCGGCGTCATCATCGCCGGCGGCCATACCATCAATGACCAGGAGCCGAAATACGGCCTTTCCGTGACCGGCTTTGCCCGTCCCGATGAGATCCGCATGAATTGCACCCCACTGGAAGGGGATGTGCTCATCCTCACCAAACCCCTGGGCATTGGCATCACCACCACCGCCAACCGCGCCGAGCTGGCCCCGCCGGAGCTGTACCAGCGTGCCGTGAAGCAGATGGCAACCCTCAATAAATACGCCTGTGAGATCGCACAGAAATACCGTGTCCACAGCATGACCGATGTGACTGGCTTTGCCCTGATGGGCCATGCCACCGAAATGGCCCGTGGCAGCGACTTAACCATCGTCATCGATAGCGCCAAGGTGCCGGTACTGCCCGGGGTACAGCCCCTGGCCGAAATGGGCCTCATCCCGGAGGGCGCCTACCGCAACCGTCAGTTTGCCGGGCCTACCGCCCGCTTCGCCGAAAGCGTCCCGCTGTATCTGCAGGATATCCTGTACGATCCGCAGACCTCCGGCGGCCTGCTCATCGCCGTGGATGCGCGCGATGCCGAAAAGCTGCTGGCAGAGCTCCTGCAGTGCGAAAATGTACCGGGCGCTGCCATCATCGGCTGCGTGGAGCAGTACCAGGATTGTTCCATCTATGTAAAATAAGCAAAAAATCCGGAGCCCCTGCGAAGGGAGGCCCCGGATTTTATTATAGCGGAAAGCCCGCAAAAAGGCGCCCCGCAGGGCACCGCTCTGCGAGCGGTGTGACGGGCTTCGCCCGTCCCGGCGGCGTCGCCGCGCCCCTGCGGGGCGCCCCGTGCCGTTCGTAAACCGGACGCCAGGGCATGGAGCGCCCGGGTGGCAGCATCCACTTCCTCCTCGGTGGTGGTATATCCGATGGAAAAGCGCACCGTCCCTTCCGGATAGGTCCCCAGCGTCTTATGTGCCAGAGGGGCACAGTGCAGCCCGCATCGCGTTAGGATGCCATACTGCTCCTCCAGCTGGAACGCCACCTCGGCGTTATCCTGCCGCAAAAAGTCCACCGAGATCACGCCTACCCGCCCCTTGGCATCGGCTGGGCCGGGGATACGGATATGTTCATTCCCGCGCAGCCCGCTGAGGAATCGGTCGGTCAGCGCCATTTCCCGCCGGTGCAGGGCATCCAGCCCCACCTCCTGCAGGTAGCGCAGCGCCACCCCCAGCCCCATAATGCCGGGCAGGTTGGGGGTCCCTGCCTCGTAGCGGTCGGGCAGGGTAGGGGGCATCTCCAGCGAGGCCGACATGCTGCCGGTCCCCCCTGCAATGAGCGGCGTCAGCGCCTTGTTCATCTCCTCGTTCATCACAAAGCCGCCAATGCCGGAAGGCCCCAGCAGCCCCTTGTGCCCGGTAAAGCACAGGGCGTCTATCTGCAATTTTTGCATATCAAAGGCAAAATGCCCGGCCGCCTGCGCGCTGTCCACCGCCAAAAGCACCCCGTGCCGCCGGCAGATGGCTCCGATCTCTTCCATGGGCTGAATGGTCCCGCTGACATTGCTGGCGTATTGCATCACCACCAGCCGGGTTTTAGGGGTGATAAGCTTCTCGAATTCCTCCAGCCGCAGCACACCGTCCCCATCGCACGGGGCAATGGAAACCGCCACGCCCGCCGCCTCCAGCTGTGTGGCCGGGCGCGCCACCGCGTTGTGCTCCATCCCGCTGATGATAAGATGATCACCGGGGTGCAGCGTCCCCTTCATGATCATATTCAGGCTCATGGTCACGCCGCTGGTAAAGATGGCATAGCTGGGGTCCTCCCCGGCGCCGAACAGCCGGCACAGGTCCTCCCGTACCGTCAGGGTGGAAAGCGCCGCCTCCGCGGTGGCCCGGTAGCTGGAGCGGTTGACATTGACGCCCACCTTCTCGATGTAATCCTTCATGGCCTGGCCAACCCCCGGTGCCTTGGGGAAGCTGGTCGCGCCGTTATCCAGATAGATTTGTTTCATAGAGGCCTCCGTTCTCCTTTTGCGGGAATAGTGTATCCGCAGTTATTGTACCACTCCCCACCGGCAAAAACAAGTAGAGCACTTCCGCATTCTATGCGGCATGGCCCATCCGGGTGCCGGGCAGGGCAGCGGGGCGCTTTTTGCATAGTATGGTATGGGGCACAGCCCCAATATGCCCAAAGGGGGCAGTACCATGGAGTATCTCGCGACCTTCCCCAACCAGCTGCAGGCGATGGAATACGCGCGGGCCCTTACCCGCAGCGGCATCTCCAGCCGGATGATGCCCCGCCCCCGCGCGCTGGAGGCCAGCTGCGGCACGGCGGTGCGGTTTTCCAGCCGCCAGCCGGTGGATATCCTGCTGACGCTGGCCCCGGTCAAAACGCTGTATCGGGTGGAGCAGGGCAGCTACTGGCCGGTCGGCTAAAAAACAAAAGGGCGGCGTCTATCCGGCAAACAGAGGGGCGTCGCCCTTAGTGGGCTTGCCATGCGGGTGAAAAGCGGCTATACTTAGGAAGAATCCGACACGATTCTCCCCAAATTCTTATGGTACAATGAAAAAACACTCCACGGCTGGTGGATGGCCGCAGGGGAAAGGATAAATAAAATGCAAGGATTTCTGCTCTCCATCCGGGTCGTGACCCCCATCCTGCTGATGCTGTGCGTCGGTATGCTGGTACGGCGGCTGGGCTGGGTGGATGAAAAAACGCTGAATGTCATGGACCGCCTGGGCTTTAAGCTGCTGCTGCCCACCCAGCTCTTTTACAGCCTGTACCGCGCGGAGTGGGATGTCTCGGTCTACGGCAAGCCGCTTTTGGCCTCCATCGTCATTATCCTCATCATATTGGTGCTGGCATTGCTCATTTTCGGTCGGCTGGAGCCCGACCCCAAGCGCCGCGGCCCGGTCATCCAGTGCGAGATCCGCGTGAACTTCGTCATCTTCGGCATGGCCATCATCGCCTCCCTGTACGGCAGCGAAAATACCGGCCTCATCGCCATTATGGCGGCCATCATCATTCCGCTCACCAGCACCATCTCCGCCATCCTGTTCGAGGTCTACCGCGGCGGCCGGGTAAAGCCCGCCATGCTGCTGCTCAATATCATCAAAAACCCCTACCTCATCGGCGCGGCGCTGGGGCTCATCTTCCTGCTGCTGCGCATCCCGCTGCCCCAGCCGGTGGAAAAAACGGTCAGCGATATCGGCGGCATGGCCACCCCTTATTGCCTTATTGTGCTGGGCGGCAGCATCCACCTTTCCCGCTTCGGCGATTACGGCCGTTCTCTGTGGCTGGCGGTGCTGGGTAAAAGCGTCATCATCCCACTTGTGTTCATTCCACTGGTGGCGTTGGCTGGCTTCCGCGGGGATGCCCTGGCGGCATTGGCAGTTATGCTGGCCTGCCCCACGGCGGTTTCCGGTTATACTTTGGCCAACCAGTGCGGCGCCGATGGCGAGCTGGCGGCGCAGCTCATTGTGGTCACCACACTCTTTTCAGTCGTCACCATGTTCCTCACCATCTGGGTTCTTACCTCCATGGCGTTGATATGACAAAAGCAAGAAAAACGGACCTATCCGCTTTGGGATAAGTCCGTTTTTTGCTGTAAATGGAAGGAGTGAACCTGTAAGCCGAGTTCTGTCTGGGACAACAATCTATCTAGGCCTGCTGTTGCCAGCAGGCTCCAGCCACTCTTTTGGGGATCGGGACGGGCAGCCCCCTGTGATCCCGCTTGGTGTTGCTCCGGATAGGGTTTACATAGCCTTTGGGTCACCCCAAAGCTGGTGAGCTCTTACCTCGCCTTTCCACCCTTACCCCTTGCGGGGCGGTATCTCTCTGTTGCACTTTCCCGGGCGTCGCCGCCGGCTGCCGTTAGCAGTTATCCTGCCCTGTGGAGCTCGGACTTTCCTCATGCGGGGCCTTTCGGACACCCGCCCGCTGTTGTCCAGCTCACTCCTTCGGTTTTACGAGTATAACACACTGGCCATGTCAAAATCAAGCGTCCCCGGTAAGTTTGGCATTCACCGCCCGGAAAATCGCCTCATTCGCCTTACATACCTTGCGGTCATAGGTCAGCAGGCCGTTGCGCTCGCCCTCCACATCACTCACTTGGGTGTAAACGGCCGCGGCCAGCCCCCTCTCCTTGGCGGGGATGATCTGCTCCTCCATCAGCTTTTGGAACGCTCGGTTAAATTCCATCGGGTCAGCGATCTTCTTGTAGCCGAATTCTGCTCCCTCGCCCCAGCAGTGGCCGGGCACAGCGCAGTTGTAGCCGCCGTATTCCGTCAGGCAGATGGGCCGCTGCTCCTTGGGCGGCTGTTTGTGGTGATACGGCCGGAAATACCAGTGAATACTTTTGATGTCCCCGCCGCCTTGATCGTACCAGCCGCTGGCGTGGTCGATCGGCCGGGTATCATCCCGCTTTCGGATAAACTCCGCAGCTTTCAGGGCGTCAAACTGCCCCCAGCCCTCGTTAAAGGGCACCCACAGCGCCAAACTCACGGTATTGTACAGCAGGTCTATCATCTGTCCCAGCTCCTCGTAGTAGTGGGTGCGCCCCGCTTCATCGCTCCGGGAAAAATAGCGGTAGCGGTCGTCCTTGACCCGCAGCCCCAGGTTGGAGAATACATAGATAGACAGCGGGGAATAGCTCTCGCCGCCGTTCATCATATCCTGCCATACCAGCATCCCCAGCCGGTCACAGTGGTAGTACCAGCGCAGCGGCTCCACTTTGATGTGCTTGCGCAGCATATTAAAGCCCAGCCGCTTCATTTCAGCAATGTCATGGATCAGCGCCTCATCGCTGGGGGCGGTGTAGTAGCCGTCGCTCCAGTAGCCCTGGTCCAGCAGTCCGTTCTGGAAATAGGGCTTTCCATTCAGCAGCAGCCGCGGCAGCCCCTTTTCGTCCTTCCCAATGCCGAAGGCCCGCATCCCAAAGTAGCTCTCCACTTTATCGCCGCCCGCCAGGGTGATGGCAGCATCGTAGAGGAACGGATTCTCCGGGCTCCACAGGCGCAGTTCCTCCGCCGGGATGGTAAGCGTGCTCTCTCCATTTTCGTCGGTTTGCCCTTCGGCAATGATGCCCCCATCCCTGCAAATCGTGACAGCGGCCATGGCAGGGTCATCCGCCTCCAGCCGAATGTGGACCGCATTTTCCTCCGGCTTTGGGGTAATGCGCAGGGACCGCAGATAATTTTCCGGTACGCATTCCATCCACACCGTCTGCCAAATACCAGACTGCGGCGTGTACCAGATGCCGGTGTTTTTCAGCCGCTGCTTGCCGCGGGAAAGGGAACCGGTATCGGTGGGGTCGGTGACACGAAGCTCCAGCGTAAAGGCATCGCCCTCAATAAGCTCGGTCACATCCAGGGCAAAGGGCAGGTAGCCCCCGGTGTGACTGCCCGCTTCCTGGCCGTTGACCCACACGGTGCAGCACTGGTCCACCGCCCCGAAATGCAGGAGCAGCCGGCCGCCCCGGAAAAAGCCCTCCGGCAGGGTGACGCTGCGGCGGTACCACAGGTACTCATCCGGCTGCAAGATGTGTCCCACCCCGGAAAGCGGGGTCTCCGGCGAAAAGGGCACCACGATCTCCCCCTGCATGGCAGCGGGCTTTTCGGCCGTTTTGGTAATGGCATATTCCCATATGCCGTTCAGGTTCAGGTAGCTGTTTCTCCTCAGCTGGGGGCGGGGGTATTCCGGCAGCGGGTGCTCCCGGTCAAGTGCCTCTCCCCAGGGTGTCAGCATGGCTTCGGTCATGGCAGTTCCGCCTTTCTGTCTTGGTTTCAGCAGGGTGCGGGGCGACCCTCCCGTGCACCTGTCCTTTTCAAAAAAATCTCCGTTTCACCGGTCTTTCCTGTGCCGCACCTGGCCAGTGAATGTGGCCGCTCCGCCCCAGCCGGTTTTCCCGGCGAGCAATATTCATTGGCTCTCTCGTCGCAGAACCCAACCAGTGGACATTATCTTACTCGGATAGCCTCTCCACTTTGGCGGACTTTCCCGGTGAAAGATGTTTTTTAGGCTTTGTAGCCGACCAAAGGCCTCTTATCTTGTCCGAATGGTTGCTTTAATGGGACAGTTTTTCCAGTGAGTAATGCTCATCGGTCCTCCCAGTGCTGCACCCGGCCGATGGCCTTATCCCAGCCGCGCAGATTGCGTTCCCGGATCTCCTCACTCATCTGCGGGGTGTACAGCTTATCCAGCGTCCACTGCTCCCGGATCTCATCCAGGTCGTTCCACACACCGGTGGCAAGGCCCGCCAGATAAGCGGCGCCCAATGCCGTCGTTTCCCTTATCATCGGCCGGCGGATGGTGGTATGGATGATGTCGCTTTGGAACTGCATCAGGAAGTTATTGGCGGAAGCGCCGCCATCCACCCGCAGCTCCTGCAGCCGGATGTCGGTATCCCGCTCCATGGCCACCAGCACATCCCGGCTTTGGTAGGCGATGGATTCCAGCGCGGCCCGGATGATGTGCTTGCGGTTGCAGCCGCGGGTCAGCCCCATGATGGCTCCTCTGGCATACATGTCCCAGTAGGGGGCGCCCAGCCCGGTAAAGGCCGGGACCACATATACGCCGCCGTTATCCTCCAGCCGGGTGGCAAAGTATTCGCTGTCGGCCGCCTCGTGGATGAGATGCAGCTCATCCCGGATCCACTGGATGACCGCCCCGCCGATGAAAACGCTGCCCTCCAAGGCATAGCGGGCGGTGCCGTCGGCGCTGGCGGCCATGGTGGTCACCAGGCCGTTTTTGCTCTGGAAAATATCCGTCCCGGTGTTCATCAGCAGGAAGCAGCCGGTGCCGTATGTATTCTTCGCCTCACCTGGGGCAAAGCAGGTCTGCCCAAAAAGCGCGGCCTGCTGGTCGCCCGCGCACCCGGCAATGGGGATCTCCACGCCGGCATAGTTCATGCTGCCGTAAATGGCGCTGGAGGGCTTGACTTCCGGCAGCATGTTCATGGGGATATCCAATGCCTCGCAGATTTTTTTATCCCAGCACATGTGGCGGATATCATACAGCATGGTGCGGCTGGCGTTGGTGTAGTCGGTCACATGCGCGCGCCCGCCGGTCAGCTTCCAGATGAGCCAGGTATCCACCGTGCCGAAGAGCAGACGGCCTTCCTTGGCCATCTGGCGGGCATCCGGCACATTGTCCAGGATCCACTTGATCTTGGTGCCGGAAAAATAGGCATCGATGAGGAGGCCCGTGCGCTCGCGGATGTAGTCTTCCAGGCCCCGGCGCTTGAGCTCCTCGCACAGGGGGGCGGTACGGCGGCACTGCCAGACGATGGCATTGTAGATGGGGCGGCCGGTTTCCTTATCCCACACGATGGTGGTCTCGCGCTGATTGGTGATGCCGATGGCCGCGATTTCCTCCGGCTGGACATTGCTTTTTGCCAGTACCTCCACCATCACGCCGTACTGGGAGGAGTAGATCTCCATGGGGTCATGCTCCACATAGCCGGCCTTGGGGTAGTGCTGGGGGAACTCCTTTTGTCCCATGGCGATGATATTCTGCTCCCGGTCGAACAGAATGGCGCGGGAACTGGTGGTACCCTGATCCAGGGATTACATTTCCGACCTGCTGAGCGGTCAGACATTCCGGAAGACCCACTTCATCCAAAACAACGCCGATATCCTCTTTCGTGAGTTCGATATTATCCTGATTATCCTTTCCAAGAATGGTAATACTGCCGCTATCCTTATGAATCATATCCAGAATAAGCTTGATGGTGGTACTTTTTCCCGCACCATTCTCGCCGATAAGCCCCATAATGCATCCGCTCGGCAGTATCAGATTGATGTTGTCAAGCGTAAAGCCGGGATATGATTTTGTCAGGTTTCGAATTTCAAGCGCATTCATCCTTGTTCCTCCAAACTGAAATGAACCATTTCCATAATCTCTTGTTTGCTCAAATTGCAGGATGCAGCTAGTCTGACGATTTCATCAATATGTTCTTCAATCTTTTTCAGATTTTCTTCTCGCAACAGCTATACATTTTTAGGCGCAACATAACACCCCTAGGCAGGCAGGGTGTATATAAATCATAC
>ENA-UOJQ01001092-UOJQ01001092.1-human-gut-metagenome-genome-assembly--contig:-P63-NODE-1092-length-23993-cov-38.867909_pt1 | contig 23993 bp, 15 predicted proteins | sample MGYA00242352_ERZ723899 | MGnify/ENA metagenome assembly ERZ723899
TGATGCAGTTTTTGCCCACCACGCAGTGGTTCAGCAGGGTGGCGTGCATCCCGATGAGGCTGCCGTCGCCCACGGTGCACCCGTGCACCAGCGCGCTGTGGCCCACCGTGACGTTTTTGCCCAGCGTCACGGCCCCGCCCACGTCGCAGTGCAGCACGGCGTTGTCCTGCACGTTGGTGTTCTCGCCGATGGTCAAAGTGCCGTCGTCGCCCCGCAGCACGGCCCCGTACCAGACGGTGGAGCCGGGTCTCAGCACCACATCGCCCTGCACGGTGGCGTTGGGGGCCACGAAGACTGCGCCCTCATCGCGGGGGAATTTTCCACAAAAAGACAGGAACATTGTTAAAAACCGCCTTTCTCTCTTTCGCTTTTGGCTCGTTTATGGTATTCTTTAAGGTAGAACAAAATCATTTCCGGCGCTTTGGGCCGGGACGTCGATCAAGGGGGTACGCTCATGTTTCAAAACAGGTTCTTCCGCCGTGCCGCAGCACTGGTGCTCACCCTGGCGCTTGCCGCCGCGGCGGCGCTGCCGGGGCTGGCCGCCTACCCCATGCCCATCCAGACGGCCAGCGAGACCGAGGCGGTGTATCTGTTCAACGCCGACACCGGCAAGACCATCCTGGCCCAGAACGCCGATCAGCAGCAGTATGTGGCCAGCCTGACCAAGATGATGACCGCCCTGCTGCTGCTGGAGAGCGGCAAGGACCTGAACGGCGAAGTGACCGTGCCCACCGCCATGACCCAGGAGTTCAAGGACATCCAGAACGCCAACGGCATGACCGCGGGCCTGCGCATCGGTGAGACGGTGCGCCGCATCGACCTGCTGTATGCCCTGCTGGTGTCCAGCGCCAACGACGCCGCCAGCGTCATCGCCTACGATGTGGGCGGCAGCGTGCTGGACTTCGTCCGGCAGATGAACGCCCGCGCGGCGGAGCTGGGCTGCACCGGCACCAACTTCACCTGCGCCCACGGCCTGTTCGACTACGGCAACGTTTCCACTGCCGAGGACATGGCCAGGATCGCGGCGGAATGCTACAAAAACCCCACCTTCGTGCAGGTGTCTGGCACGGCGGCCTACACCATGCCCGCCACCAATCTGCACCAGAATGAGCGCACCATCAACTCCACGAACCCCCTCACCGACACCGGCAGCGAGTTCTACCGCAGCTACATCAAGTGCGTCAAGGGCGGCTTCACCACCCTGGCGGGCCGCTGCGCCGTGGCCTTTGCCGAACAGGGCGGCCACACCTACGGCCTTGTGATCCTCCACGCGGACAACACCAGCCTTTACACCGAGTGTGACCAGCTGCTGGACTGGGCCTTTGAGAGCTTTTCGGACCGCCCGCTGGTGGACACCAAGACCGAGCTGACCACCGTTGACCTGACCAAGTGCCGCGCCCAGCCCACCGCCGCGCTGTATGCGGCGGCCCCTGTCAGCGGCTACGGCCACGCAGACGATGTGGTGAGCTACGCCTTCGACCTGCCCGAGAGCATCCCGGCCACCGTGAAAAACGGCCAGAAGGTGGGCACCGCCACCGTCTACCTGGATGGCTACGAGGTGGGCACCGTGGATCTTGTGACCCATGCGGAATATATCTCCGACTTCCGCACCGACTCCAAAGCCACTCTGCTGCTGCTGTGTGCGCTGGTGTTCATCCTGGGCGCGCTCACCGTGCTCACCCTTGCGGCGGGCGGCGGCGCGCTGAGCCTGCGGCGCAGAAAGCGCAGACGCTGACCTTATTCTATAACAAAAAAAGCGGCACATCAAGCCTTGCGGAAAAGGCCCGATGTGCCGCTTCTTTTTTACTTGTTGAGGAACCGGATAAAGTGGTAGGATTCCACGATCTGGAAGTACTTGATGATGCGGGGATACAGCGGCTCGGCCTTTTCGCCGTACTGCTGCTTCATGCATTCAGCAAGGTCCGCAACGGTCTTCTGCCCGTCGATCAGCGGCCAAAGGTAGCTGCCGGTCTCGTCCAGATGGACCTGGGTGGTGCGTGGTTTGTGAAACACTTTTTGCGCGATCGTATTGAACAGGCCGGTGTTCTCCACCTCCAGGGTGATAAGGCCGGTCTGCTCGTCGGTGTGCCAGCGCAGGGTCTCCGCACGCTGCGGGATCAGGTCCAGATAATTGATGGACTGCTTTTTCTTACTCATCAGTTCTTCTTTTTCTTCATGGAGAAGGCCAGCAGGCATGCGATCATCACGATCATCAGGACCACGCCGCCAATGTTGCCCAGATCAATGCTCAGGGCAGTGCTGATGCCGAACACGGCAAACACAGCCAGCAGGATGCCCACAAGGCCCTCGCCTGCGATCATACCGGCACAGAACAGGGTGCCGCGGGTGGTCTGCTCTTCCTTGAGCTTCGCGTCAACATTCTTGCGGCTGTCCATGAACCAGCGCACAACACCACCGATCATGATGGAGGTGTTCAGGTAGATGGGCAGATACAGGCCGATGGCGAACGGCATCACAGGGATGCGCAGGATCTCCAGGGCAATGGCCAGGAACACACCGGTGAACACCAGGTTCCAAGGCAGGTTGCCGCCCATGATGCCCTCGACGATCATCTTCATCAGGGTAGCCTGCGGTGCGGGAACCTCGGCACCGCCGTAGCCCCATGCGCTGTCCAGCAGGTACAGCACACCGCCGATGGCCAGACCGGCGGCGATCACGCCGATCAGCTCGCCGATCTGCTGCTTGACCGGGGTCGCACCCAGCAGGTAGCCGGTCTTCAGGTCCTGAGAGGTATCAGCAGCAATGGCAGCGCAGATGCAGATGACAGAGGCGATGGCCATGGAGCCGATCATGCCCTCGATGCCCACGTTGCCGGTGGCCTTCAGGATCATGGTAGCGATCAGCAGGGTGGCGATGGTCATGCCGGAGACCGGGTTGTTGGAACTGCCGATCATGCCGACCATACGTGCAGAGACGGTGGAGAAGAAGAAGCCGAAGATGACGATCAGCAGAGCACCCAGCGGGCTGACGGGGATGGCCGGAGCCAGCCAGATGATGAGGATGATGAGCAGGATGCCGCCCAGAATAAAGGGCATGGGCAGGTCCTTCTCGGTACGGGAGGTGCCGGAAGCACTGCCGCCCTTCATGCTCTTCATGGCATCACGGAAGGTGGATGCGATCAGAGGCAGGCTCTTGATCAGCGAGATGATACCGCCGGTAGCAATGGCACCTGCGCCGATATACTTGACGTAGTTGGACCAGATAGCGTCTGCACCGCCTGCTGCATACAGATCAGCAATGGTGGTGCCGGCTGCTGCCGGGTACAGGGAGATGTTTGCGCCGAACAGGCAGATCAGCGGGATAATGACCATCCAGCCCACCAGAGAACCGGTGAACATGTAGGAAGCGGTCTTGGGGCCGACGATGTAGCCCACGCCCAGCAGAGCGGGGTACACTTCCATGCCCAGAGCACCCTTGAAGGAGCTGAAGGCCACGGCAATGTCGGCGGGGATCATCTTCAGGCCATCGACGATGAACTTGAAGATGGCTGCCAGGCCCATGCCGGAGAACACGGTGGAAGCGTTTGCGCCGCCTTCCTCACCGGCCAGCAGCACGTCTGCGCAGGCGGTGCCTTCCGGGTAGAGCAGGGTGGCATGTTCCTTGACGATCAGCGCGTTGCGCAGGGGCACCATGAACAGAACGCCCAGGATGCCGCCGCACAGGGCGATCAGGGTGATCTCCAGGATGCTGGGCTTATCGCACAGGCCTTCCTTTGCCCACAGGAACAGCGCAGGCATGGTGAAGATGGCACCGGCGGCCAGGCTCTCGCCTGCGGAACCGATGGTCTGCACCATGTTGCTCTCCAGAATGGAGTTCTTCTTGAGCAGGACGCGGATGACGCCCATAGAGATGACTGCTGCCGGGATGGAGGCAGAAACAGTCATGCCGACGCGCAGGCCCAGGTAGGCATTTGCAGCGCCGAAGACCACGGACAGGATGATGCCCATGATCACAGAGGTCGCCGTCATTTCTGCGGTGATCTTTTCCGCAGGAATATACGGCTTGAAGGATTCTTGATCTTTCATGCTTGCACTCCTTGCGACAGCACAAACGTCCCGCTGCAAAAAAAGCAAGGCGCTTGTGCTGTCTGTTTTCCTATTCCTATTTCCAAAACACGCGCATCCTATCCCGAAAGGACACGCTGGCACATTCTCTATTATACTAAAGTGTGACTCTAAAGGCAACTGGAAATGTTCACAAGGAATCAACAAAAAGTTCGTGAATCAAAGCATTTTGCGTAAAATTCGGCCATAAACCTGCAAAAAAACTCCATGCAGGCAGAAAACTGTCCGCATGGAGCGTACATTCTTTTAACGGCACCCGGGGGCCCCGCTGCTCAGATCAGGAAAATGAGGAAGCCCACCGGGATGCACAGCACGTCCAGCACCAGCAGCACCTTCTGGCCGGTCGTGGGCTGGAAACCGGAGGTCTTGCTCTGCTGCAGGTAGCGGCAAATGCCCGCGATGCCGAACCATATCAGCGCAATGCCGCCTGCAATGGTCATACCGGCCACACCGCCCATCACCGCCAGGAAGATCAGCGCGCCCTTGCACAGGGCGCTGATGGCGCTGAGCACCTTTTTTCGGGTGAAGGGCGTCGTTTCTTCCGGTTTTGCGTCAGGCTTGGTGTCGGGTTTGGCATCGGGCTTCGGGGTGTCGTTGTGGCTGCCGGTGCCGCCCGCTGGGCTGTGGGTGTCGGGTTTGCTGTCGGGCTTCGGCGGCAGGTCTGCCTTGCTCAGGTCGCTGGCGTTCTGCCAGTGCTTTTTGCCGCCGCCCGTCCCGCCGGAAGCGCTGCTGCCGCCGGTGGTGCTGCCCGGGCCGGGGAAAATGCGCTTGGTCACGTTGCCGTCTGCGGCCGTGCCGCCGGTACTGCCGGAAACGCTGCCGGTGTCGCCGCCCGGGCCGGGGAAGATGCGCTGGGTCTTGTTGTCGTCTGCGGCTGTGCCGCCGGTCTTGCCGCCAAAGCCGCCAAGGTCCCTGCCGGTGTCAAAGCCCTTTTCGCCGGTGCCTTTGCCGCTGCCGCCCCACATGTCGGCGGTCTTTTCCGTTTCAGCTGCGTTCACGGCCGCGTCCGGCTTGCCCAGGGGCAGGATCATGGTCCGGGATTCCGGCGCGTTCAGCAGCTTTTCCAGCACAAGGCGCATCTCGGTGGGCGAAGCAAAGCGCCCGGCGGGGTCCGGCGCGCAGGCTTTGCGCAGGATGGCGTCCAGCGCGGCGGTGGCGTTCACCGCCCGGGGCAGCTCCAGCCCGGACAGCCGCTTGCCCTCGGCCATGTTCCGGTCCTCGGGGGTCAGCGGCTGCGGGTAAGGCGGGTAGAACGGCAGACGACCCTCGTTCAGGCAGCGGTAGAGCACCAGACCCAGCGCGTAGGTGTCCACGCTGGCGTTGTAGGTTTTGCCGGCCTGGAACATTTCCGGGGCCATGTAGCTGGGCGAGCCCACCTGGGTCAGCGCGCCGGAGCTGGCCAGCACGGTGCGGGCCACGCCGAAATCGCCCAGCTTGTAGTTGCCGTCCGCCGAGATGAAGATGTTCTCGGACTTGACGTCGCGGTGGATGATGTTGTGCCGCTGGCACAGTTCCAGCGCGCGGCACAGGTGGATGCCCATGCGCACCACTTCGCCCCGGGGCATCTGCACGGTGCGCTGCAGGTGGACGTTCAGCGGGGTGAGCAGCTCCATGCGGATGAGGATGTCCCAGCCGATGCCGTCTTTGTGGGGGACGATCTTGTGGTCCTCGTAGCTCACGATGTTGCTCTGGGCCTTGAGCTCACTCATCAGCTTGATCTCGTTGGTGATGGCGTCCGCGCAGGAGCGGTAGTAAGACGAAACGCTGTCGCCGGTGAGGTTGTTGGTCTCGATGGTGGAGCGCAGGTCGTCTTCCGATTGGGGCAGGCTGATGATCTTCAGCGCGCTGGTGTTCACGGTGCCCAGCGCGTCCCGCCGCTCGATCTCGAACACCCTGCCGTAACTGCCCGAGCCGATGCAGCGCTTGATGGTCCACTCGCCAAGGAGCGGCGCGTATTTTTCGTTATAAGATTCCGCAGTCATGATACTTCCTCACTTTTTGGCTCAGTCGTAGTAGTTGATGGTAACGCCCTCGTCAAAGGCACTTTCATGCACTTTGCAGTCCCGGGAGAGGGTGACGCTTGTCAGCGCACAGCCGGAGAAAGCACCATTGCGGATGCTGGTCACGCTTTCCGGGATGGAAACGGAAGAAAGACTGCTGCAATTGCCAAACGCACGATTTCCGATGTAGAAGACGCCGTCCGGGATCGTGACAGTGGTCAGGCTAACACAACAATAGAAGGAATAGGAACCGAAGATCTGCAGCCCTTCCGGAAGGGTGACCGAGGTCAGGCTGGTAAACCTGGTAAAGCAGTAGGGCGGGATTGTGGGGACGGAGGCCTGCAGGTCAATGGCGGTGACCCGGTCGGCAAGCTTCTCCCACGGGGTACCAGTAATGGTGCCGCTGCCCTGAATGGTAAGAACGCCTGCACCGGAAATGCTCCAAGTCAGACCGTCGCCGCAACTCCCTTCGGCAACAGGTTTAGAGGACTCCGCCGAATACACGGCGTATCCTCCCCCGCCCAGCACAGCCAGAGCGGCGGCACCGCCGATAACCCCCAGCATTTTGCGGCGGGAAATTTTCTTCTCCCCTGCCGGTGCGGGCGTTTCGGCTGCCTCGGCCTTTTCCTGCTCTGCCTTGCGGGCCGCTTCTTCGGCTTCCCGGGCTTTGCGCTCCTGTTCGGCGCGCTGGGCCTGCTCTTTTGCGGCGGCGGCGCGGGCTTCCTCAGCCTTGCGCTGCTCCTCGGCCCGGCGGGCGTCTTCTTCCGCCTTGCGGGCGGCAGCTTCCGCTTCGCGGCGCTGCTGCTCCTGCTGGGCGAACAGGAACACCGTCTCGTCCTCGGCCTTGGGGGCAGGGGCCTTTGCCGGTGCTGTGGGCTGTGCGGCGGGCTGCTGGCCGAAAGGCAGACGAGTGGTCTCGTCCGCTGCATCCGGGGTCTCCGGCGCTTTGGGCGCGGCAGCCACAGTTGCCGCTGCATCTGCGGCGGGCACTTGGGCCGCCGGTGCGGCCGCGCGCACGGTGGCGTCGCCTGCATCCGGCACCGGGGCGGCGTCGGATGCGCCGCGCAGCACGGCTTCCAGCGCAAGGCGCATCTCGGTGGGCGAAGCAAAGCGGTCCGCCGGGGCGGGCGCACAGGCTTTGCGCAGGATGTCGGCCAGCGGGCCGGAAGCATTCACCGGGTCCGGCAGGGGTTCCCCGGCCAGACGGCGGTCGTGGGCGCGCTCCTTGGCCAGCGCAGTCAGCGGCTGCGGGTAAGGCGGGTAGAAGGGCATCCGGTTCGCGTTCAGCAGCTGGTACATCACAAGGCCCAGCGAATAGGTGTCCACGCTGGCGGTGTACTTCTCGCGGCGGAACACCTCCGGGGCCATGTAGTTCACGGTGCCCGCAAAGGTGGAAGCACCGGTGGAGGCGCTGGCCGTGCGGGCCACGCCGAAATCGCCCAGCTTGAAGTCGCCGGTGTCCGAGATAAAGATGTTGGCGGGCTTGATGTCCCGGTGGATGATGCTGTATTTCTCGCACACTTCCAGCGCGCGGCACAGGTCGATGCCCAGCCGCAGCACGGCCTGCCGGGGGATGGTGTCGAACTGCTTGAAATACTGGCTGATGGGGGTGAGCAGTTCCATGCGGATGAGGATATCCCAGCCGATGCCGTCGGCGTGCTCGATCACATCGTGGTCCTCGTAGCTCACGATGTTGCTGTGGCCCTTCACCTTGTTCATCAGCGCGATCTCGCGGTTCAGGGCTACCACGGTCTCCCGGAAATAGGAGGAGGCTCCCTGCCTGTCCAGTCCGTCCTCGTCCAGCACGCTCTGCAGTTCTTCCGGCGAAGACGGGATGGTGATGGCCTTCAGCGCGCCGCGGTAAACGGTGCCGTCCAGCGCGTCGGTGCGCTGGATCTCAAACACCTTGCCGTAGCTGCCGGCCCCCAGCTGCTTTGTGATGTACCATTTGCCGAACACCGGCTCGTATTTCTTGTAGTATTCCGCATCCATAATGGATCCCTCCGCAAGGCCCCTGCCAAAGGCAGAAGCAGGTGTTTACACGGCCCCGTAAATGCCGTGCACCGAAACTTCGCCGGTGAAGACGTGTTCCTCGCCGCTGTCGGTGCGCACCACAAGGCGGCCCTCATCATCCACGTCGATGGCTTCACCTGCGCCCTGCCTGCCGTCCGGCAGGTCGAAGGTGACCCGGCGGCCCAGGTTGACGCAGGCGGCTTTATATTCCTCCCGGAAGGGCGCAAAGCCGTCCCGGGCAAAGACATACATGTTGCGATCAAAACCGAAGTCGGTCAGGCCCTCGGCCAGCCAGGCCGGGTCGGCGGCAAGGTCCACCTTGGCCCCCTGCAGCTCCAGCGAGGTGCCGTTGGGCAGGTTCGCCGCGTCGAAGTAGCTCTGGGGCTGGGCCAGGTTGATGCCGATGCCGCACAAAATGCCCCGGCCCTGCTGCTGGTAGCCGTAGCTCACGCCCTCGCACAGGATGCCCACGATCTTTTTGCCGTTCAGCAAAAGGTCGTTGGGCCACTTGATCTGGCAGTCCACGCCGTAGCGCAGCTTCAGCTGGGTGCGCACCGCAAGGCTGGCCAGCAGCGGCAGGGTGGACGGCTGGGCCAGCGGCTCCCGGATGGCCACCGTGTAGTACAGCGCACGGCCCTCGGCGTTCACCCAGCTGCGGCCCAGCCGCCCGCGCCCGGCGGTCTGGTTCTCGGTGTACACAGCCCCCACGGGGCCGAACTCCTCAAAATGCTCTTTCACATACGCGTTGGTGCTGCCGCATTCGGGCAGATAGCGCACCTCATTGATGCTCATTTTTTCGGTACCTCTTTGTGTTCGTGGGCAGTCACTTTGCCGTTTTCCAGCGTCAGGATGCCGTAGGTGTCCGGCCCGGTGTAGCACCGGCCGCAGGAGCCGGGGTTGAACAGGAACACGCTGCCGCGGTCCTCCGCGTGGGGGACGTGGGTGTGGCCGAACAGCGCCACATCCGCGCCCCGGGCGGCTGCCGCGTCGGCCAGCGTATCCAGATCGTATTTTACGCCGTACATATGACCGTGAGTGTAGAAAATGACCACGCCGTCAAAGGCGGCCAGGCCGTCGGTGGGCTCCAGCGCGCCGTAATCGCAGTTGCCCGCCACCGAGTAGGCTCGCAGCCGGGGGTATTTGGTCAGCGCCAGCTCCAGATCGCGCAGGCCGTCGCCCAGAAAGATCAGCGCGTCGATGTTTTTGCTCTCAGCCTTCAGGATGCGCTCAATGGCGTCGCGTCCGCCGTGGCTGTCGCTCAGAACCAGAAGTTTTGTCACGAAAGGGGTCCTCCTCTATTTACCAGATATCATTTGCTCTCATGAAGGGCTGAATGGCCTGTCAGTCCTGTTCCTGCTGCAGCACCAGCAGCTGCTTGTACACTTCGCTCTTGGAGTAGGGCGTGCCCTGGGCTGCTGCCTTGGCGGCTGCCGTGGGGCCGAAGCCCTGGCCGGTCAGCTCCAGCGCCCGCTGCGCGGCCTGCTCCAGCGTCAGCTCCTGTTCCGGGTCGGCAGAGTCCGGCGCACCGGCCATCACCAGCACATACTCGCCGCGGGGGTCGTTCACCTTATAATGTTCCACCGCTTCGCCGAGGGTGGTCTTCCAGATGTCCTCGTGCAGCTTGGTCAGCTCGCGGCAGAGGGTGATGCTGCGGTCCGCGCCGAAGGCATTCGTCAGGTCGTCCAGCGTGGTGCGCAGCTTGTGGGGCGCTTCATAGAAGATGACCGTGCGCTTTTCCCGCAGAAGATCGGCCAGCCGCTCCTTTTTCTGCTTGCGGTTCACGGGCAGAAAGCCCTCGAACACCCAGCGGGAGGTGTCCTGCCCGGACACGGCCAGTGCCGTGACACAGGCAGACGCGGCAGGCACCGGCACCACCTTGATGCCCCGGGCCAGCGCGTCCCGCACGATCACTTCGCCCGGGTCGGAGACGCAGGGCATTCCGGCGTCACTGCACAGCGCGCAGCTCTCCCCTGCCTCGATGCGCTGCAAAATGGCCTCGCCCTTCTGCAAAGCGTGTTCATAGTAGCTGACCATGGGCTTTTTCAGGCCCAGAAAGTTCAGCAGCTTCATGGTCACGCGGGTGTCCTCGGCGGCAATGAAGTCTGCCGCGCCAAAGGTGGCGGCCACCCGGGGCGGCATGTCGTCCAGATTGCCGATGGGCGTTGCCACGATATAAAGAGTTCCTGCCATAATTTACCTCCTGAAATTCCCCGAACGGCCTCGCCCTCTCCGTCACGGCTGCGCCGTGCCACCTCTCCTGAGGGGAGAGGCAGGCACTTTTCGGTTAAGCTCTTGGCTCTCCCTTTGGGAGAGCTGTCATGAAGCGGAGCGAAATGACTGAGAGGGCGCTCTCACCTTCCATAAAGAGCTGCACCTGTACTAATCAAAATATCCGGCTCCACCCGCAGGCCGGTCTTGCGGTTTTTCTGCGCTTCCACGAGGAAAAGCCAGGGTGCGCCGTCGGCCTTGTTCTTCACAAAGGCCAGACGCTTGGGCTCCAGCCGGTGGGCCCGCAGCACGGCCAGCACCTCGGCCAGCCGCTCCGGCCGGTGGCACAGCGCAAAGCGCCCGCCGTCCTTCAAAAGCCGGAACGCGCAGGTGCACACATCCTCCAGCGTGCAGGTGTTCTCGTGCCGGGCAAGGGCGTGGGCGGCGTTCGCACTCTGGGGCCCGTCCGTAAAGTAAGGCGGATTGCACGCGCACAGGTCGAAACTGCCCTCGCCTTCCCGCCAGCTGCGCAGGTCGGCGCACACCGGTGTGATGTGGTCAAGGCCCTGCTGGGCTACAGCTTCGGCCAGCAATGCGCTGCCCTCGGGCTGCAGCTCCAGCGCGGTGCAGGGGCCGCGGTGGCCCCGGTCGTGCCATTCCAGCGCCACGATGCCGCAGCCGGAGCACAGGTCCGCCGCCTTCTGGGCGCGTTTCGGTGCACAGAAACGCGCCAGCAGCAGTGCATCCGAGCCAAAACGGTGGGCCGGGGTACAATATACCATGGTCCTATTATACAAAACTTCCGTAGAATGTTCCATAGAGTGTGTACCGAATCCTCTCAAAAAAATCAGGGGAATTACTCCCGGAATTTGTGCAAAAACAAAAAGCAGCAGACCCGCTTTGGACAGGTCTGCTGCTTTTGATGCGTTATTTCGGCAATCAGCTGCGATTATTCAGCAGTAATTGCACCAGTGGGGCAAGCGCCCTCGCAAGCGCCGCAATCAATGCAAGCGTCTGCGTTCACAACTGCAACGCCGCCGTCAACGGCGACTGCACCAACCGGGCAAGCGCCCTCGCAAGCGCCGCAGCCAACACATGCGTCAGAAACCTTGTGTGCCATAATAAACTCTCCTTTTATCCCCGTGCCCGTTGTGATGTATGAAGAAACGCACATTGGCACGGCTGTGCACGCCTCTCCGGAAATCATATCCTTGCCTGCATTTTAACAAAGCTGGATTGAAAAGGCAAGACTAACCGTGCGGCGTAAAAGGAGAATGATTACTTTTTGTTGGGTTGCACAAAAGCATGGGCTAACTTATAGCCAAAATTGCAGGAGATTTTCGGTAAAAATCACGAAGAATAGTTAGTTTTAACAGACTAACCACCCGGAGATCCCACCGCAGCATTATTCCTTTTCAGCGGCGCGTTTCCGGGCGCAGCCGGGGCAGCGGCGGTTCTCATCGTCGGAGGATGCCACCACCGGGGCGGGGTTGCGCACGCCGGAGTAATCGTCGTCCGGGTCCGGGCGGCGGGGGGCGCGCTTGCCGCCGCTGATATACTCGCACACGCCCACCTTATAATAACGGGGCGAGAGGCTCTCGGTGCCGCAGCGCACCCGCAGGTAGCCGGAGACAGGGTTCACTTCCAGCACCGTGCCCAGGCCGTCCGGGGTGCGCACCGTGCTGCCCACCATGGGCATGATGCTGTTGAGGTATTCGTAGGCGCTCTCCTCGTAGGCAAGGCAGCACATCAGGCGGCCGCAGGCACCGCTGATCTTGGTGGGGTTCAGCGAAAGGCCCTGCTCTTTGGCCATCTTGATGGAAACGGGCTGGAAGTCCTTGAGGAAACGGCTGCAGCAGAAGGGCTGGCCGCAGATGCCCAGGCCGCCGATCATCTTGCTCTCGTCGCGCACGCCGATCTGGCGCAGCTCGATGCGGGTGTGGAAGATGCCGGCCAGATCCTTGACCAGCTCGCGGAAGTCCACGCGGCCGTCGGCGGTGAAGTAGAACATGATCTTGGAGCGGTCGAGGGTGTACTCGGCCTCCACCAGCTTCATTTCCAGCCCGTGGCGGGCGATGCACTCCTGGCAGGTGCGGTAGGCGCGCTTTTCGTCCTCGCGGTTCTGGCGCATCCGGCGGATGTCCACGCTGTCGGCCATGCGGGTGATGGGCTTGAGGGCCTTGGGCACGGCGGCGTCGGAGATCTCCTTCACGCCCTGCACCACCTCGCCGCACTCGATGCCGCGGGCGGTCTCCACGATGACGTAGTCGCCGGTCTTGATGTCGGCCCCGGCGGGGTCAAAATAATAGCTTTTTCCGTTTTCTTTGAAACGGACAGAAATGACTTTTTTCATAATAATCCTCGTGTTGTATGTCGATCTATCGGATAGGGCCCGCTCAAAAGGGCCTGTTACTCCATTCTGTACCTTAGTATAACATATTCAAATGCACATTTCCACGCAAATTTCAGTGCAGCGCGGCGGCAAAATTTTTTCGGGGTGCAACAATCCGCCGTTCTGCAGCGTATTACTAAGGGAGACTGACCGAATTTGGTCGCATCCGCTGCCGGAAACTGGAAAAACGGAGCGGCAATTGTTAAAAAACTGCGAAAGTGTCAAAAGAAAAGCAAAAGATTCGGGCATTTGCTTGCAAGGGCGGCCCTTGCGTGTATAATAAAACTTGTTAAAGTGTGGCATTCCCGGCGAGGGGAACGGCTGCCCGGCCAGGGGCCCGGCAGAGAAACGGTAGGAGATAATGGAAAAATTCAGTGTCAAAAAGCCATTCACGGTCCTGGTGGCCGTGATCATGGTGCTGATCTTGGGCTTTGTGGCCATCACAAAGATGCAGACGAACCTGCTGCCCGACGTCAGCACGCCGTACCTGATGGTGGTGACGGTGTATCCCGGTGCCAGCCCGGAGCGCGTGGAGAGCGAAGTGTCGGATGTGCTGCAGAACTCGCTCACCGTGCCGGGCGTGGAGAAGATCACCGCCACTTCGGCCGAGAACTACAGCCTGCTGCTGATGCATTTCACCGAGGGCACGGACATGAACAGCGCGCTGGTCAAGGTGTCCAACAAGCTGGATCAGGCCAAAAGCGACCTGCCCAGCACGGCGCTGACCCCTTCCATCATCGAATACAGCCTGAACATGAACGCCTTCATGACGGTGGCCGTCAGCCGCGAGGGCAGCGATGTCTACGCGCTGTCGGACTTCGTCAAGAACACGCTGGTGCCCTACGTCCAGCGCAAGGGCGGCGTTTCCAGCGCTTCGGCCAGCGGCCTTGTGGAGCAGCTGGTGCAGGTGCAGCTGAATCAGGACAAGATCGACGCCATCAACGCCCAGCTGCTGGAGCTCATCGACACCCAGCTCTCGGCGGCCCACGCCCAGCTGGAAAGCGCCGAGGCCCAGATCGCGGCCGGACGGCAGGAATATGAAAAGCAGCTGAAAAACTTCGGCAACACCGTGTCCAACTCGGTCATGGGCTCCATGAGCACCGAGGTGGGTGCCGCCGTGGAGACGGTGCGCCAGCAGGCCCAGGCGCTGCTGGAAAGCGTCAATGACCTGATCGCCGTGGTCAAGGAGCCTGAGATCCAGCAGGCCCTCATCGAGGTGCGCGACGGCCTGCAGAAGGTGATGGACAAGTTCAACGAGACCGGTATGCGGGACATCGACTCCCTGATCGAGATCGTGGGCGAGCTGCGCACCATCACCGATAAGCTCACCACTGCCCTGCAGAAGCTGCAGGAGCGCATGAACACCGAGACCGGCTCCGAGGGCAGCACGGCAGAAGACCTTGCCAACGAGATGCAGCTGCAGGAAAGCCTGAATGTGGTCTACAACACGCTGGAAAGCACCATCAAGGCCATGGATAATGTGCCCCAGCTGATGACCGAGTTCTCCAGTGCGCTGGGCAGCTTCTCCCAGCAGCAGCTCAACGCCTATATGCAGTTCACCGAAGCGCGTGAAATGCTGAACGAGTACGAAAAGCAGCTGGACGAGGCCAAGCAGGAGTACGAGACCGCCAAGGCCAACGCCCTGGCCCAGGCCGACGTGGCAAAGCAGCTGGACATCAACACCCTGGCAAACCTGATCTATGCCCAGAACTTCTCCATGCCCGCCGGTTATGTGGAGGACAAAAACGGCGAGTCCTGGCTGCTGAAGGTGGGCGAGGAATACGACAGTGTGGATGACATTGCCGGTGCCCTGCTGCTGCATGTGGACGGCTACGGCGACGTGCGCCTGTCCGATGTGGCGGATGTGGAGGTCATCGACAACGCCGCCGACAGCTTCACCCGCCTGAACGGCGAGCAGGCCTCGGTGCTGAAAATTTATAAGGACGACAGTTCCAGCGCCGGCACCGTTTCCAGCAACTGTCTGGAAGCGTTCAAAGAGCTGGAAGCCCAGTACGACGGCCTGCATGTGGTGGTGCTGTCCAACCAGGGCAACTATATCAATGTGCTGATCAAGAGCATCCTCACCAGCATGCTGGTGGGCGCGGCGCTGGCCATCCTCGTGCTGGCCATCTTCCTGAAGGACGTCAAGCCCACCCTTGTGGTCGGCATCAGCATCCCGCTGTCGGTGCTGTTCGCCGTGGTGCTCATGTATTTTACGGGTCTCGACCTGAACATCATGACGCTGGCGGGCCTTTCCCTGGGCATCGGTATGCTGGTGGATAACTCGGTGGTCGTCATCGAGAACATCTACCGCCTGCGCAGCCGCGGCGTGCCCGCCGCCCGTGCAGCCGTGCAGGGCGCAAAGCAGGTGAGCATGTCCGTTGTGGCGTCCACCCTCACCTCGGTGTGCGTCTTTTTGCCGGTGGTGTTCTCCTCCAGCATGGTGCGCAGCCTGCTGGAGCCCATGTCCCTGTGCATCGGCTACTGCCTGATGGCCTCCCTCATCGTGGCTGTCACGGTGGTGCCGGCGGCAGCCTCCACCGTGCTGAAAAAGGCAGAGCCCAAGCGCCTGCCCTGGTTCGAGAAGATTCAGGAGAAATACGCCCACAGTCTGGACTGGAGCCTGAAGCACCGCGCCATCCCGCTGCTGGCGGCGGTGGTGCTGCTGGTGTTCAGCGCTGTGCAGGTGCTGTCCATGGGCATTGAACTGCTGCCCACCAGCACCAGCAACGAGGCCGTGGTGACCCTTTCCACCACCGACACCCTCTCCAAGGAGGAGTCCTACACCGTTGCCGGGAAGGTCGTGGAGGCCGTGATGGCCGTGGACGGCGTGGAGGAAGTGGGCATCACCACCGACACCAGCGTGGCCGGCATGGACATCAGCCAGCTGGGTCTGCCTTCGCAGATCACCAGCCTGCTGGCCGCCGCCAACAGCTACGGCAATTATAAGATCAACGTGATGCTCAGCGAAAGCCTGTCTTCGTCCCAGCTGAACAAAGCCTGCACCGCCATTGAAGAAGCGGTGGCCGGCATCGAGGACTGCACCGCCACGGTCAAGCAGTACGGCATGACCGATGACCTGACCAGCCAGCTGTCCAGCGGCCTGTCGGTCAAAATTTATGGTGCCGACTCCGCGACCCTGACCGCCCTTTCCGAGAAGGTGGTGGAACTGGTCAACGAGACCGAGGGCTTCCAGAACGCCACCAACGGCCTGGGCGCAGGCGACGCCACCATCATCCTGAAGATCGACCGCGACAAGGTGCGTGCCTACGGCCTGACCGTGGCGCAGGTGTACCAGCAGATCGCGGCCAAGCTCACCACCACCACCACGGCCCAGACCCCCGTCACCGTGAACGGCACCACCATGGATGTGCAGATCACCGACGATCTGGACCCGCTGACCAAGGAAAACATGATGGACATGACCTTTGAGACCAGCGTCCTGTCCACCGACGGCACCACCGCAACCGGCACCTGCACCCTGGCGGATATCGCCACGCTGGAGACTGGCACCGCGCCGGACTCCATCACCAGCGAGAACCAGACCGAGTACGTCACGGTCACGGCCGAGACGGTGGAAGGCTACAACACCACCGTGCAGGCCCGCGCGCTGGAAAAGAAGCTGAACGAGTTTGCCCTCAGCGACGAGATGCCGGAGGGCTGCTCCTTCTCCATGGGCGGCGAGAGCAACAACGTCAACTTCATGGTTGAGGAGATGGTGCAGTGGATGGCCCTGGCCCTGCCCTTTGTGTATCTGGTCATGGTGGCACAGTTCCAGAGCCTGCTGTCCCCCTTCATCGTGCTGTTCACGGTGCCGCTGGCCTTCACCGGCGGCCTGCTGGGCCTGCTGGTCACCGGCCAGCAGCTGACCATGATCTCCCTGATGGGCTTCATCGTGCTGATGGGCACCGTCGTCAACAACGGCATCGTCTTCGTGGATTACGCCAACCAGCTGCGCCTGGGCGGCATGGAGCGCCGCGCCGCGCTGGTGGCCACCGGCAAGACCCGTATGCGCCCCATCCTGATGACCACCCTCACCACCGTGCTGGCCATGCTGCAGATGGTCTTCAGCAACGATATGGCCAGCCAGCTGATGAGCGGCATGGCCATCGTCATCATCTGCGGTCTGAGCTACGCCACCCTGATGACCCTGTATATCGTGCCCATCCTGTACGATATCCTGTTCAAGAAGCCGCCGCTGAACGTGGATGTGGGCGGCGACGATCTGGACGATATCCCGGACGATGCGGCCGAGTTCATCGCGGCCAGCAAGGCGGCCGAAAGCCCGGACCTCCTGCCCGAGGCGTGAGTGCCCCCTGCCCCGCAGAAAAGCAGAAAAAAGAAAAGCGTCTGTGCCCTGCCCGGGCTTGCCGGGTGTGGGGCGCAGACGCTTTTTTGTCTGGTTCAGCTGTGGTTGAAATAGATGCGGTATTCGTCCGAGTAGATTTTGCCGCCCATGCGGGTCATGCCGCCGTACAGGTGTACTTTGAACAGCGGCTCGATGGAGTTCAGGTCCTTTTCCCGCAGGATGCGCAGCATCTCTGCGTGCTCGCTCAGCACGCTGGGCACATTGCGCGCGCCCACCACGTCCAGCCGAATGAACCGGGAGTAGTCGGCCTGAGGCAGGGTGAGCAGGTGCCACAGGTATTCCTTGCCGGTCTTGTGGAACCAGTAGTGGTGCATCTCCAGATCGCAGGCAAGGAAGTGGTTGAAGTCGAAGCTTTCCGGGTGCTCGCGGCCCTCGGCGGCCTGCTGGAGCAGGTCGTACAGGTGCTCGATCTCGATGATCTCCATGGGCGAGCAGATCTGCACAAAATCGCGGAAGACCATACACTCCACGGCCACGCGCTGGTAGATGATCTGGTCCACCACGCTGGGGTCGATGGTGGTGACGATGGTGCCCTTGCAGGGGATGATCTGCACGAAGTGGTTCTGCTCCAGCCGCTGCAGCACGCTGCGGATGGGGGTGCGCGAGATGCCGAACCGCTTGCACAGCTGGTTCTCGCTCAGCGCTTCGCCGGGGAGGATCGCCAGTGAGCAGATCTCGTCCTCCAGAATATGATAGATCTCATCGGTATTCTGCTGTACTGCCATGCGCGCCCTTCCTCCTTTGCCTGAAATCTGCGGCAGCGGTGTACCACCCATTGTACCCCGTACAGAGACGAATGTCAATGCCTGCGGCCAGAAAGTTCTTGATCCTGTATACAAGGCAGGAACGCATTTCCGCCGCTTCTGCCCGCCGCTGCGCCGGGAACGGCCCCGCCGCGAAACCGGCCGCCCGGTGCCGAAAAACCGCGCGATTCCTGCAAACCTGTACCGACTGCACAAAGATGAAGCACTTGCTTTGGAGGAAATGACCAGAAAAAGGCAAAAAAGTGCAGATTCCGGCATCGAGATTCCAGCTTGCTGTATACAAGAAAGAACCTCCCCCGCCCGCCCGGGCCGGTGCCTGCGGCGCTGCGCCCGGCGTGGTACGGCGTTTTTTCCAAATCGAACAAAAAATTGCCTGAAAAATTGGATGCAAATTCTAAAATGTTTCCTACACAGCGGCACAAAACTGTGATATAATCATAAATACAATACAAATACAGTGGGAGTCTGCCCGACTGTGTTCCGAGAAAAAACTGAGGAGGCGAATGCCCAATGGCACAGATCCGCTCCAAGCCCTTCGGTGTGACCAAAGAGGGCGCCAACGTTACCGAGTACATCCTTTCCAACCCCGGCGGACTGACGGTACATGTTCTGGACTACGGCTGCATCATCAAGAACATCATCGTACCGGCCAAAAACGGCCCTGTGGATGTCGTTCTGGGCCACGACACCATGGCAGACTATGAGAGCGACTTCACGTCCTCCGGCAGCACCTGCTGCGGTGCTTTTGTGGGGCGCTATGCCAACCGCATCGAGAACGCCGTGTTCAGCGTGGGCGGCAAGACCTACCAGCTGGAAAAGAACAACGGCGAGAACCACCTGCACGGCACTTTCCCCCGCAAGCTTTACCGGGTGAAGTCCTTCGGCGACACCCTGCTCATGGAGGCCGAGAGCCCCGACGGCGAGGACGGTTTCCCGGGCAATCTGAAGATCGCGGTGCGCTACACCCTCACCGAAGATAACGCCTTCCGCATGGATTACCGCGTCTCGTCGGACGCGGACACCATCGTCAACCTCACCAACCACAGCTACTTCAACCTGGACGGCGAGGGCGACGTGCTGAACCAGAAGCTGCGGCTCTACGCCTCCAACTATCTGGAAGGCAACAACGCCACCTGCCCCACCGGCAAGATCCTGCCCGTGGCGAACAGCCCCATGGATTTCACGGCGGGCAAGCTCATCGGCAGGGACATCGACACCGGTTTCTCTCAGACCACCATGGTGGGCGGCGGCTACGACCACTGCTTTGTCATCGACCGCGCCCGCGGCTCCAGCCAGAGCATCTGCGCCTGGGCCACCAGCGACAAGACCGGCATCAGTATGAAGCTCTACACCACCCAGCCGGGCATCCAGCTCTACACCGGCAACTTCCTGCAGGACTGCCCCGCCCCCGGCAAGGGCGGCAAGCCCATGCAGAAGTACGGCGGCTTTGCACTGGAGACCCAGCACTACCCCTGCAGCCCCTCCCACCCGGAGTTCCCCTCCACGGTGCTGCGGGCGGGCAAGGTGTTCCGCGCCACCACCACCCTGCGCTTCTTCACCGGCAAGCAGTGCGGGAAGTTATAAGAATGATGCACCGCAAAGGCCCCTGTCCAGACGGACAGGGGCCTTTTTGCGGCATGATGTCTGCCTTGCGGCAGAATGATGTGGTTTCTCCGAAACCAATGATGTACGCCCTGCGGGCGCATGAAGCCGAACGGAAGGCGCGTTCCCCTGCATGGCCGCCGTAGGCGGCTGCATCATTTTCGCGTTAGCGAAAACATCATTTTGCCGCCCTGCGACAAACATCATTGCGCAGCACATCATTTTCCCTCTCTTTCTCCCATTTGCACAAAGAGGGCTATCTCTCCATGGTGAAGATGCGAAAAATCCTTTGAAATCAAAAAATCAAATCCAAATATGCAACAAAAATACATTCAAATAAAAAACGCATCCCTTGATTCTGCCCGCAAAACGCGGTATCCTTTAGGCAGACCGGGACCCACCCGGCAGTGCTCGAACAAGTGATCCGTGAGAGAGGGTATGAAGTATGGCAATTTTGGTTTCCGGCGGTGCCGGTTATATCGGCAGCCACACCTGCATCGAACTTCTGAACGCAGGCTACGACGTGGTCGTGGCTGATAATTTCTATAACGCTTCCCCGGTGGTGCTGGACCGTGTGAAACAGATCACCGGCAAGGACTTCCGCTTCTACAATGCCGACATGACAAAGCACGAGGATGTGGAGAAGATCTTCTCCGAGTGCCCGGACATCACGGCGGTCATCCAGTTCGCGGCCTACAAGGCCGTGGGTGAGAGCGTTTCCAAGCCCATCGAATACTATTATAACAATCTCAACTGCACCCTGGTCATCCTGGATGTGATGCGCAAGTATGGCTGCAAGAACTTCGTGTTCAGCTCCTCCGCCACCGTCTACGGCGACCCCGCCAGTGTGCCCATCACCGAGGAGTTCCCCGTGGGCGCCACCACCAACCCCTACGGCACCACCAAGGCCTTCACCGAGCGCATCCTGACCGATGTCTGCAAGGCGGACCCCAGCCTGAATGTGGCCCTGCTGCGCTACTTCAACCCCATCGGTGCCCACAAGTCCGGCCTCATCGGCGAGGACCCCAACGGCATCCCCAATAACCTGATGCCCTACATCGCCAAGGTGGCCGTGGGCAAGCTGGAAAAGGTGCACGTCTTCGGCAACGACTACCCCACCCCGGACGGCACCGGCGTGCGCGACTACATCCACGTCGTCGATCTGGCCCGCGGCCATGTCTGCGCCATCCAGAAGCTGGAGACGAACTGCGGCCTGTTCATCTGCAATCTGGGCACCGGCAAGGGCTACAGCGTGCTGGATGTCATCCACGCCTTCTCCAAGGCCTGCGGCAAGGAGATCCCCTACGTCATCGACCCGCGCCGCCCCGGCGACATCGCCGAGTGCTACGCCGACCCCACCAAGGCCAAGAACGAGCTTGGCTGGGTGGCGCAGTACGGCATTGAGGAAATGTGTGCCGACAGCTGGAACTGGCAGAAGAACAACCCCGACGGCTACCATACTGCAAAGTAAACACCGCTCTGTCCTGCGCCCTGCGCTCCACCCGGAGTGCAGGGCGCTTTTTGTATCTTTTTCTATTGACATCCACCTGCAGTTAGCCTATATTACTATTGTTAACACAAGCTAACAATCACAGATTGAGCGGATAGAAAAGGAAACAGCATATGACGTTAAACGAATTGCCGATCGGCAAAAGTGCCCGTGTGGATACCGTGGGCGGCACCGGTGCGCTGCGGCAGCATTTTCTGGATATGGGCCTGATCCCGGGCGCAGAGGTCACCCTGATCAAGCTGGCCCCCATGGGGGACCCCATGGAGCTGCGCATCCACGGCTACGAGCTGACCCTGCGGCTGGAGGATGCCGCGCAGATCGGCATCACCCCCACCGAGGCCGTCCCGCCGGTGCACACACCGGTCGAGGATAAAATGGTGGAGCATCCAGGCCTTGGCGAGGGCGGCCGGTATCACATCAAAAAAGGGGAGCACCCCCTGCCGGAAAACCAGACACTGACCTTTGCGCTGGCCGGCAACCAGAACTGCGGCAAGACCACCCTGTTCAATCAGCTCACCGGCTCCAACCAGCACGTGGGCAACTTTCCGGGCGTGACGGTGGACCGCAAGAGCGGTGCCATCAAGGGCCACCCGGAGACCGAAGTCACCGATCTGCCGGGCATCTACTCCATGTCCCCCTATTCCAGCGAGGAGATCGTCACCCGGCAGTTCATCATCGGCGAAAAGCCCACCGGCATCATCAACATCGTGGATGCCACCAACATCGAGCGCAACCTCTACCTGACCATGCAGCTCATGGAGCTGGACACCCCCATGGTGCTGGCCCTGAACATGATGGACGAGATGCGCGGCAACGGCGGCACGGTGCGCATCAACAAGATGGAAGCCATGCTGGGCATCCCGGTCATCCCCATCTCCGCCGCCAAAAACGAGGGCGTGGACGAGCTGGTGGACCACGCCGTCCATGTGGCAAAGTATCAGGAGCGTCCCGGGCGGATGGATTTCTGCAGCGAGGATGACCACGGCGGCGCGGTGCACCGCTGCATCCACGGCATCCAGCACCTTATCGAGGATCACGCCAAGGCGGCGGGCATCCCGGTGCGGTTTGCCGCCACCAAGCTGGTGGAGGGCGACCCCCGCATTGAGGAGGCCCTGAAGCTGGACCAAAACGAAAAAGAAATGATCGAGCATATCATCGTGCAGATGGAGCAGGAGCGCGGGCTGGACCGCGCCGCCGCCATTGCGGATATGCGGTTCTCCTTTATTCAGGAGCTGGTGGCGCAGACGGTGGTCAAGCCCCACGAAAGCAAGGAGCAGCTGCGCTCCAACCGCATCGACAAGTTCCTCACCGGCAAGTACACCGCCATCCCGGCCTTTATCGCCATCATGGGTCTGGTGTTCTTCCTCACCTTCAACGTCATCGGCCTGTTCTTCCAGAACCTCATGGAACTGGGCATCGACGCCCTGACCGGCATTGTGGACACCGCCCTGACCAACTGGAACGTCAACGCGGCGGTGCACTCGCTGGTCATCGACGGCATCTTTACCGGCGTGGGCAGCGTGCTGAGCTTTCTGCCCATCATCGTGGTGCTGTTCTTCTTCCTCTCCATGCTGGAGGATACCGGCTACATGGCGCGTGTGGCCTTTGTGATGGATAAGCTGCTGCGCCGCATCGGCCTGTCCGGCCGCAGCATCGTGCCCATGCTCATCGGCTTTGGCTGTACCGTGCCCGGCGTGATGGCAAGCCGCACCCTGCCCTCGGAGCGCGACCGCAAAATGACCATCCTGCTCACCCCGTTCATGAGCTGCTCCGCAAAGCTGCCCATTTACAGCCTGTTTGCGGCGGCGTTCTTCCCCAAGTACGCAGGGCTTGTGATGGTGCTGCTGTACTTCACCGGCATCTTGGTGGGCGTACTGGCGGCGCTGCTGCTCAAGAGCACCGTGTTCAAGGGCGAAGCCGTGCCCTTTGTCATGGAGCTGCCCAACTACCGCCTGCCCGGCCTGAAGAACGTGGCGCAGCTGCTGTGGGAAAAGGCCCGGGACTTCTTGCAGAAGGCCTTTACGGTCATCTTTGCCGCTACCATCGTCATCTGGTTCCTGCAGAACTTTGACCTGCAGCTGCGGCTGACCGCTGACCCGCAGGCCAGCATTCTGGCGCGCATCGCGGGCGATATCGCCCCGCTGTTTGCCCCGCTGGGCTTTGCAGACTGGCGCATCTCCACCGCCCTCATCTCCGGCTTTATGGCCAAGGAGAGCGTGGTGTCCTCGCTGCTCATCCTCTTCGGCTCTACCGCTGCCCTGACCGCAGCCCTTACCCCGGCGCAGGCCGCACCCCTGCTGGTGTTCTGCCTGCTGTACACCCCCTGCATCGCGGCGGTGGCTTCGGTCAAGCGGGAGCTTGGCGGCAAGTGGGCAACCATCATGGTGGTGAACCAGTGCGCCGTGGCATGGCTGTGCGCTTTGCTGGTGCGTCTGGTCGCCGTGGCGGTGTTCTGAAAAAACGATTTGAATGCGCGCCGCACTGCTTTGCGCATATTCAGCGGAAAGAATATTTTTAATTTTGGGTTTCAGGAAAGTCTGCGGAACTTGTCGGGGCAAAGCCCCTCCATCTGCTAACGCAGACCGCTCCGCCGCTTGAAAGCCCCACTGGGGCTTTCATTGCTGCGCAAACGCGGACTTTCCTGAAACCCTTTTTCATGGGAGGGGACGTAGAGGAAAACGGCATTTGCAGCGCCGCTTTCTGCGAAAGCGCGGCGCTGCGGGTGTGCTCGCTCCCCGGGGGAGCTGTCGCGCAGCGACTGAGGGGCTATGGATGGAGAAGCGAAAAAAGCGTTAAAGCGATAGCGCCGACTGGCGCAGCGCTAGCTTTTTTGTGCTTCGACTTCTTCTTTAGGATTGTCAAGGGCGAGCAGCCCTTGGCGACGGGTTGCGGCACCCAGCATCCGCTTCGTGCCTTGGGCGGCACTCGCGTCTTGCTGGCCGCTGCCCCAACAACTGCTCCCTGTTTCCGCCGCTGGCGGCGGTCGCAGTTGTTGCGTTGCGGGGTGGGTGGAGTCCAGAGGTAGGGAGGGGGGAGTCGGAACACCCCTC
>ENA-UOJQ01001104-UOJQ01001104.1-human-gut-metagenome-genome-assembly--contig:-P63-NODE-1104-length-23811-cov-10.362182_pt1 | contig 23811 bp, 24 predicted proteins | sample MGYA00242352_ERZ723899 | MGnify/ENA metagenome assembly ERZ723899
GACAATCTACTGCAAGGCAAACATTTGTAATAAAATAGGAGGAGAAAAATGTTTAGCTTTCTGATCTGCCTCGCATTGCTGATCGGCGGCTACTTCGTTTACGGTGGCATCGTCGAAAAGACCTTCGGCCCTGACGACCGTGAAACGCCGGCTGTCAAGATCAACGATGGCGTGGACTATGTGGTTCTGCCGCAGTGGAAGCTGTTTATGATCCAGCTTCTGAACATCGCGGGCCTCGGCCCCATCTTCGGTGCCCTGCAGGGTGCTCTGTGGGGTCCCATCGTGTTCCTGTGGATCACCTTTGGTACGATTTTTGCCGGTGCGGTTCACGACTATTTCTCCGGTATGATGAGCGAGCGTAACGAAGGCGCTTCCATCTCCGAGATCGCCGGTATCTATCTGGGCGGCGCAATGAAGAACGTCATGCGCGTGTTCAGCGTGGTGCTGCTCGTTATGGTCGGTACGGTCTTTGCGGTCGGCCCTGCCGGTCTGATTGTCACCCTGTTCAAGAACGGCGGCCACGAGGGCATCGTCGCCACGACCCTGTTCTGGCTGATTATCGTTCTTGTCTACTACTTCATCGCGACTTTCATTTCCATCGATAAGATCATCGGTAAGATTTACCCCCTGTTCGGTATCTGCCTGATCATCATGGCCATCGGTGTTGCCGTCGGCATCTTCACCAAGCCTGAGTACACCATCCCCGAGATCTGGAACAACTTCGGCTCCATGCATCCCTCGGGCACCCCGGTGTGGAGCTTCATGTTCATCACCGTTGCCTGCGGCGCGATCTCCGGCTTCCATGCCACGCAGAGCCCCCTGATGGCTCGCTGCATGAAGAGCGAGAAGCAGGGCCACTTCGTCTTCTACGGCGCGATGGTCTGCGAGGGTGTTATCGCTCTGATTTGGGCTGCTGCCGGCTGCTCCCTGTATGAGGTCACCGGCGGTCTGAACACCGGCCTTGCCGCGGCTCTCGCCAATGGCCAGTCTGCTGCCATCTACGACGTCTGCTCCAAGACCATGGGCGGCGTGGGCATTGCGCTCGCCATGCTCGGCGTTATCGCCTGCCCCATCACCTCCGGCGATACGGCCTTCCGTTCCGCCCGTCTTGTTCTGGCTGACTGGTTCAAGATTGATCAGAAGAAGTGGCAGAACCGCTTGATGCTCTGCGTGCCCGTCCTCGGCGTCGGCGCGATCCTCGGCATTGGCAATGCCCTCGGCAAGATCGACTACACTGTCATTTGGCGTTACTTCAGCTGGACGAACCAGACCCTCGCCATGATCGTTCTGTGGGCCGCTTCCATGTACCTCTTCTATGATAAGAAGAACTACTGGATCACCGCTGTCCCCGCTACCTTTATGAGCGCTGTGTCCGTGACGTACTTCCTGCTGGGCAACGAGTGCCTCGGCCAGTTCTTGAATACCAAGACTGCTGACGGCGCTACCGTTTACAACACTGCGGTTGCTTACCCCGTTGGTGTCATTGTTGCCGTCCTGTTCCTCGGCATCTTCCTGTACACCATCAAGAAGCGCAATCCCCAGCCTCACTACGAGACGCTGCACAAGTAAACCATTCGTAGAGCGGTGGGAGAATCCTCTCCCACCGCTTTTTTCAGATTTTGGAGGAGCTTTATGATTTTTGCACCTGTGCGCCTTGGCGAAACGAGTCTCAACGCCGAAGCTGTCGCCGCAGACAAGAAGTCCTGCAAGCGCTTCGGCCCCTGCGGCGTGGGGAAAGAGGCGCTGTTTTTGAATAGCTATTTTATCGACCGGCGCTACTATGTCGCCTTTTCGTCGGTGCGCCGCGTCTTCAAGCGCGTGGCGATGAGCCAGGGCGGCTTTTCGGGCCAGGGCGTGTTCGGCGCGATCCCATACCTTGTGGTGCAGTATGACGGCGGGAAGGAAAAGCAGTGTACCTTCAAGCGCGAGGAAGACGTGGACGCGATGCTCGCCTATATCGGGGAAGTGCATCCCGAGATCCCGACGCTGAGCGTCGGCGGCGAGCAGCGCTTGGAGCAGAAGGCAAAGGAAGAGGCTGCGCGCTATCTTTCCGAGCTGACGAGCGACGCACAGAGCGCGAAAGAAGAGCTGGAAAAGGCGCAGAAGTTCCTCTCCGGCTACCCTGAGCTGACAGGGCAGCTCTCCAAGGCGGCCAGAGCCAAGCGTGTGAACCAGCATACGAACCCCGCCTACCGCTGGGTCGCGCTGGCCATCGTGCTGGCGGGCGCAGCGGCGCTGGTGTACGGCATCATCTCGTGGCGCAACGGCGGAGATTTCGGCATGTATTTTGCCCTCTTCGGCTTTGCGGCGATCTTCTTCTTTTCCGGCGCGCACGTGCTGCCCACGGCGAAGAACAACAAAAAGGCCGTCGCCCGCGCCTGGGAAGAGGCACAGGCCAACCTTGCCCACGTCCTGCCGGACGATTTTCCGCTGCCGACGCGCTATGCGCACCCTGTCGTACTCACGCGCATGATCCGCATCCTGCGCGAGGGCCGCGCCCAGAGCGCAGATGAGGCGCTCGAGGTGCTGAAATCTGACCTCAAGGCGCTCAACGCCGACGTGCAGGTCTCGCAGGAGGAATACGACGAGGTCGTCGCGATCAAGTCGATGTTCCTGCTGAGCGATTATCAGTGAGCGGATATTGATTCATTTCGTCAAAAAGCCCATGGATTTTGCAAACCCATGGGCTTTTTTCTGTCGCCTGGCAAGTGAATATAAGAGCGGTAAAAGAAAAATGCTTGCAAAGCGATCGCTTTGCAAGTATTTTTTATCTCTTTTTGCTTTTTGCCGTGGGCTTTGGCTTGGCCCAGCCGGATTTGCGCTTAAAGTTTTTCGGCTTGTCAGCGCCGCTGTTCTTCGGGCTTTGCCCGCCGCGGGGCGCGTCGTTTCTGCGGCCGCCGGTCTGAGCGGCGGAGGGCTTTTTGCCGCCGCCGGATTTGCCGTGCGGCATCGCGCGGTCATCGCCGTACGGGCGGACAAGGCACTTCGGCCCGTAGCCGATGAGATCCTCGCGTCCGGCCTTTTTGAGCGCCTCGATGACGAGCTTTTTCTTGTCGGGGCGGAACCACTGGAGCAGCGCGCGCTGCAATTCCTTGCCGTGCGGCGTCGTCTCGGCGAAGACAGGTGTCATATCGCGCGGGTCGATGCCGGTGTAGTACATGCAGGTCGAGAGCGTGCCGGGCGTGGGGTAGAAGTCCTGCACCTGCTCGGGCTTGTGACCCGTGGAGTGCAGAAATTCCGCAAGCTGCACGGCGTCCTCGAGTGTGCAGCCGGGGTGGGACGACATGAGGTAGGGAACGAGATACTGCTCGCGCCCGTTCTTCTCGTTCACGGAGCGGTATTTGTCCCAGAATTTTTCAAACACGTCGAAGTGCGGCTTTCCCATGTAGTCGAGCACGCCTGCCACGCAGTGCTCGGGCGCGACCTTGAGCTGGCCGGAGATGTGGTATTTGACGAGCTCGGACAAAAAGGGACTTCCCTTGTCCTCGAGCAGATAGTCATACCGGATGCCCGAGCGGACGAAGACCTTCTTCACGCCGGGGATCGCGCGAAGACGACGCAGTAGCTCGACATATTCCGAGTGGTCGGGATCGAGATTTTTGCAGGGGTAGGGAGCGAGGCAGTTTTTATTGCGGCACATGCCGCGCTTCAACTGATCCTTGCACGACGGATGGCGGAAGTTGGCGCTCGGACCGCCGACGTCGTGGACGTAGCCCTTGAACTTCGGGTCGTGGGTGAAGCCCTCGACCTCGCGCACGCAGGATTCGATCGAGCGCGAGGTGATCATGCGCCCCTGATGGAACGCCAGCGAACAGAAGTTGCATCCGCCGAAGCACCCGCGGTTGTGCGCGACGGAAAAGCGCACCTCCTCGATGGCGGCGACGCCGCCGAGAGCGTCGTACATCGGGTGCACCTCGCGCATGTAGGGGAGCTCGGCGACCTCGTCGAGCTCCTCACGCGAAAGCGGCATTGCGGGCGGATTGACGACGAGCGTGTCGCGCCCGTGCGCCTGCCAGAGCGCTTTGCCGCGAATGGGGTCGTGCTCCTCGTATTCGAGCTTTGTCGCGAGCGCGTAGGCGTGCTTGTCCCCGCACACCTCTTCATATGACGGGCACTCGACATGGTCGAAGGCACAGACTTCGGGCGTGCGCGTCACAAACGCCGTGCCGCGAATATCTGTCAAGGTATCCGCCTTTTCGCCCTTGGAGAGCCGGCGCGCGATCTCGCGTGTGGCGTATTCGCCCATGCCGTAAACGAGCAGGTCGGCCTGCGCGTCGAAAATGAGCGCGCGGCGGACCTTATCGTCCCAGTAGTCGTAGTGCGCAAAGCGGCGCAGGCTTGCCTCCAGTCCGCCGACGACGATGGGGATATTGCCGAAGGCCTCGCGGCAGCGGTTGGCGTATACGATGGTCGGGCGGTCGGGCCGCAGGCCCATCCGGTTGCCGGGGGAGTAAAGGTCCTGCGTGCGGCGCTTTTTCGCCGCCGTGTAGTGCGCGACCATCGAGTCGATGTTGCCGCCGCCGATCATCACGCCGTAGCGCGGACGGCCCATCTCGCGGAAGGCGTCCGCGCTGTGCCAGTCCGGCTGGGCGAGCACGGCCACGCGGTAGCCCTCGTGCTCCAGCACGCGTGCGATGATCGCCGTGCCGAAGCTCGGGTGGTCGATATACGCATCCGCCGTGACGACGAGGAAGTCATAGTAGTACCAGCCGCGCTCGACCATCTCGTCCTTCGAGACCGGCAGAAAGGCCTTTTCGATCTTCTTTTTCTTCATTTTTCGATAACTTCCTGCAATCTCTTCCAGCAGGATTCCTCATCGTATTCGAAATTCTTCTCAAATGTGACGCTTTCCGCGTCCTTATGAACGGGGTGGAAGCCCCACTTTTCCGCGCAGTGGAGGCCGACTGCATTGCTCTTCGGGATGCGGCCGGTCGAGAGAATGGAGCAGCCGTGCGCGCGGGCGTAGGACAGCGCCTGACCGACAAGCTTTTCGCCGAGATCGCGCCTCTGCGCATGGTCTTCAAGCCAGAATTCGCCGATCGTGCCCACGCCGCCGCGGCAGCTTTCCACGCTGACCGCGCCGATGATCTCCTCGCCGTGCATGACGTCGAAATGCCCCGCTTCGCCCGAGGCACGGTAGTAGATGCCGCCTTCGAAGCCTTTCGGGTCGTTGACCCAAGGCTGCTTGCGCACGGTGGCGATGTTGTCGCCGAGGTGGGAGGCGTCGTCGCGGAAGATGACATTGAACGTGCCATTTTTGTACTCGAGCTTTGCAACGGCGGTGTTTTCCGCGTGGCCGGTCCTGTCAATCTCGTGCAGCGTCATGCCCTGAAGCGTGCCGACGATGATGCGCATGGCCATGCCGTGGGAAAAGACGGCGACCGTGCCGTTCGGGTGCGCCTCGGCGATCTCCGTGAGCGCCTTGCGCATCCGCTCACGCACCTCGGCAAAGCTTTCACAGCCGGGGACGTGCCAGTTCTGCGAGTCGTTGCTGAAATTCGCGAGCTGTTCAGGGTCGATGCGCTCAAGCTCCGCCCAGGGGGTATCCTCCCAGTAGCCCACGTCGATCTCGCGCAGCGCGCGGACGGTGCGCAGCGGCAGACCGTGCGTTTTATAGATGGAAAGCGCCGTGATCATCGTGCGGAAACGGTCGCTTGAATAAACGGCGTCAAATTTCGTGTCGGTAAAGCGCTTGGTGAGCGCGGCAATCTGGCGGTAGCCGCGGTCGGTGATGGTGCTGTTGTACCAGCCATGCGCGCGGCGATAGAGGTTGCCCTCAGCCTCAGCGTGGCGGATGAGATAAATCGTGGTCATATGGTTCTCCTTCATGCTTGCTTTTTCTCATTTTCATTATAGGCCGAAAAGAGGCATTCAGCAAGGGCGATTTGCGGCAAAAATTGCCGCGTATGACGCGATCTTGTGTGGACAGACTAAGCGCGTGAGCAAAGGAGTGATCGATATGTGTGATACCGCATTCTGGCGCGGTATGGCTGCCGGCATGGCCGCCGGCGCGATCATCGGCATGACCGTCGCAGAAAAGCGCAAAGCCATGAAGACCTGCGTGGGCCGCACCATGCAGCAGATGGGTACCGCCGTGGACGGCGCGCTGAGCGACTTAATGCACCGATGAAATAGGCGCGAGAGCGCAAAGAAAGGGCGGGAGCTATGCTCCCGCCCTTTCTTTGTTGACTTATATGCAGCGACGGATATAATGAAAATAACAGGAATCCCCTGATTAAATTATTTGTATAACGAGAGAGGAGAGAAACGATGAAAAAGCTATTTGCATTGATGCTTGGCCTGCTGTCCTGCACACTACTGCTCTGCCTGTCTGTCAACGCAGTCGAGCTGTATGTCGACACAGAACTGGTGCAGACCGATGTGCCGCCGCAGTTGGTGGGCGGCCGCACGCTTGTGCCCATGCGGGCGATTTTTGAGTATCTGGGCGCGGAGGTCACGTGGGACAATGACACTCGAACGGCGACTGGTACGCTGAACGACACGGTTGTGACTATCCAAATCGACAATACGACCGCCTACGTCAACGGTGTGCCGTACACACTGGATGTGCCTGCGCAGATCATCGGAAACCGGACAATGGTTCCGGCGCGCTTCGTTTCGGAATCGCTGGGCTGCGTCGTCACATGGTACAATGAGACGCAGACGGCGGCGGTTGCCAACAAGACGAAGGGCGAGCACATTTACGTGACGAAGACGGGCAAGCGGTATCACTATTCTGGCACCTGCAACGGCGGTACTTATTACGAAGCAACGCTCGCTGAGGCGATGGGCAGAGGCCTCACTCCCTGCGACAAATGCGTGCTGACAAAGAACTGAATCTTTTCGGAATAGGGTAAGGGCGGGAGCTATGCTCCCGCCCTTTCTCATTATTTTCCTGCTATCCTGCTTGCTTTTATCCTTAGATGACGCCATACTCCTTGAGGAGCTTTTCAATGTCGGTGCCTTCGATTTTGCCGAGAGCTTTCTTGACGGCCATCTTTTCCATGAAGCCCATATCCATGTCGGTGGCCTTCTTGCCGTCGCGCAGCTTGACAGTTGCGTTGAGCAGGTCACGCACATCATACACGCTGCCCCAGACCTCGGGCACGCCGCGGTCGACGTTCAGCAGCGTATAGACGGCCTCCATGCCGGTGCGCATGGAATACTCGGTGGTGAAGATCGTGTCGCGCGGGGTCTCGGCAAACTGGCCGAGGAAGGCGAAGTTCACAGCACCGTCGGGCACGACCTTCGGGCGGTCGCCATAGGCGCGCGGCATGAAGAACGCGTCGATATACGGCATCATGACGGGCACCGTGTTGGCGCTGTTCGTCGCGAGCTCTTCGATCTGGTCCTCGGGCACGCCGATGTGGTAGAGCCACTCCATGCAGATCTCCTTGCCGGTGCACTCGCGCATGGGCTTTTTGATATAATCGCCCGGCTTGTCGGTGAAGAGGGAGTAGACCCAGACGAGGCAGTGGTCCTTGGGCTGCGTGCGGAACTGCGGCTGGCGGTTGATGGTCCAGCTCATCAGCCAGGAGGAATCCTTCACGGTGACGATGCCGCCGGTGACGACATGGCCGGTGAACGGGTCGCGCTTGCAGATATTTTTGATATAGGGGATGATCTTCTGGTCGAGGGTCTCGACGGTGGCGCTCATCCAGTTGGTCTGCTCGGGGTCGTGGCAGAACTTGTCGGGATGACCGAAGGACGGATCCTGCGCGGCGATCTTGCGCCACATATCCCAGCCGCCGCCCTCTTTGAGCTCGGTGTTGTACGCGGCGGGCTCGTTCTGGCTGCCCATGGAGGAGTTTTCGACGCAGCCGCCGTTGGTGATGAAGACGAGGTCGTTTTCCGTGAGGTCGATGGCCTCCTTCTTGCCGTCGCGGATGACGTCGATGCGCTTAGCCAGCTTGTGCTTGGGGTCAGAGCAGTCGAACTCGACGTTTGCGACCTGCACGCCGTAGTGGAACTGGACGTTGTGGCTCTCGAGGTACTTGACCATCGGGAGGATCATGGACTCGTACTGGTTATACTTCGTGAAGCGCAGCGCCGTGAAGTCGGGAAGTCCCCCGATGTGGTGGATATAGCGCTGGATATAGAGCTTCATCTCGAGTGCGCTGTGCCAGTTTTCAAAGGCGAACATCGTGCGCCAGTAGAGCCAGAAGTTGGAAGAAAGGACCTCGTCATCGAAGAAGTCGGTGATCTTCTTGTCCTGCAGCTGCTCGTTGGGGGTGAAGAAGAGCTTCATGATCTCCATCGCGCCCTTGTCGGAGATGTCGAACTTGCCGTCGGTGTGCGCGTCCTGGCCGCGCTTCTCGGTCGCGCGGCAGAGGGAGTAGTTGGGGTCGGCCTTGTTGAGCCAGTAGTATTCATCGAGCACGCTCACGCCCTCGGTCTCGATGGAGGGGATGGAGTGGAACAGGTCCCACATGACCTCGAAATGGTTGTCCATCTCGCGGCCGCCGCGCATCACGTAGCCGAGGTTTTCGAACTTGTAGCCGTCGCACGCGCCGCCGGGCAGATCACCCTTTTCGAGCACGTGCACGTGCTCACCCTTCATCTGGCCGTCACGCACGAGGTAGCAGGCGGCAGTCAGCGCGGCGAGGCCGCTGCCGACGATATAGGCGGACTTGTTGTCCACGCCTTCGGGCTTCTTGGGACGGGCGAACGCTTCATAGTTACCGCTGGAATAATACATAAATCATTTCTCCTTTCAAACTGTCTGTGAAACCGCTGATCCACGAAACACATCCAACCTTGGGAATCAACGGTATGTTTTCCTTTCGATGGTGAAAGCATACCGCGGTTTTGCGAAAAGAACAATCAGCAGAAATCGGGCGGTGATAAGTTTCTTATCACCGCCCGAAAAGCTGTAAAAATTTTTATCATTCTGCCGCTTTTGATGAAAGCAGGGAAACCGTTACGCCTTATCGATGCGCAGCCGCTCGAGCGCGGCACGGACATTGCCGTGGATGACGAGTTCGAGCCGGTCGACAAGCAGCTGGGAGTCGCCCTTCATATCGTTTTTGATCCAGTCGAGCATTAGACCGACAAAGGCGTACTTGTAGACCGTTGCGATGAAGGCCTTGTCCTCGTCACGCACGCTCATGCCCTGTGCCTGCTCCTCGACTACGCCCTCAAGCAGGTCGTAGGTGACCTTGTAGAGGTAGTTTTCCACCTGCTCGCGGCTGACGGAGTGGTAGACATTCATAATGAATGGCTTGTTGTCCTGCACGGCCTTAAAGAGCTGCAAAAAACCCTGCTGCCACGTCTCGTAGGTCTTGTTGCCTGCGAGCGCCTTGCTGGCGTCCTCCTGACACGACCATTCGACAAGGTCGTAAATGTCCTTGAAGTGGTAGTAAAACGTCATGCGGTTGATGCCGCAGTCCTCCGTGATATCGCTGATGGTGATCTTGCTCAGGGGCTTTTGCAGCAGCAGATTTTTGAGCGACGCCTCGAGCGCGCGTTTGGTCACCTGTGACATGGCGGTCTCCTCTTTCTATCAGGAATAATCGGTTATTTTCATCATACCATGGAAAGCGGCGGAAATGGGAGAAGTTTTTGTAAATTCTCCGCGAAATGAAAAAGGAGCGCTGTCATCAGCGCTCCTTTTTATGGCTTTACAGTATCGCTTGTATGGAATATACTACACTTAGAACCATTTTGCAGAAGCTCTCGGGACGTGATTGCAAGCCCAAATCGGCGATGAAGCGGAATGGTTCTCTTTATGTGTAGAAGCTAATAGGTATCGTCTTCAACAGCGTCCTCAAACCGCACGGTGAGATTCGGATTTTCCTCCGCGCTGTCATCGAGCACGCGGCGGAAGGCGTTGGCGCGGCGACCGAGCAGCTCGTCAAGCGCCGAAGTGCCGCGGACGATCAGCTCCGTCGGCTCATGCAAGTCCGTCAGGCAGTCGTGCAGAGCATCGAGATTGCCGCTGTACCACGCGGGAAAACGCAGCCCCTCCGCGAGCGCGCGGTGTAGGTCTTCGACACTTTCGCAGGCGGAGACGTCTAATACAAAGCGCATGGTGCTCACTCCTCCCCGTACAGCAGTTCAAAGGACTTGTAGTGGTCTTCGGTGTAGTAAATGAGGCCGTCGTTTGAGAAGACGATGCGTTTGGCCCCGCGCGAATCCGCGCCCAGCGTGTCGATGTCGCATTCGGTGTAGGTGCGTCCGTCCGCCTCGGGCAAGAGACCTTCGTAGTTGCCAAACCGGCTGCCGCCAATGCATTTGTCCGGCGCGTAGGGCTCGAGCGACCCGCCCGGCCAGCCGAGGGCCTGAGCATCTTTCTTGGTGATGAAGTTGTCCGGTAAATGTCCGTAGGTGTGGATATAGAGCGCGACGTCGTCCTTGGTCGTGTAGGAGCCGTCCTCGTCGATCTGCGCTGTTTCGTCCGGCATGTCGGCGTCTTCAGACGGCGCGTTCTGAACGTCCTGCTGCTCCTGCTGCGGCAAGTTGGTTTCGTCCTGCACCGGCGCATCCGTGCCACAGCCGACGAGCGAGAAGAGCATCACGAGCGCGAGCAGCCATGCGGTCAGTTGTTTCTTCATTGGGAATCTTCCTGTGGTGATTTTCTCCATCATAGCACGGCTGCGGGCAAAAATCCAGCACGCGCGGCGGTTGACTTTGCGCGCCGTTGTGCGTACGATAGGGGAAACGACCGGCAAGTCGGAATGGATCAAAAAGCAAAGGAGATAGAAACAATGACGATTGAAGAGCGCGCCGAGCTGGCGGTGGAAACATTTGCCGCGGGAAAGGGCAACTGCACCCAGTCGGTGCTGTGCGCGTGGGAGGATAAAATTCCAGTCGACCACGATACGTTGATGAAGCTCGGCGCGGGTTACGGCGCGGGCATGGGCTGCATGCAGGCCACCTGCGGCGCGCTGATCGGCGCGGTGATGGCCGCGGGCAGCGTGACGGACGGCAAGGGCACGCCGCGCACGGCCCGCAGCATCCTTACGAGCTTTCAGGAAAAGAGCGGCGCGACGATCTGCAAGGACTTAAAGGGCGTGGAGACCGGCAAGGTCCTCTGTCCCTGCGCGCAGTGCGTTCGCAACGCCGTCCTCGCCGCAGGAGAGATGCTGGGGGAGTAAAGGGAGAAAAGCCCAGTTCGCTGAGAGCGCTGAGTAAAAAATAAAACCACCATCGAAAGATGGTGGTTTTATTTGGCGCAGCAGGAGAGATTCGAACTCTCGGTACGCTTTTGACGTACACACGATTTCCAGTCGTGCTCGTTATGACCGCTTCGATACTGCTGCGTATCGGTGCGCTCGACAGCAAAAATGATTATACCAAAAATCACAGCAAAGTCAAGCACAAATTCGAAAAATGCGCGATTTTCTGAACGGCGCCTTCACTTGCAATTTTTGCCGCCATCTTTTATACTGACAAAAAGACCCTTTGGGGAGGGAGTATCATGAGCAGTAGCATCTATCGCGCCGTGAACACGACGCTCATTTATATCGAATGCGGCGGCGAATACCTGATGCTGCACCGCACGAAAAAGGAGAACGACTGCAATCGCGACAAGTGGATCGGCATCGGCGGCAAGTTTGAAGAGGGCGAGAGCCCGGAGGAGTGCGCTCTGCGCGAAACGAAGGAGGAGACCGGCCTCGCCCTGACCTCTTACCGCTATCGCGGTATCGTGACATTCGTGTCGGACAAGTGGGAGAGCGAGTACATGCACCTTTTCACTGCCGACGGCTTTGAGGGAACGCTCAAGGACTGCGATGAGGGCGAGCTTGCGTGGATCAAAAAGAAAGATCTGCTGGCGCTGCCCGCGTGGGAGGGCGACAAGATCTTTTTGCGCCTGCTCGACGAAAACGTACCGTTTTTCTCGCTCAAGCTGCGTTACGAGGGCGAAACGCTCGCGGAGGCGAAGCTCAACGGGAAAGCGTTGGAGGTGCGGCATGGATAAGCTGCTCGTGTCGGCCTGCCTTCTCGGCACGCCCTGCCGCTACGACGGAAAAAGTAAAGCGGACGCGCGCGTGCAGGCGTTGGTGGGAAAATATGAAATTGTTCCTGTCTGCCCCGAACAGCTCGGCGGTCTCCCGACACCGCGTGTGCCCAGCGAACGGCGGGGCGAGCGTGTCGTCACAGCGGGTGGCCGCGATGTGACAGAGGCGTACCGCCGCGGTGCGGAGGCAGCTCTCGCGCTGTGCCGGCAAAACGGCTGCGAGGCTGCCGTGCTCAAGGAAAAGAGCCCGAGCTGCGGCTGCGGGCAGATTTACGACGGAACTTTTTCCCGCCGCCTGATCGCGGGCGACGGCGTGACAGCGGAGGCGCTCAAGGCACACGGTATCACCATATATGGCGAGAGCGATGTGGAGAAGCTGTAAACGCTGACGATATGGCCTGATATTTTATGCAGTTTACCGACAAAATTTTAGTTGTCTTTGAAAAGTGCAGCCGTTATACTATATAACCAGCATTGGACAGATATCATACGTGTATTGAATATGACCGGCGGATGACCGGCGGTCATCATAATAAAAAAGGAGGAGCACAACATGAAATTTTCCAGCAAAGTTGAAAAATGCGGCCTGTCTCCGATGCGCAAGTTCCACCCGTACGCGGTGGCGGCAAAGGCACGCGGCGTCAACATCTATCACCTCAACATCGGCCAGCCCGACGTACAGACTCCTCCCGCGTTTTTCGAGGCAGTCCGTCACTTCGAGCAGCCGGTGCTGGCCTACGCGCCCTCGCCCGGCATCCCCGAGCTGATCGACGCGATCCAGAACTACTATGACAAGCTCGACATGCACTTCGACAAGAGCGAGATCTACGTCACCGCCGGCGGCAGTGAGGCGCTTCAGATCGCGCTGCAGTGCATTCTTGACGACGGCGACGAAATTTTGATTCCCGAGCCGTTCTACCCGAACTACAACACGATGACCCGCACCTGCGGTGCATCGATTCGCCCGATCCCGACCTGCCCGGAGGAGGGGTATCACTACGCTGAGCGCGAGAAGATCGAATCTCTCATCAACGAGCACACGCGCGCCATCATGGTCACGAATCCCGGCAACCCGACCGGCGTTGTGCTGAGCCACGAGGAGATGGAGATGCTCGTCGATGTCGCACAGAAGCATGATCTGTTCCTCATCGGCGACGAGGCGTACCGCGAATTCGTCTACGGCGGGGAGAAGCTCCAGTCGTTTGGCGAGTTTGCCGACAGGGCGGGTGACAACATCATCGTCATCGACACGGTCTCCAAGCGCTTTTCCGCCTGCGGCGCGCGTATCGGCTGCCTGATCTCCAAGAATAAGGAGTTCATGAACCACGCGATGAAATACTGCCAAGCAAGACTTTCGGTCGCGACGCTCGACCAGATCGCGTCTGCCGCGCTCTACACCGTCGGCCCCGAGTATTTTGCCGCCGTGCGCGACGAGTATAAGAAACGCCGTGACACGCTCTGCCGCAAGCTCGGCGAGATCCCCGGCGTGGTGTTCGACGTGCCGGGTGGTGCGTTCTACGTGATGGCCGCGCTGCCGGTCGACGATGCCGACAAGTTCCAGCAATGGCTGCTCGAGGAATTCAGCGACAACGGCGAGACCGTGATGATGGCCCCGGGAGGCTCGATGTACGCGACACCCGGGAAGGGTAAAAACGAAGTCCGCATGGCCTACGTCCTCGAAAGCGACAAGCTCGAGCGCGCCATGGAAATTCTCAAGAAGGCCATCGAGGCCTATAACGCCAGATAAAAAGGAGAAAATACCTATGATCCGTCATATCGTAATGTGGAAGTTCCGCGAGGGCACTGAGGAAAAAGCCAACGAGTTTCTGACGAAGCTCGCCGCGCTCGACGGCGTGATCCCGCAGCTCAAAAAGAGCGAGGTCGCGCGTAACATCGGCAAGGACAACTACGACGCCGTGCTCGTCTCCGAGTTTGAGACGATGGATGACCTGAACGCCTACAAGGTCGATCCCCGCCATGTCGCCGTGAGCGATATCTGCAAGTCCATCCGCGCCGACCGCGTGGCCGTAGACTACGAATTTTAATCAAAAACAAAGAGCGCCTTTCGGCGCTCTTTGTTTTTGAAAAGGAATGCGCTCCGCGGCAGCGCACGCACCGTAGGCGCGCACGTTTGCGGAGCGAGAGGAGTTTTTTTTGACGCGCATGTCGTCAGAAAAAACGATCTCAATTTTTTCGCGCCCGCGGGCGCAAAATGGTTTTGATTATTTTTTGTCGCGACCTGCGCGTGACAAAAAATACTTTGCGCGAAGCGTGTGTCGCAGCCACCCTACGGGTGGCAAGGCACAAAGCGCAGCGAAACTTTTTCAAAAAAGAGACCATTTATGGCCTCTTTTTTGAGCTGCAACTGCTGGTTGCTAACTTTTCAACCCCGCTTGGTGGACTTTTTGCGCGCCTTTTGGTAAGCTGAACGCAGAAAATCTGCAAAGGAGAACCCCATCACATGACACTTGGAGAGAACATCGTGCGCCTGCGCACACAGAAAAACTGGTCGCAGGGCGACCTTGCCGACGCGCTGGACATCTCGCGCCAGAGCGTATCCAAATGGGAGACCGACGCCTCCATCCCCGAGCTTGACAAGCTATTAAAGCTCTCCGAGCTCTTCGGTGTGACGCTTGACGAGCTGGTGCGCGGCGAGGACGCGCCGAAGGCGGAAACAGCCGCGCCCGCGGCACAGGCAGTACCCGCCTCTTTCACGCCGCAGACTTCGTCCGAGCAGGAAAAGCGTCACACCATTGCGGGTACGATTTTAATGTGTATCGGCGCGGTTCTTCTGCTCACCTGCCTGATACTCGCCGGCGATCTGCTGGCGGGGCTGATTTACGGACTGCCGTTTTTCCTCTGCGGCATCATCTGCTTTACGGTGAAGCATCGCACGGGCCTGTGGTGCGGCTGGGCGGCCTATCTCTGTATTGATCTCTACCTCCGCTTTGCGACCGGCCTCTCGTGGACGACCGTCTTTATGACGCACCTCTGGACGGCGCAGATGAACTATGCGCGCCTTGCCATCTCGTGGGTGCAGCTCCTCGGCATGCTTGTGATGATCGTCTGCACGGTGCGCTCCTACCGAACGCTCAGGCTGCCCGCGACAAAAAAGGAGGTCACATGGCTCATTGCCGGTTGGCTCGCGGCGCTCGTTGTGCTGCCGCTTCTGATGAGCTACGGCGTTATGCCGCTGCTGCTCGACGATCTCGGCAATTACAGCAACATTTCGCCGTACTTCCTTCTGAATGTCGTCTACAGCTACACGCGCCTTGCGCTCGTCAACATCCTGCTTGTGCGCACGCTCGCCGTCTGGCGCTTGAAACGGGAAGAGAAGAAAGCGGAAAAGTGAATCGAAATGAGAAAAAGCGGACCGCACTGCGGTCCGCTTTTTTGATGCAGATATGCCTTACTTCTTGCTCTTCTCCAGCGCGGCAAGCTTGAGGCAGCAGCAGAAGACGGCCATCGCCTGCTCAAGCTCCTCGACCGGCGGCAGCGACGGGGCGACGCGGATGTTGCTGTCAAGAGGGTCGTGTCCATACGGATAGGTCGCGCCCGCGCTCGTCATCACGACGCCCGCCTCCTTGGCGAGCGCCAGCGTACGCTTGGCAAGGCCGGGGGCCGTGTTCACGGAGACAAAATAGCCGCCCTTGGGCGTGTGCCAGCTCGCAATGCCGAGCGGCTTGATCTCACGCTCGAGCGTTTCGACGACCATGTCGAACTTCGGCTTTAAGATTTTGGCGTGCTCCTTCATTAGCGCGAGCGTGTGCTCCTTGTTTTGCAGGAACTTCACGTGGCGCAGCTGGTTCATCTTGTCGAAGCTGATGGCCTGAATGCCGATGAGCTTGGTCATGTACTCCATGTTGGCCTCGCTGCACGCAAAGCACGCAATGCCCGCGCCGGGGAGCGTCACCTTGCTCGTGGAAGCGAACTCGAAAACCATGTCGGCGTTGCCGTACTTCTCGCACTCGCTCAGAATATCCTTGAACGGGACGAACTCGCCGTCGAACTCGTGGATGCAGTAGGCGTTGTCCCACATCAGCAGGAAGTCCGGCGCGGCAGGCTTCATCTTCGCAATGCGCTCGATGGTCTCGTCGGAGTAGATGATGCCGTCGGGGTTCGAGTACTTCGGCACGTTCCACATGCCCTTGACGCTCGGGTCCTTGATGAGGTTTTCGACAATGTCCATGTCGGGGCCGTTTTCGGTCATCGGGATGGTGATGAGCTCAAAGCCGAAGCTCTCGGTCACCTTGAAGTGGCGGTCATAGCCCGGCGCGGGGCAGAGCCATTTGACGCTCTCTTCCTTGCACCACGGCTTTTCGCTGTGCAGCAGGCCGTGGGTGTAGGCCTTGGAGACCGTGTCGTACATGAGCTGGAGGCTCGAATTGCCGCCGGCGAAGACCTGAGAGGTCTTGCAGCCGAGGATATCGGCGAACAGCTTACGCGCGCTCTCAAGACCCTTGAGCTCGCCGTAGTTGCGGGCGTCCACGCCGCTGTCCACGCACTCCTCGGCGCTGGTCAGCGCGGTCAGGATGCCGCTGACAAGGTCGAGCTGCTGCTTGCTCGGCTTGCCGCGCGCCATGTTGAGCTTGAGGCCCTTGGCCTTCCAGCTCTCGTATTCGGCGGACACCTTGTCGTATTCCTGCTGCCGCTCGGCAGCGGAAAGAGCCATATAATCCATGATGATTCTCCTTTACAGGTAATTTATCCGATTAAAGTAACTGCATTATAGCACAGGGAAAAATCAGGCGCAAGTGTCCACATATAACAATCATTTGTTTTGCCTGCGGCAACAAGTTGGCTCATTGAACAGATTGTACCGCCCCTCGCCGCAAGAGAGAGGGGCGCTGCTTTTTAGCGAAAGCGGGAAAGAAAACGCATCAGCACTAAACATAGTGCTGACAGTGCGTCCAAATCAGGCAAAAGTAAGGCCGCGGAAAGCACATCGCTTCCCACGGCCTTGATCGTTTTTATAGAATTGGTCTTGTCACAGCTCGGTAAAGGTGCGAATTTCGTCGAGCTGGGCGTAACGCCGCGCGTGTGTTGTGCTCACCTTTCCGGCGCAGACGGGGCAGCCGCACTGCTGCGCGCCGGTGCGCGGATAGATGACGGATTTCCACACGTGTCCCATGGAGCACTGCCACCAGACCTTTTTGCTGCTGCCGGGCGTGACCATCTCCGGTGTCAGCGCGCCGTTGAGCGACGGGTGCCACTGCGCGGCAACGCCGGGACAGAGCGTTTTCAGATCGTTGAAGCCTTTGAGCACCTTGCGTCCCGCGCAATAGGGACATCCGGTCTTGCGCTGCGTGCGCGACGAGACCGTGGCGCGGTAGAAATGCCCCAGCTCGCAGCGCCACCAAGCGGGACGGTTGGAACTGACGGCGACATCGCTGGGCTTCAGGCACCCGTTTTTGCGCTTATCCCACTGCGCGGCGATCTCGGGCTGGAGGTGGGCAAGGTCATTTTCGCCCGTGACGATCGTCTTGCCCGCGCACACGGGACATCCGTGCCCCCCACGCCGTGCGCGAGGCGACGGGCGACTGCCACGAGTGCCCCTCCGGACAGCGCCACCAGATGCGGATCTTCGAGCCCGTGGAGACGTCGCGCGCCGAAAGCGGGCCGTTTTTCTCGCGGTGCCACTGCGCGGCCACGTCGGGATAGAGCGTTTCCAAATCGTTGAAGCCGGGCAGGACCTTTCGCCCTGCGCAGTACGGACAGCCGCTCCCCTCGGAGCGCACATGCACCGTCGTCTGTCACGAATGGCCGTTTTCACACGTCCACCGGACTTTTTTCTTGCTGCCGTAGGAAACGGTGTCCGGCGTGAGCGAAAAATTGCGCGATTTGTCCCATTCTTTCAGTAAGTTTGTCCTTTCATGCAGCATGCAGGACTCATAAAATGTTTGTCGCATGTTCATCCCCCTCTTTTCGGCAAAAAAGGTTTCCCGCCTGTACCTTGCTTTCAGAGAGGGCCGGGCGGTGCAGGAAGGGCGATGCCCTTCCGAATGATTTGCAACCGGCTGTCATAACCGCACACGGCGGCCTTAGCTCCCTCTGGCTTTGCGTCCCTGCTTTTCAGCAGGTTTGCCAAACATTGCTTTGCTTGTTCAGATCAGTACAGGCGCTTTCGCGCCGGAAACGGGGAAGAAAAGACTTCCGCTTTGACAGAATCAATGAAAAGAACTCGGCTGATCCTGTCGTATCTGTATTCTATCACGAACTTTCCGTAAAAACAAGGCAGGTGACAAGACAGAATTCGGAAAAGTGATATAAAATTTGAAAAAATCTGAAAGAAATTAACGAAATATTGGCGTTTTTATGCTGATTCTCTATGTTTTTGACGTGATGGAGAGGTCTGAAACCGCGCGCGGCGATGCGACCGAAACCGCGTTTTCTTGACATCTTCCGCCGTTTCGGTATGATAGAACCATCCCGTTTTTTGGAGGCAACTATGCATTCAGTGACAACTAAGAAGGCCGCGCTCGCGGCGCTTCTCGTTCTGGCGGCGCTCCTTTCCATCTTCGCGGTAGGGAAGAGAGCGTCCGACCCCGCGTACCATCAAGCGTCCATCGACGCGCTCGCGGAAAAGCAGGAGACGGTGCTTGAGCTGACGGCGGCGTCGACCGCCGCGAGCGCAGCCATCACGCTCCTGCCGGGCGACACCGCGACGCCCATCGCCGAAAAGCTCGCCGACCTGAGCGGCTATTTCCTCATCGTGCTCTGCGCCATCTTTTTGGAAAAGTATCTGCTGACGATCACATCCTGCGTGTCGTTCACGATCCTGATCCCCGCAGCCTGCGCGCTTGGCATCGCTGCGCTCTTTTCCGAAAAGCTGCGCGCCGCGCTGGGGAAGCTCGCGTGGCATTTGCTGCTCTTCGCGCTCGCCATCGCGTTTGCCATTCCCGCGGGTGTCAAGGTTTCGAGCATGATCGAGGACACATACCGCGCCTCGATCGAAGAGACCATCGCAAACGCCGAGCAGACGACCGAGGATATCCAGTCCGCCACCTCGGGCGAGGCGGACGAGAGCGAAAAAAGCGGCCTTTCCGGCCTCTTTTCCAAGGTGACTGAGGGTATCACCGGAGCGGCGACCGCCGCGGTCGAGCAGCTCAAAACGGTCCTGAACCGCTTTATCGAGGCCCTCGCCGTCATGCTCGTCACATCGTGCCTGATCCCAATTTTAGTGCTGCTGTTTTTTGCCTGGCTCGTCAAGCTGATGCTCGGCATCGAACCGCCGCCGCTGCGTGTAAAGCTTGGTGACGGCAAGGCGCACAGCGCAAGCGGCGCACCGCGGATATGACCACATGGCCATCGTAAAAAATATACGATAACTTAAAAGTGCGGCGAGCGCAGCGATGCCGCTTTGGGGGGCAGCAAGGTTGGCAAAATCTGGCGACGGCAGGGGATTCTACCAAGACTGCATTCAGATCAGGGAGCGACAGCGAAGATAGAAAAAAGTCAAATCGTTTAGAACCATCACCCGGCAGGTACCCGATTCCGCAGACTGAGCAGCGCTTCAAGCCTCAAAGCCGCAATGTCGGGGGGCGAGAGGGTTCCCCCTCATCCTTCCCTTGGGATTCAAAAGGGGACATTCTCTTCGAGAAGAGAATGTCCCCTTTATTCGCTCTCCCCTGCGGGTTAGCAGGAGAAAACTCCGCAGCGCTGCGCGCACTGCTGATTCACCTTACCTCCGCAAATCGCGTCGTCAGAACGACACGACTTCCTGCGCGGGCTTCGACGTGGTGGTGATGTGCTCGACGTACAGCACGGGGCCCTCGCCCTCGTAGGCGTCGAGGTGCTCCTTTTTGACCGTGGCAGTGATATCGACCCAGTCGCGATTTTTGTAGGCCTTCAGGCTGTCGCCTTTGGCGACGATGCCGACGAACTGGATGTCGTTTTCGCAGCAGGTCATCACGAAGCGGCCGGGGCAGTGGATGCCCGGGAACTTCTTCGAGTGGCACATGATGAGCTTCATGTGGACCTTTTTGCCATCCCAGCGGTCGGGATGGTCCATCGCGTCGACGTACCACACGCCGTAGTCGTCGTCGGGAATGTCGATGAGGTCGGGCGTCATGTCGAACGGGCACTCGTCACCGGTCAGGTAGTCCTCGCTGTTGCCGTCGTTGTCCTCAAGGTAGATGTCCGCACGGCGGTTGACCATGCGCAGATTGCGCGCGCGCAGGCTCTCTTTGAGCTTGTCGTCGCAGCGGTTGAAGACGATCATGTCCGCGTTCGTGATCTTTTCCATCATGAGCTGCCCCATGTTCTTGACGAACAGCTCGAACGTCGGCGCCTGCACGAACGTCATGATCTGGTAGAGCACCCAGTTGGCGGGCAGCACCTCGCGGTAGAGCTTTTCCATCTGCCACATGCCATTGTACTCAATGAGCACCTGCTTGGGGCGGTGCTTCTTTTCAAGCTCCTTGCAGAAAGCGAGCGTCAGCTCCTCTTCGTCGTCTACCGTGACAACGGTGACGTTGTCGAGCGCCTTCTTCTCGTATTCTTCGTCGCCCTCTTCGCAGCAGATCAGAAGCGTCCTGTCCTCGCGGGCGAAGCCGTCTTCTAAAATGCCGTTGATAAAGCTCGTTTTGCCGGAATCGAGAAATCCGGCGACCAGATAAACAGGAATATCCATGCCTTACACTCCAAACAGTTCTGCAAGGCCGTCTTCCTTGAGCTCCGCGCCGATAACGCACAGACGGCCCGTATAGTCGGGATGGCCCGCGCGGACCTCATGCTCTTCGGGCACGTAGTCGAATTCGAGCCAGCCGTCCTCGCCGTTCACGATGCCCTTGGCACGCAGGATGTGGCCGTAGTCGCCGCTGTCCAGCTTGTGGAGCATGTCCTCAAGAGCTTCCTTGCTGAACTTCTTCGGCGTCTCCTTGCCCCAGGAGGAGAAGACGTCGTCGGCGTGGTGATGATGGTGATGGTGGCACTCGCACTCGGGATCGTCGCACTCCTCACCGTCGTGGTGATGGTGGTGATGCTCGTGCTCGTCGTGCTCGTCATGGTCATGGTCGTGATGATGCCCATGCTCGTGGTCATGCTCATCCTCATCGTGGTCATGGTGATGCTCGTGTTCGTGGTCGTGCTCGTCATGTTCATCGTGATCGTGATGATGGTGATGCTCATGCTCGTGCTCGGCCTCTTCGATCTCGTGCTCGCGGCGCATCTTTTCAAGAAGCTCGTCGCTGAGCGACACCTTTTCGATGGCGGAGAGGATGGTCTTGCCGTCCAGCTCGTCCCACGGAGTCGTCAGAATGGCGGCGTCGGGGTTCTTCTCGCGCAGCATCGCGGCGGCAGCCTCGAGCTTTTCCTGCGAGAGCTTCTGCGTGCGGGAAAGAATGATCGTGCCGGCGGCCTCGATCTGGTTGTTGTAGAACTCACCGAAGTTCTTCATATAGACCTTGACCTTGCTGGCGTCGGCCACGGTGACATAGCTGTTGAGCTTGAGCTCGGGGCACTCGTCCACCGTGCGCTGCACGGCAACGATGACGTCGGAAAGCTTGCCGACGCCGCTCGGCTCAATGAGGATGCGGTCGGGGTGGAACTGCGCCACGACCTCTTTGAGCGCCTTGTTGAAGTCACCGACGAGGGAGCAGCAGATGCAGCCCGCGGACATCTCGGAGATCTCGATGCCAGACTCCTTCAGAAAGCCGCCGTCGATGTTGATCTCGCCGAATTCGTTCTCGATCAGCACGAGCTTTTCGCCGCTGTAGGCTTCCGCGATCAGCTTTTTGATGAGCGTGGTCTTGCCGGCGCCCAGAAAGCCGGAGAAAATGTCAATTTTCGTCATAAGAAATACGCTTCCTTCTTTTTTATTGATTTCCAAACCTACATTATAAGCAGAATTTGTGAACGATTCAAGTCTTTTTCCACGCAAAATGCGCCTTTTCCCGCTCACAGGCCCATACCGGGCAGCGGCACACGATGATCTAAGATCACGTGTCCGAAGCAGATAAAGCGCTTTCCGCTCTCAGGGCCGCAGACGACGTCCGCGCCGCGGTCCCGCCCCAGAGAAAAGAGGTACGAAACGCCGAGCGGGTCGCGGTAATACTGCTTGCAGAGCATGTCGCCCCCGACGCAGAAGATGCCCACGTCGCCCGCATGCAGCGGGTCGTGATTGAGGTAGGCGACGCTGCCGCTGTGCAGCACGGGTTCTAAACTGTCGTCGCGGATGCGCACGGCGAATTCCGCTCCCGGCGGCACATCGCCGTGGTCGACGATGTAGTCAAAATCCTCGCCGAGCACGGGGGCGGCGTAGCCCGCCGCCTCGATCGAGCGGTAGAGCGGGATGCGGCGCGGCGCGCCCGCACCGTCCTGTCTCGCGTGCATCGTGCACAGGGCGCTGACGAGGCTGCCCACCGTCTCGCGCTCGAGCGGCGAGAGCGAGCGGCACTTTTCGATCAAATCCTGCTCTGCGCGCGAGCAGACGAAGCTGCCTGAGCGGAACGAATCGCGGTAAAGGTAGTTCGGGTCGATCTCAAGCGCATCGAACAGCCGGAGCAGCACCTCCTCCTTCGGCGAGCTGACGCCGTTTTCATAGTTGCTGATGGCAGAGGGCGAAACGCCAAGCTCCTCCGCCAGCGCCGCGCGCGAGAGATGAAGCTCCTCACGCCGTAGACGCATTTGTTTGCCAAAACTCATCAAGATTCCCCCAGAAAACGCAGGCTGCGACAAGATTTGACTGTATTCTATCGCAGAAGCTTGTAACTGTCAATCAATTATAACAAGAATCTTGTAAATTTATTCTTGACATAGCAAGATTCTTGTGATATCTTGATTTTGCTGACAAGTTCTTTGTACTTGCCGGCATGCCGCGGCGAGCGTTCTCCTCAGTTTGCCCGCGGCGCACGCCGCCGATACCGGTACGGCGGCTGATCCCCGCAGCAGAAAAAGAAAACGCGCCGCCCTGAAAAGGACGGACGCGAAAAAATAGAGAGAAAGAAAATATCGAGCCAGCCTAAGGACAGCTCGATATTTTTGCTTTTGTGGTAAAACGACGAAAGTGTGATCTCGACGCAGGCCGCAGAGCGGCTCTGATACGCCACCGGCGTATCGCTTACATTTTCCAAACCACTACAAAACAAAAAGAACGAGCTGACTTTCATCAACTCGTTCTTGGTGGGGGAAGGTGGATTCGAACCACCGAAGTCACTGACAACAGATTTACAGTCTGCCCCCTTTGGCCACTCGGGAATTCCCCCATATGAAATTGTTTGCTTGTCGGTGGAGCTGGTAGACGGATTCGAACCCCCGACCTGCTGATTACAAATCAGCTGCTCTACCAGCTGAGCTATACCAGCATCTCAGCAACGAACAGGTTGTATATTACCAGACTTCGATTCGTTTGTCAACAGGGAATTTGAAAAAAGGAGGAATTTTGTTGTACGCAGGAAAAAGACACCATGATTCGGTGCACGTGGTCTGCTCACTCTGCGCGCAGGACATTTACGCGGGAGAAACGCTGTGGTACCGGAACGGCGTGACCGTCTGCGCGGACTGCTTTCCGCGCTTTGCGCGCGAAGCGCTCCGGTCGTTTGAATACATATTAGGGGAGGCGAGCACGCTATGACGCTGTATCAGATGTCGTTTGTCTACCGCGAGGACGCGCTGCGCTTCCGTATGCGCATCACGGTCCTGCGCGAGCAGGCCAAGGCCGCGCCGACGAAGGAGGAGCGCGAGCGACTCAAGCGGCGTATCTTGGAGCTCCAGCAGCTTCAGCGCCAGTCGCGCGAGCTGGCCGAGCTGACAGCCGAAGAGCGCTTCAACGAAGAAATGGCAAAGTTAGAAGGTTGTTGAATATGCACAAAAAAGCAGAATGGAAATTGTGACAAAGAGAGAACGCAAAAACC
>ENA-UOJQ01001118-UOJQ01001118.1-human-gut-metagenome-genome-assembly--contig:-P63-NODE-1118-length-23412-cov-7.372051_pt1 | contig 23412 bp, 16 predicted proteins | sample MGYA00242352_ERZ723899 | MGnify/ENA metagenome assembly ERZ723899
CGCGGACGCGCAGACCCGCGCCGAACCGGCCTTCTCCATCGCTTTTCGGAATCGGCGACTTCTCCCAGACTGAGTTCGCCCCGGCAGGGCCATACGCACGTATGACCCTGCCGGGGCGAACCGAGGAGGACGGAAAGCCTCCTCTGAAATCCGAAACTACTTCTGCATGTAACCCTTGATGTAGTGGTGGTGCGAACCGAAACGCTCGAACGCCGCACGATCCAACTCCTCCTGTGCCGAGGGGTGGGCGATCGAGATCACCAGACGGGCGCGCTCCTGCAACGTCTTGCCGTAGAGGTCGACCGCACCGTTCTCGGTCACCAGCCAGTGGATATGGTTGCGGGTCGTAACGACGCCGGCTCCAGTATCGAGCACCGGAGCGATCTTCGATACGCCCTTGGTGGTGATCGAAGGCATGGCGATGATCGCCTTTCCGCCCTTCGACAGCGAAGCGCCGTAGACGAAATCGACCTGACCGCCCACGCCCGACCAGAACTTCGTACCGATCGAATCGGCGCAGACCTGACCCGTCAGGTCGACCTGGATGGCCGAGTTGATGGCCACGAAGCGGTCGTTCTGCGAAATGACGTAGGGATCGTTCGTATATCCCACGTCCATCATCAGCACGCCGGGGTTGTCGTCGATGAAGTTATAGACCTCCTGCGAACCCATCAGGAACGTCGAGACCATCTTGCCCGGATCGGTTTTCTTGGCCTCGCCGTTGATAACGCCCTTGCGTACGAGCGGCAGCACGCCGTCGGCGAACATCTCGGTATGGATACCCAGGTTCTTATGGTTGCCCAGCTGCGCCAGCACGGCGTTGGGAATGGCTCCGATGCCCATTTGCAGCGTCGCGCCGTCCTCGATCAACTCAGCGCAGTGCGCGCCGATAGCCTTCTCCACGTCGCTCGGTTCGGAGAACTTCGCTTCGACGAGCGGCTGGTCGTCCTGCACGAACAGGTCGATCTTCGACAGGGGAATCATCGCCTGACCGAAGGCGCGGGGAACGTACTTGTTCACCACGGCGATCACATGGTCGGCGCATTCGATGGCCGCCAGCGTAGCGTCGACCGACGTTCCCAGCGAAACGTAGCCGTGCTTGTCCGGCGGGCAGACCTGAATCATCGCCACGTTGCAGGGCACCGCACCCGACCGGTACAGCTTCTGCGTTTCGCTCAAAAAGATCGGAATGTAATCGGCGTAGCCGCTCTGCGTCACCTTCCGGACATTCGCGCCGACGAAGAGCGAATCGAGCTGGAAGACACCCTCGAACTTCGGGTCGGCATAGGGCGCCGGCCCTTCGGTGTGCAGATGGTGCACGTGGACGTTCTTCAACTCGCCGGCCTCGCCGCGGGCGCACATGGCCTTGATGAGGCACTGCGGGGCCGAAGCCACCGAACTCAGATGGACATGATCGCCCGACTTGATGACCTTCACGGCCTCCTCGGCCGTTGTGAATTTGATCGGAGTATTCATTACTGCCTTTTTAAGTTTGAGATTAGGTATTTAAACAATCGATATTATTTGCGTTTCACTTCGACCTGCTCGTACCCCTCGACGATATCGCCCACGCGGATATCGTTGAACGACTCGATATTCAGACCGCAGTCCTGTCCCGTGGTCACCTCCTTGACGTCGTCCTTGAAGCGTTTGAGCGATCCGAGCTTGCCGGTGTAGATGACGATGCCGTCGCGGATGACGCGGATCGGCGTCGAGCGCTGCAACTTGCCCTCGCGGACGATACACCCGGCCACCGTGCCGACCTTCGTGATCTTGAAGATTTCCAGCACCTCGACCGAGCATACGATCTCCTCCTTCATCACCGGTTCGAGCATACCCTCGATCGCGTCCTTGATGTCGTTGATCGCGTCGTAGATGATCGAGTAGAGACGGATTTCGATCTCCTCCTTCTCGGCCGTCTTGCGCGCCGCAGCCGACGGACGCACCTGGAATCCGACGATGATGGCGTTCGACGCGGCGGCCAGCAGCACGTCGGACTCCGAAATCTGTCCCACGGCGGCATGGATGACGTTGACCTGCACGGTCTCCTTCGAGAGCTTGATGAGCGAGCCGGCCATCGCCTCGACCGAACCGTCCACATCGCCCTTGACGATGATGTTCAGCTCCTTGAACGATCCGATGGCGATACGGCGGCCGATCTCGTCGAGCGTCACGTGCTTCTGCGTCATGATGCCCTGCATGCGCTGCAACTGCTCGCGTTTGCTGGCGATCTCACGCGCCGAACGGTCGTCGTCCATCACGTTGAACGTATCGCCCGCCTGCGGAGCGCCGTTGAGACCCAACACCTGCACCGGCGTCGCGGGCCCCGCTTCGGTCACCTTCTTGCCGTTCTCGTTGAACATCGCCTTCACGCGGCCCGTATGGATACCCGACAGCAGAACGTCGCCCACATGGAGCGTGCCGTTCTCCACGAGCACCGTAGCCACGTAGCCGCGCCCCTTGTCGAGCGTCGACTCGATGACCGTACCGGTCGCCTTGCGGTCGGGGTTGGCTTTCAGATCGAGCATGTCGGCTTCCAGCAGCACCTTTTCGAGCAGTTTGTCGAGATTGAGCCCCTTCTTGGCCGAAATATCCTGGCTCTGGTACTTGCCGCCCCACTCTTCGACCAGATAGTTCATCTGGGCCAGCTGCTCCTTGATATGGTCGGGATTGGCGTTGGGCTTGTCGATCTTGTTGATCGCGAAGACCATCGGCACGCCGGCGGCCTGCGCGTGGTTGATCGCCTCGACCGTCTGCGGCATGACGCTGTCGTCGGCCGCCACGATGATGATCGCCACGTCGGTGACCTTCGCGCCGCGGGCACGCATGGCCGTGAAGGCTTCGTGTCCCGGCGTATCGAGGAAAGTGATCTTGCGGCCGTTGAGCACGACGCTGTACGCGCCGATGTGCTGCGTGATACCGCCCGCCTCGCCTTCGATGACGTTGGTCTTGCGGATATTGTCCAGCAGCGACGTCTTGCCGTGGTCGACGTGTCCCATGACGGTCACGATCGGCGGGCGCGGCACGAGGGATGCCTCGTCGTCGACTTCGTCGTCGGCGATCGCCTCCTGAATGTCGGCCGATACGAACTCGACCTTATATCCGAACTCTTCGGCCACGACCACCATCGCCTCGGCGTCGAGACGCTGGTTGATCGAAACCATCAGGCCCAGGTTCATGCAGGCCGAAATCACCTCGTTGACCGAAACGTCCATCATCGTCGCCAGCTCGCTGACGGTGACGAACTCGGTCACTTTGAGGATCGAACGCTCCTTCTGCTCACGCTGCATCTCCTCGTTCAGGCGTTCGGCCACCAGCTCGCGTTTCTCCTTGCGGTACTTGGCGCCCTTCGATTTGGCACCCTTCGAGGTCAGGCGTGCCAGCGTATCCTTCACCTGCTTTGCTACCTCCTCGTCGCTCACTTCGGGACGCACGACGGGTTTCACCACACGGGCGCCCTTCTTCTTGTTGCGGCCATCGCCCGGACGCGGCTGACCGCCGCCCCTGCCGGAGGCATTGCCGCCGGCCTGTGAACCGCCGCCGTTACCGCCTCCGCGGCCCGCAGGCTGCGCGCGGTTGACGTCCACCTTCTCCTTCGACAGGCGTTTGCGTCTATGCTTGCCGCCCGGCACCATGGCCGAAACGTCGATCTTGCCGAGCACCTGAGGACCCGTCAGCGTCTCGGTCGCCGGACGGAAAATATCGTCTTTCTTCTCGGCCTGCCGCTCGTCGTAGGTCTTCTGCTGCGCCTCGGCCGAAGCCATGGGCCGTACCGGTGCGGGCGTCGGCGTCACCGCAGGCGCCGCAGGGGCGGGCTTCCCGACCGCCGGAGGCGTCACGGCCGGCGCTGCCGGCTGCGGCTCGGGAACCTCGACGGGCGTCGGCACGACCGGTTCGGCCGGAGCGGGAACCGCCGCAGGAGCGGGCGCCGGCGTCGGAGCAGGTTTCGCCGCAGGGCGCGGAGCCGGGGCCGGCGTTGCAGCCGGAACCGCCTTCGGGCCTTTGCCCGAGAGGTCGATCTTGCCCAATATCTTGGGACCCATGCTCGCCACCTCGTCCTTCACGCTGATGACGTTGCTCTTGACCAGCAACTCCTCGTCATTCTTTCCGCCCTTGCCCTTCGCGTCGTCGTCGAGGGTGACGGTCGCCTGCTTCTGCGCGATGCGCTCGCGGATATTGACACGTTCGCTGTTGACGGCACGGCCCGCGCCGAACTCTTTTTCGAGAAGGGCATAAGTCTCCGCATCGACCAGCGCATTGGGCGATCCGTCGCTCTTGACCCCCTTCTTTTGCAGGAAGTCCGTGATGGTGTTGATGCCCACATTGAACTCCTTTGCAACCTGGATGAGTCTTATTCTTCTTTCATTTGCCATATTGTCTGTTCTCCTTTCTTTGTCTCGTTATTCGAATTCGGCTTTGAGAATCTCCACCACCTTCTGGGCCTGCTCCATTTCCAGATCGGCGCGCGAAGCGATCTCCTCGACCGAAAGTTCCAGCACGCTCTTCGCCGTATCGCATCCGACGGCTTTCAGCGCGTCGATGATCCACGCATCGATCTCGTCCTTGAATTCGTTCAGGTCGACGTCCTCCTCCTCGACCTCGCGGTAAACGTCGATGTCGTAGCCGGTGAGCATCTTCGACAGGCGGATGTTCAGACCGCCCTTGCCGATGGCCAGCGACACCTGATCGGGTTTGAGATAGACCGAAGCGGTCTGCTTCTCCTCGTCGATGGTGATCGACGAGATCTTGGCCGGATTGAGCGAGCGCTGGATCATCAGCTGGGTGTTGGTCGTGTAGTTCACCACGTCGATGTTCTCGTTGCGCAGCTCCTTGACGATGCCGTAGATGCGCGACCCCTTCATACCCACGCAGGCGCCCACCGGATCGATCCGCTCGTCGTACGACTCGACGGCCACCTTGGCGCGCTCGCCCGGTATGCGGGCGATCTTCTTGATCGTAATCAGCCCGTCGGCGATTTCAGGCACCTCCTGCTCGAAGAGCCGTTCGAGGAACTGGTTGGCCGTACGCGAGAGGATGATGCGCGGCTGGTTGTTGTTCATCTCCACGGCCTTGACGATCGCCTTGATCGTATCGCCCTTGCGGTAGAAGTCGTTGGGAATCTGCTCCGCCTTGGGCAGGATCAGTTCGTTTTCGTCCTCGTCGAGGATCAGCACCTCCCTTTTCCAGACCTGGTAGACCTCGCCGGTGATGATCTCGCCCACCTGCTGCGAATATTTCTCGTAGAGGCTGGCCTTCTCCAGATCGAGGATGCGCGACGCGAGATTCTGACGCAGCGACAGCACCGTGCGGCGGCCGAACGACGAGAGCTTGATCTCATCGGCATACTCGTCGCCCACCTCGTAGGTCGGATCGATGGCCTTCACCTCCGAGACGGCGATCTGCGCGTTGGGATTCTCCACCTCGCCGTCGGCCACCACCGTGCGGTTGCGCCAGATTTCGAGGTCGCCCTTTTCGGGGTTGATAATCACGTCGAAGTTTTCGTCCGTCTCGTACTGCTTTTGCAGGGCGTGGCGGAAAACGTCCTCCAACACGCCGATCATCGTGCTCTTGTCGATGTTTTTCAGCTCCTTGAATTCAGCGAAGTTGCTGATCAGATTCAGATTATCCATGTTGCGTTATCTTATTTTTATTATTTTGATCCGTCTACTTGAAATCCAGGTACTCCTTCGTATATTTCACCTCGGAGAAGGCGTAGCGTTTGACCACCTTCACCAGCTGCTTGCGCTTTTTGCCCTCGACCGCCTGCTTCTCCTCGTAGGAGAGCGTGATCCCCCCGGCATCCGCCGCATCGAGCAGCGCACGGATCTTCGTGCCGTTCAACAGCAGCACTTCGACCGGACGGCCCACCAGCTTGCGGAACTGCCGTTCGCATTTCAGCTCTTCGCCGATACCGGCCGGAGCCACCCTGAGCGAAAAATCCTCTTCGTCGTCGGCCATCGCTTCGTTGACGGCGCGGTTGACGGCGGCGCAGGTTTCGAGCTGCACGGAGGTGTCGCTGTCCAGCAGCAACTCCACCTCGTTGGAAGGGGAGACCTTACAACTCACCACAAACACATCGGTACCAACGAGTTGCTGCTCGGCAAGCGCCTTGATTTTCTGACAATCGATCATAATCGTTTCGGATATATTTACGAAATAAGGGGACTCCTGTCCCCTTACTGCTTCTTTTCTCGCCACAAATATAGTGAAAATTTCGTCTCTTACAAATATTTATGAAGAAAAAATCGCCCGCTTTGTACGGCTGTTTTCTCGCTGTCCGTCCTATTTTTTGGTAGCTGTATGCGACTTTACCTCCCGGAACCTCGCTTCCCCAAACCGCCAAAACTCCACGACGGATCGGGGCAAATGTCGAATCCGCCTCGCCGATCGCACGGCCGGCACCGCGGCCGGACGCCCTGCTATTTCACGCCGTACTGTTTGCTCACGCCGCGTTTCGATTCGCGGATGAACTTCACCAGACGGTCGCGTTCGGGCGACTGCAAGACTTTGCGCTCCACCTCTTCGCAGCCGTTCATGAAATTCAGGCCGCTCTGGAAAAGGATGCGCGCCGCGTTGTGGATGATATCGATCTGCTCCGGCGTAAATCCGCGGCGGCTCATGCCGATCCGGTTGATTCCCGCGAACTGATTCTCGTTGGTCACGGTGATGAAGGGCGGCACGTCCTGCCCGACCAGGGCGCCGCCCTGAATCATCGTATGCTCGCCGATGCGTACCCACTGGTGCACGGCTGCATGACCGCCGATAACGGCCCAGTCGCCCACCTCGACCTCGCCCGCGAGCGAAACGCGGTTGGCGATCACGCAGTGGCTGCCCACCACGTCGTCGTGAGCGATGTGGACATAGGCCATCAGCAGGTTGTGGCTGCCCACCACCGTCTTGCCGCGCGACGCCGTTCCGCGGGCGATGGTCACGCACTCGCGGATGTCGTTGTAATCGCCGATCTCGGCGGTCGAATACTCTCCCTTGAACTTCAAATCCTGCGGCAGGCAGGCGATCGAGGCTCCCGTATGGATCTTGCACCCCTTGCCGATGCGCGCACCGTCGTTGATGACGGCCCCGGGGCCGATCCAGCAGTCGTCGCCGATGACGACGTCGCCCGCCACGTAAGCAAAAGGCTCTATGGTCACGTTCCCGCCGATCTTGGCATCGGGATGAACGTAGGCTAACTTGCTAATCATGTAGTATCGTTTTTCGGCTCCGCCCGGCCGCGCCGATACACGGACGGCGGCCGGTCGCGTGCGGCGCCCGCTATTTCTTCGTTTTGGCCACCTGCGCCATCAGCGTCGCCTCGCAGGCGAGCGTATCGCCCACGAACGCCTTGGCGTCCATCACGCAGACCCCGCGCCGGATCGGTTCGGTGAGATGCAGTTCGAATTGGAGCGTATCGCCGGGGATGATCTTGCGCTTGAACTTCACGCCGTCGATCTTCATGAAATAGGTCGAGTAGTTCTCCGGATCGGGGATGTTGCGCAGCACCATGATTCCGCCGCACTGCGCCATCGCCTCGACGATGAGCACGCCGGGCATCACCGGTTCGTTGGGGAAATGCCCCACGAAGAAGGGTTCGTTCATCGTCACGTTCTTGATGCCGGCGATCGAGTTGTCGTCCACGTGGAAAATCCGGTCCACCAGCAGGAACGGCGGACGGTGGGGAAGCATACGCCGGATGTCGTTGATGTCGTAGACGGGCGTCTTGCGGCAGTCGTACTTGTAGCGCGGACGCTCGCCCTCCTTGCGGATCGTGCGGCGCAGCTGCTTCATGAACTCCGTATTGGCGAAATGCCCGGGACGCGATGCCCAGACACGGCCCTTGATGCGCATGCCGAGCAGTGCGAGGTCGCCCAGCAGATCGAGCAGCTTGTGACGCGCCAGCTCGTTGGTAAAACGCAGTTCGAGATTATTGAGATAGCCGCCCGTGATGCAGATGTCCTCCTTGTGGAAGATCTGTTTGAGGTGGGTCAGCTGTTCGTCCGAAACGGGATTTTCCACCACGACGATCGCATTGTCCAGATCGCCGCCCTTGATGAGGTTCATCTTGAAGAGCGGTTCCAGTTCGTGCAGGAAGACGAACGTCCGGCACGGGGCGATTTTCGCGGCGTAGTCGTCGTCGGGAAGGAAGGTGGCGTACTGGTTGCCGATGACCTTCGAGTTGTAGTCGACGTGCACCGAGGCGGAGAACTCCTCGTCGGGATAGAGGATGATCGAAACGCCCTTGTCGGGAATCGTGTAGACCATCTTTTCGGTCACCTGGTAGTATTTGCGGTCGGCGTCCTGCTCGACGAGGCCCGTGGCGACGATCTTTTCGGCGTATTCGCGCGCCGAACCGTCCATGATCGGGGCTTCGGCGGCGTCGATGTCGATCAGCGCATTGTCGACGCCGAGCGTCCAGAGCGCCGACATGATGTGTTCTATCGTGGATACCTTCACGCCGTTGGACTCGATGGTCGTCCCGCGCGAAGTGTCGGTCACATTATCGCACAGCGCAGGGACGAGCGGGGTTCCCTCCACGTCGATGCGACGGAAAACGATGCCGTTGTCCACACCGGCGGGATTGACCGTCATGGTCACCTCGACACCCGTGTGCAGTCCCTTACCCGAAAAGGAGATCGGGCCTTTCAGGGTTTGTTGTTTTGTTGACATGCGAAATTAATTTTCCTTAAACGTGCGCAAAGATAAGCATATTTGCTTAAAAAACGTTATTTTTGCGCAAAATCTTCTGCACGATGTCCACGCAAGAAACCAAACCGGAGCCCAGACGGCCCAAACTGCGTCTTCCCTTCGACAACCGCCGGGAGGATGCGGGCGAATGGGCGTTCGATCACCGTGCGGGACTGTGCGTTACGCTGATCGCCTACCTGCTGCTGGCCATCGCTTTCGTCGGTGCGAAGATCGTCGTCGGAGGCAGGCCCGCCGCGCAGGGCTTCTACATCGATTTGCAGCAGCTCGAACAGCTCGCCGCCGAGAAGGAGCGGCTCGAACGCGAAGTGCGCCGGCGGCAGCAACAGGAGCCGATCGACTGGAAAAGCATCCGCAACGACGTCTCCAACGAAAACGCCAAACTCGACGAATCGCTGCGCGACGACCGGGGCACCAACACCGCCGCGCTCAACGATGCGGCCGACGCCGCGCAGGAGCGGATGCGCGCCAACCGCGAGGCCTACGAACGGGGACTGGCCGAAGCCGAAGCCATCCGCCGCAGGCGGGAGCGGACCGACGAGCGCGGAGAAAGCTCCGACCGCAAGGTGCAGGGCCGCGTGACCGTCTCCTTCTCGCTGGTCGATCCGGTGCGACATGCACGGCATCTGGTGGTTCCCGCCTATCAATGCGAGGGGGGCGGCGAGGTCGTCGTCCGCATCACGGTGAACCGCGCCGGCGAGGTGACGCACGCGTCGGTGGCCTCCGGAGGCGACGACTGCATGCGCGAGACGGCGGTGCGCGCCGCCCGCAATTCGGTCTTCGACATCAACGACGCGGCTCCCGCCCGCCACACGGGGACGATCACCTACATCTTCATTCCGCAGTAGCCCGACCGAAGCCGAGCACCCGTCCGCATCCCGAAAAGCCGCCGCCTCGGGCGAAAGCCTTGTTTGCACGCGACATGCGATCCGCTTCCCGCACGTCGTCCCGATACAGCGGGCGGAGCCTCCCTTGCCCCGCCCCGCAGCAGAAAAGATTCCGGTGTCTTCGCCCTAACCTCCCCTGACCGCCGGACTTGTCACGAAGAGGGGGGGGGCATTCCGAAAACAAACAGAAATGATGAAACGATTGATTGCCTGCTGCGGCCTGGATTGCGAACACTGCGACGCCCGCAGGGCTACCATCGACAACGACGACGCCCTTCGGGAGCGCACCGCCCGGAAATGGAGCGAAATGAACGATGCACCGCAGATCACGGCCGCGACCATCCATTGTACGGGCTGCCGCACGGAGGGAGTGAAATTCGCCTATTGCAGCGACTTGTGCCGGATCCGCAAATGCGTATCGGAAAAGGGGCTTTCGACCTGCGGCGACTGCCGCGAGGTCGACGCTTGCCCGATCGTCGGCGCGATCTTCCGGCACGCCCCCGACGCGAGGGAGAATCTGCGGGTTCCGGCGACCTCCTGAATCTTTCGGGATCGGCCCGCCGCGCATCGGCGCATCGGTCTGCCTCTCCGAAAAACGCATAAGCAAAACGAAAGTCCCCGCACGCTGCCCGCGACCTTGATTCGCAGGCGGATATTCTGTACGGCCGCACCACGAACAGCGCGGCGGGACTCCCCCGCGCCGCATCTCGTCCCGATTCCGGACGGAGCGACGATCGCTATTCCGACGCTCCGAGAAGAGGCCCGAAAGATTCCGGCACAGGGATCGACCGCCGCGATTCCGGCCCCTCCTTCGCGGCGTGAAAACGAAAAAGCGGGAAGGCCGAAACCTTCCCGCAAGAAAACACCGTCGAAGCGGACTATTTCTTCGCAGCGGCCTTGTCGGCCTCGGCGTTGATTACCTTCAACCAGTCGAGCGTCGCGGCCTTGAAATTCTCGTGATACTTGAACTTCTTGCTCATGCCCCAGCCGTGACCGCCGGAGGGGAAGATATGCAGCGACGCCTTCACGCCGTTGGCTTTGAGCTTTTCATAGAGCAGCGCGGCATTGATCGCCGGAACCACCTTGTCGTCGTCGCTGTGGAAGATCAGCGCCGGGCAGGCCGTGCTGTCGACGACCTTCTCCAACGAGAACTTCGCGGCTTCGGTCTCGACGTTCTCCTTGCCGACGAGCTGCTGGAAGGTTCCCAGATGCCGTTTGTCGGGATCGCTCGACACCACCGGATAGATGAGCACCATGAAATCGGGTTTCGATTCGGACATCACGCCCGCCGATCCGGCCAGATAGCCGCCCGCCGAGGTGCCCGCAACACCCACCTTGTGCGGATCGACGCCCAGCTCGCCGGCCATTTCGCGCACCGTCGCCACCGCTTTGTCCAGGTCGTTGAGCGGCACCTCCGAATGGCCGTTGGGCAGACGGTATTTGAGCATCACGCCCACGATGCCGTTCTCGGCGAACCACTTGCAGGTATTGTGGCCGTTGGCGATCGAGAGCTGCGAGTAGCCGCCGCCCGGGCAGAATACGATCGCCTGCCCCGTCGCCTTTTCGGGTGCGGGCTTGTAGATCCAGATTTCGGCCGACGAGGTGTTGGTCAAGGTTCCGGGTTTGCGCTCGTATTCGTCACCCGTCACACCGTTCGAAGTCGGAGCCGTCGTATTGTCCCACAGTTTGATGTGATAGTCCTGCGCAGATACGGACACCGCCGCGAAGAGCAGCGTCGCAAGAATCGTCAATCGTTTCATTTGCTTTCGTTCTATGAATTATTAGTAGTTATGTAATAAATCGTCGAGTTTCATTCTTCGTTTTCTCGCTTCGGCATAACCTGCAAGCAGCTTCTGCCCTCACTTACGAAAACGTTGAATTTCTTCTTCTTCGCTCGGCATAACCTGCAAGCAACGTCTGCACTCGCTTACGAAAATGTTTCGTTTGACCCGATAAAGATAAGAATTATTCCCGAATCTTTTTCGTTTCCGGACGAAAAAAACGGGAAAAGGCATTCGGCAGTTTGTAAATCCACTCGATAAAACCTATCTTTGCCGGTAATAAATTCCGGTCCGGACGACCCGAACGGCCCGACGGAGGGATTCGCCTCCGCCCCGTCTGCGTCGATACCGGCCGGACACGAACCCCAAACGCACCGCCGATGAAACGCACTCTTCTCACACTGGCAGCCGCTCTTTTCCTGCTGCCCGCATCCGCACAGCAAGTCCCCGAATGGCTCAAAGAGGGGATTCTCTACCACATCTACCCCTCCTCCTTCAAAGACAGCGACGGCGACGGCATCGGTGATCTGGAAGGCATCCGCTCCAAACTGCCCTACGTCAAAAGCCTGGGCGCGAACACCATTTGGCTCAGCCCCGTCTTCCGGAGCGAATTCGAGGACGGCGGTTACGACATCACCGATTTCTACCGGATCGACCCGCGTTTCGGCACCAATTCCCAGTTGGTGCAGCTCGTCCGCGAGGCCCACGACCTGGGCATCCGCGTCTGTCTGGATCTCGTGGCGGGCCACACGTCGGACAAACATCCGTGGTTCCGTCAGTCGTCCGAAGCCGATCCGGAACTGCAATACAGCGACTACTATATCTGGAGCGATTCGAAGGATTCGTTCCCGACCAAGAAATTCGTCCGCAGCGACGCCGCGCGCGACGGCAACTACATGAAGAACTTCTTCGACATCCAGCCCGCGCTCAACTACGGCTACCTGCATCCCGACCCCGCGCAACCCTGGCAGCAGGGGTACGACGATCCGGGCCCCACGGCCGTACGCAACGAATTGAAGAACATCATCTCGTTCTGGATGGACAAGGGCGTCGACGGCTTCCGCTGCGACATGGCCCAAAGTCTGGTCAAGGGCGACGACAAGCAGCACACGGGTACGATGCGCCTGTGGCATGAGTTGCGCAGCTGGTTCGAAGCGAAATATCCCGAAGGAATCCTGATCTCCGAGTGGAGCCAGCCGCGCCAGTCGCTCCGCGCCGGATTCCACATCGACCTGCTGATCCACAACGGCGCCGGCACCAAGATCTACCGTACGCTGGTCTGCCAGACCGACGACCGCGGCACGAAAGAGACCCCCTGCTTCTTCGACTACGAAGGACGCGGGCAGGTGAAGGCGTTCGCCGAAAACTACCGCACCGAATACGAAACCACGCGCGAGCTGGGTTACGCCGCCATGCCCACGTGCAGCCACGACATCTGGCGGCTGAACCGCTTCGACCGCAATACGCCCGAACAGTTGAAGACGGCGCTCACGCTCTTCCTGACGCTGCCCGCCGTACCGATCCTCTACTACGGCGAAGAGATCGGGATGCGCAATCTGGAAGACGCCCCCGTCAAGGAGGGCAGCTACACGAGCCGCAACCGCAGCAGCTGCCGCACGCCGATGCAGTGGGACGACTCGCCCAACGCCGGCTTCTCGACCGCCGACGCCTCACGGCTCTACCTGCCGATCGATCCTTCGCCCGCACGACCCACCGTCGCGGCCGAAGAGCGCGACCCGCAGTCGATTCTCAACTACGTCAAAGGGCTCATCGCCCTGCGCCGCCAGACACCGGCGCTCGGCACGCAGGGCGCATGGCGCTTCGTGAGCGACGTCGAGCAACCCTACCCCATGGTCTACGCCCGCGAGCTGGACGGGCAGAAATACCTCGTCGCCCTCAACCCGTCGAAGCGGAGTGCGACGGCGCGTTTCGCCTCGGAAGGCGCCGCGGCCGAAGCGGTCTACGGCACGGGCGACGGCGCGAAATACACCTCGAAAAACGGGCTGTCCACCTTGAAGATGAAACCCGTCTCGGCGGTCATCCTGAAAATAACCGAATAAAACCCGATAACGAACGTTTTCGTCAAGCCGAGCACAGAACCGAACTTTGTTCGGGTTATGCCGAGGCGAGAAAACGACCGTTAAAAACGAACCTTTATGAAACGACAAACGATCCTGCTGCTCCTGTCCGTTCTGCTGCTTTCGGGCGGTGCTGCGGCGCAGAGCACCAAAGAACAGACCCTCGAAGACCTCAACCGCACGGCGGCGCTCTACTACTGCTACGAGAACCACCCCCGCGCAGCGGCGACGCCCGCGCCCGAAGGCTACGAACCCTTCTACATCAGCCACTACGGCCGCCACGGCTCGCGTTGGCACGCCTCGGAGAGCGTCTACGAAAATCCGCGCGCAAAGCTCCGCAAGGCGGCCGAAGCAGGTAAACTCACGCCGCTGGGCGAAGAGGCCCTGCGCCGCATCGAGGTCGTCGCCGACGACGCCCGCCACCGCTACGGCGACCTCTCGCCGCGCGGCGTGCGCGAACACCGCGGCATCGCCGAACGGATGTACTGCTCCTTCCCCGAAATCTTTTCGACGGCGGACGGCCGCCTGTGCCGCATCCGCGCCCGTTCGACGCTCGTGCCGCGCTGCATGCTCAGCATGGCCACCGCAAACGAACGGCTCAAAGAGCTGAATCCCGCGATCGACATTACGCGCGAAGCGAGCAAACGCTACCTCGACTACATGTTCCGCATGACCGAGGCGAACAAGATCAAGAAGGAGATCAAACAGCGCATCGCCGAACTGCGCGAGCGCGAAATCGACCCCTCGCGTTTCGTCCGCGCGCTCGTGACCGACCCCTCGCTCGTCGGCAACCGCAAGGAGCAGCTCCGCTTCATGAACGACCTCTACTGCGTCGCCTCGGTGATGCAGGATGTCGACTACCTCGACTGCTCGTTCTACGACCTCTTCACGCCCGACGAGCTCTACGCCTTCTACGCCGTGCGCAACTACCAGATGTACCTCGAAGAGGGCCCCTCGGCCGAATTCGGCCACCGCGCACTGAGCGACGCCGTGCCCCTGCTGCGCAATTTCGTCGCCGAAGCCGACGAGGCGATCGCAACGGGCGCGCTCTCGGCATCGCTGCGCTACGGCCACGACGTGAACGTCATTCCGCTGGTGGGTCTCATGGGCATCGAAGGGTGCGACACACGCGAGAGCGACTACCGCAAGGTCGACCAGGCATGGAGCTGCTGGCGCGTGACGCCCATGGCCACCAATATCCAGCTGGTTTTCTTCCGCCGGCCCGACGGCGGCGACGTGCTCGTGAAGTTCCTCTTCAACGAACGCGAGTCGCGCATCCGCCTCGAAAGCGATCTGGCGCCCTACTACCGCTGGGACGACGTGAAGCGCTATTTCGACGAGCGGATCGCCACGCAGACCCGCCGCTGACCCGTCCCCGACACATCGAAAGAGGGTGGCAGCAACATTGCTGCCACCCTCTTTCGATTGTACGGCCGCTCGAATCCCCGAAGCCGCCGGAAAGGACGGGATCAGAAAATTCCGCCATCGGGACGAATACGCAACTCGACTTCCCGATCGCTCTGCGGCTCTTCCAGTTCGAAGCGATACCACTCATCCGCAGGGGTCTCGAAATGATCGATATCATCCACTCGCCAACCGGCATACTGCGAGTTATCCAGCGCAGCTAGCACCGCGGCCGGCACCTCCTGCCGTTGCAGTTCGGTTCGCGTCGACAACCAGTTTCCTTTGCCGTCGAAACATACCTCGCGATGTTTACGACCCTCTATGATTTCGACTTCGAGCACATCCCGCTCTCGCTCGACCTCGATAATGCGGGGATCGGTGAAATGGCCGGCGATAAATTCGAGCGCGGCAGCCGGAAGTTCGGAAGGCAGCAAATCATCCCGATCGTCGTTGTCATCGGCATCGACGACGGCACGGATCAGCACGCCGTCTTCGGCATAGAAGAGCTCATATTCGGTCTGCCCCTTCTCCACTTCGAGCACATAGATCGGTTCGAATCCCGCACGCGCGAGTCGCTCCGCATCCTCTACCCGCCAGTCGGCATACTCGCTCGCCGAGAAAGCCTTCCGCACAGCTTCGGGCAACTGGTCGTACAAAAGATCGGTCTCGGTCATCCGCCAGTCTCCGCCGGCTGTGAACCAGGCCTGCATGTCCGTATTTCCGTCCCTGAAATCCGCGATCAGATACCCGTTGCGCCCCGTCCACTCGACGTCCGAAGCGTTAGGATACATTCCGCCGAAGGTGTCCGCCACGGCATCCGGAACCGGAACCGTCCGGTCGTCATCGTCATCGCAACCCGTCGTCAGCCCCAACGAGGCCACAGCTACCAGTAAAAACAGATACTTTTTCATCTTCATATTAGTTAGTTTTTTTAATTTCACATCGGGCTTGAACCCTGCAATTATCGAGTTAAAGATAGAACCCAATTTTGAAAAGAATCTGAAATAAACGTAAAACCGTTATATTTTTTTCAGAGACAGCTATTCCGATGCAAAAAATTAGACAGCCGGAAGCGACGAACGAAAAACTCCGTCCCGAAATCGTTCGGGACGGAGTCGTCAACTTACAGGGAAAACCCTCAATGGACCGACATCATCGACAGACGGCCGACGCCGAGGGGCACGGCGGCTGCCTGTTTCGTCTCGGAGGCGGGACGCAGCGACTCGAACTTCTTCGCCGGCCGCTTCGCCGGGACTGCCGCCGCGGCAGGGGCCTTGGTCAACTTGTAGGGGCCTACGCCGTAGTCGACCTTCGCATTGTCGCCTTCGCCGATCAGATAACCCGGACGGATCAGATTTTGCGCCTCGTAATACTTTCCTCCCGTATAGAGGACGTAGTCCAGGCCGGTAATTTTCTGCGTGATACCGCTGTTGTCGTTGAACGTGCCGCAAGTGATCGTGATTTCGTTCGAAGCAGCGTCATAAGCCCCTGAGACAAGCGTATCTTCCGACACCCAAATCGACGGCTGCGACTGCTCATTGAGGAAACGGTAACGAAGATAGATATAGTAGGTGAATCCGTACATTCCCAAATCTTCGTAGGAATTGATTCCGACACTGCCATCCGCCTCATTGTAGGACAGAATGAAGGGAAAATCTTCCTCCTTGCTGCCCAATGTAGTAACCCCCCAGTCATAGACCTTGTAGCTCTTGTCGTTGCGGTAAGGTTCGATGCGGATCGTGTAGGTCTGCGGCTGTCCGGTAACCTCCGACGAAGTCGTCGTGACGGTCCACGTGCCGATATAACGCTCGTAGTCGGCGCTGCCCTGCGGACGAACCGCGGTGGTGGCGGTCAGCGTTTCGAACGTCAGACCGTGGACATTCTGGCCGCGCACGAGCAGCATGTATTCGGTCTCCGGTTCGAGATCATTGAACGGAAGTTGCAACCCCGCATCCGACATCAGTGTTTCGAGCTGCGTCGCCGTAAACCCGATGCCGTATTTGTTGGTCGCCTTCTCCATGTCGCCGTCGAACTCGTCGAGCACGCTCTGTACGAGTTCCGTCGTACCGACGATGTACTTACCCGATTTGAACTCCGTACCCTTGACGGTGAAATTAATACCGTGGTACTCCATGTTCTCGGGAAGCGCATAAGAGAGCGCGATGATCGGCTTCGCCTTCGTGCCGTCGCTGACACCGCCCCATGCGATGGGAATCATCGCATAGTCGGCCATCTGCTTGCAATTCTTGAAGGTGTCCTTGTAGTCGGTCGCCTTGGCCGGCACCTTCACGAAGAGCTCGGGATAATCGGGACGGTCGTAGAGGTGCACCTTCACCGGCTTGCCGTCGATCTCGGCGTTCAGATAGGGAGACTCGCCCGTGAAGCCGGTACAGCCGTAGAAGGCCGAAGCCGTAGCGGTGATCGACGTCATCTTGTCGAACAACCCCGCGGGCAGCGATTCGAGCGACGTACAACCCTTGAACATCTCCTTGATATTCGTACATCCGACCATCGCATCGAAGAACCCTTCGGGAAGCGTTTCGAGCGACGAGCAGTTCGTGAACATCGACAGAGCGGTCGTTATGTCAGTCATGTTTTTCAGCAGGCCGGCAGGAAGGCTTTTGAGCGATGTACAGCCATTGAACATGTTTCCGACCGAAATGGAATTCGTACAACTCGAAGGGAAATAATCCGCAGGAACCGTCGTCATGGCCGTACAACCTCTCCAAAGCGAAGCCACATTCGAGACGTTCGGAAGTTTGGACAGAGACGGGAAATCGGTCATTTTCACACAGTTTTCGAAGAGATAGGAGGCATCCACGGCCTTGGCTGACGGATCTACGTTGCTCCCGACCTTGTCGAACAATCCTTCGGGAAGGTTACCCAGCGACTTGCAACCGCTGAAAAGAGACCCTATCGTAGTCGTCTTCGTGAAGGGATCGAGCAGCCCGGAGGGAACTGACTCCAACGAAGAGCAACCTTTGAAGATCATTCCGCTAGCGGTCACCTCGGTCTGAGACTTGAAGAAATCGTTCGGAACCGTACGCAGCGAGGAGCAACCGTTGAAGAAACTCGAAACGGTCGTTACCTTCGTCAGCTTGTCGAGCAGTCCGTCGGGAACCGAAACAAGCGCCGTGCAGTTGGTGAAAAGGCCCGAAACATCGGTCACCTCCGTCAGATTGTCGAACAGGCCGGCGGGAATTTCCGTCACCTTCTTACAGCCCTTGAACGCCGAGGCCAGCGAAGCGATCTTCGGGCAATTGTCGAAGAAACCCTCCGGAATGGACGTCAACGACGAGCAGCCCGAAAAGAGCGAAGCGGCGGAGGTCAACTCCGTACACTGGTCGATCAAACCGACGGGAACCGCCGTAAGCAGCGTACAGTTATAGAACATATTTTCCACGGTGGTCACCTTGGCGAAAGCGCCCGCATCGGGCAGCGCCACCTGCGTAAGCCCCTTGTTGTTGTAGAACGCCTCTTCGAGCGATTCCAGCCCCAGCTGGCCCCACTGGATGACACGCACGATCGCGCTCTGACTGGTTTTGGTCAATCGATTGCCGAGCGCCGTCACCGAACCGATCACCGTCACGTAGTATTCGCCCTCCTGCTCATAGACGTGCTGGGGATTCACGGCCGTCACGGTCTCGGTCTTGCCGTCGCCCCAGTCCACCGTGGCATCCACCGTACCCGTCAGCGGAAGGATAAGCGTGTTCTTCATGCTGCTCTCCGTCACATTGACCTTGACGACGAACGCCGTCGGATCGAGATTCGCCTTCTGGTAGACCAGCAGCGTCTCGACGACGACACCCGAACTGATGAGTTCGATCTTCGCCTGCCGCTCCTCCATCGTCTCGTTGGCCTTCGCCGAGAAGGTCAGCGTCTCCTGACGCAAGGCGCGGGTCTCTACGCGGGAGAGCCACTCCTTGGCATCGTCGGGAATCACCACCTCGTAGTCCAGATCGGTTTCCAGCTCGAAGCTGACCGTTCCGCCGACCGCCGCAGCCTCCTGCGACTGCGTCGTGACGTTCATCACGCCCGACACGAAGGTCAGCGTCTTCATGATCGTCTTCGACTCGCCGTCGCTCAGCAGCACGATCACGCGGCCCGTCGAACTCTCGGCCGGAGCCGTCACGACGATCTTGCCGCCCTCCGTGCCGTCCATCACCACTTCGGCCTCCCAGTCGCCCTTGGCGATCGCCTCGACGACGCTCTTGTCGTCGGCACCCGTCAGCACGAAGGGGATTTCCGCCGTCGCTCCGGCCATAATCAGTTCGGGCAGCGATTCGAAGGCGATGCCGAACTCTTTGTACATCTCCAGCGTCAGCACCGTCTCGCCGTCGGCCAGCGTCAGATAGACCCAACGGCCGTCCTCGCTCGTGGAGACATCCGAGAAGAAAGAGTCGCCGGCGGCACCCGTTGCAGGGCCGCACTCCTTCCACGTCGCCTCCTTGTCATAGGAGACGTACCACGTGTCGTTCTCGATCTTGAAAACGGGCGTCACGCCGTCGTCGCCCGTGACGGGCATCTTCTTCCCGCCCTCAGTGATGAACTCGCCGTCGAGCGTCCAGTAGTACTTCCCGTCGGAATCGAGTTTCACGCCGATAGCGGGAGCCGCGCCCGCTTCGCCGTCCTTGATGACGATCTGCGACGCTTCGCCGTCAGACGTCACGAGCGAAAGCGTGTACCCCCCCCCTTCGGGATTTTCGGTCACCGCCGTGATGAAGAGCTTGCCGTCGATGAGCGACTGCAAGTTCCCGACGTTGATGTTGAGCGAGTTTACGGTCTTTTCGAGTGCGTCGACCCGACCTTCCAAATCGTCGAGCCGATCCTTCACCTCCGCATCGTCATACTCGCAACCGGCGAGTGCCAGACACAGCACCGCCGCCAAAGCAAACATTTTTTTCATGCGAACAAATTAATAAATGAACTAACCTGATTGGATCGTTTGCACAATCTGCACGACGTAAATATACTAAATTATCGAATAATTCTCCCATTCCGTCAAAAAAAGGTTTGCGGGCAAGCGAAAACGGAAACATGCGCCTCCGCGCCGCGACGTTCATTCCTATCCGCAAAAATACCCCGTCGTGTTTCGCATCCCTATTTCGCGACGCCGGCTGGAAAGCCGCCGCACGGGACGGCAGGCCGAATCTCGCAGCGTTCCGGCCGACGACGGGCGGCCGGAACAGTGGGGTGAAAACGCAAAAAAGCAGGCGATTTCCGATGGAAATCGCCTGCACTGCCTCGAAACGGCCGTGTCGGGCCGCTATTCGTCGTCGCGGTTCATGTGCGCCACGTAGATCGCATGCTGCATCGCCTCGCGCTTGGCGATCGACGGCTTGGTGAAATACTGGCGGCGGCGCAACTCTTTCAGAACGCCCGTGCGCTCGTATTTGCGTTTGAACTTTTTGAGGGCCTTCTCGATGTTCTCGCCCTCCTTTACCGGCATGATAATCATAACTATTTGCGAATTTTTAATGTTTTACGAATCGATTTTGCAAGTCGCGGAATTCATTCGGCTTCCGCCGGCCTTCGAAAGGTGTGTGTCAATCGCCGTTCTGCGTCGTCCGTACCCCGAAGCGAAGATAAGGATGCAGTCTGTCTGCCTCCTCGCGTGTCAGTATGCCGTCTTCGATCATCTCTTCCAGGGTACTCCAACCTCCTTTCAATTGTCTTCGTTTCAAAATCTTCCGAAGCGTCCGCGGGGCGATGTAGGGATGCTCCGCCAGCGCTTTCGGAGTTGCAAAGTTAATATCTATTTTTGAAATTCTGCAACTATCGACCGAAATTTGTTTCAGTATCCGCTCGTAATTGCTCTCGGTGACGCCCCGCACTTCGGCCAGTTGCTCCGCACGGCAGAAACCGCCCAGCCGCCGCCGGTAGTCGAGAATCGCCCCGACGGTCTTCGCACCGATACCGCTGACCGAACGCAGCGCCGCCGAGTCGGCCGTATTCAGCTCCACCGGATCGTGCAGCGGACGCCGCCGTTCGGGGAAGAGCGCGTACTCGGCCAGACGCCGGCCCGCCGAATCGCCGATAATCGGATAGTCGCACAACTCCTCCTCGTCGCGGAAACCGCCGATGAGGGTGTTGTAGTCGGCGATCGCCTCGGCCTGCCGCTTCGTGAAACCGATCGCGCGCAGGAATTTCGCCGTCATCGTGTCGATGCGGAAGGGCACGAGCGGCACGACGACCCGCTGGCGGCGCACGAAGGGCTTGCGCAAACGTTGCGCACTGTCGCGGCGGGGCCGGAAACGATACTCCGTCCCGATGCGGATATAGGGTTCCAGACGGTCGTACATCGAATCGCTCACCTGATAGCAGGCGGCGAAATCCTCCGGTATGCGGAAGATCTTTCCCGCGGCCCGATAGCGCAGCACGCCCGCCGCATCCTGCTTGGTGAAGCCCAACCGCCGCAACGCACGGTAATCGACCGTATTGGGATCGAACTCGAACAGCTCCGGCGGCGCCTCCTTTGCAGCGTCCGGCGGCGCCCCGCTCCGCGGCGTCTTCGGTTCGAGCAGCAGGAACGCCGCCACGGCCAGCACCAGCAACGGCAGCAGCAGCACGAGCGTCCGGCGATCTTCACGCGACCACATCACCAGGCGGCTTTATCCGACAACAGCAACCGGCGGTAACGCTCCGACGGCGACGCCATCGTCTCGCCCAGACCGTACTCCGCCCAGCGTGCATCCACCCGCTCCACCGTCGCAGACGAGGCGACAGCCACGTTCGGGAACCGCGCGGGATGCCCCTCCACGCCGGGGCGCTTGCTGCGCGCATCGACCACCACGACCTCCCCGACCACCGTCACGTCGCGCCGCGGATCGCTGTCGGCCGCAGCCAGCCACAGCAGTTCGGCACCCGTCAGCCCCTCGGCCTCGCGGTCGAACAGCACGGCGCACTTCACGCCCCGCACCGGATTCCGCCCGAAGAACGCCGCCGCATCGACGCGCTCCGTCCTCCGGTCGACGAAGAGCGCCAGCGTGCGCCACCGCTCCGCGAAGTCGGTCGCCGCGGCCGCCACCCCGCCGCACGGCTCGAAGCGTTCGGGCAGCTGCAACGGCTGTTCCTCGCGTGCGGCGGCCTGCGTCAGGTCGAGGGCCAGCTTGCCGCCGAACCCCGAGGTCGCCGTCGCATGGTCGAGCACGTCGAGCACCCCTTCGGCCGCAATGAGGTCGCGCGCCGGATCGAGCCTGCGCACCAGCGCCGCCAGCGCCTCGACGCGGCGGATTTCGGCCGCGGCATCGGCGACGACGAGGTATTTGTTGAACATCATCTGCCCCGCGCCCCACAACGACTGCGCCACCTTGTGCGCCTGCCCCTCGTAGCGCCGCTCGATCGCGACGACGGCCAGATTGTGCGCCGTGCCGGCCGTCGGCATCCACAGGTCGCGCACCTCGGGCTGCACGGCCAGACGGATCGGCGCCAGAAAGATCCGCTCGGTCGCTTCGGCGATGTAGGCGTCCTCCTCGGGCGGCACCCCAACCACCGTCGCGGGATAAACGGCATCGCGCCGGTGGGTGATCGCCGTCACGTGGAAGCGGGGGTAGCGGTCTTCGAGCGAGTAGAAACCCGTATGGTCGCCGAACGGCCCCTCGACCGTCTTCTCCTCGGCGGGATCGACATAGCCTTCGATCACGAAATCGCAGTCGGCCGGCACCTCGATCCCGCAGGTCAGACAGCGCACCAGCTCCACGGGACGCCGGCGCAGGAATCCCGCCAGCAGGTATTCGTCCATGTTGTCGGGCATCGGCGCCGTCGCGGCATACGCATAGACGGGATCGCCGCCCAGCGCGACGGCCACGGGCATCCGCCGCCCCTGCCGCCGGTAGCCGTCGTAGTGGCGTGCGCCGGTCTTGTGCACGTGCCAGTGCATACCGGTCGTGCGGTCGTCGAAAACCTGCATCCGGTACATCCCCACGTTGCGCACCCCCGTATCGGGGTCGAGCGTATGCACCATCGGCAGCGTAACGAAGCGCCCGCCGTCCTCCGGCCAGCATTTGAGCACCGGCAGCAGCGACAGTCGTGCCGCCTCGCCCCGCAGCACCACCTCCTGGCAGGGGCCGCGTCCGCGTCGGCTGCGCGGCATCCAGCGCGCCATTTCGCCCAGCAGCGGCAGCATCCGCAGCTTCGCCCACCGGGTCGCTTTGGGTGTCGTCACTTCGTGCAGCAGCGTGTCGATGCGCCGCGTCAGCCCGTCGAGCGACTCCACGCCCAGCGCCAGCGCCAAACGGCGTTCGGAGCCCATGAGGTTGGTCACCACCGGAAAGTCCGTCCCCGTGCGTTCGAAGAGGATCGCCTTTCCGCCGCCGGGCTGCTTGGCCATGCGGTCGGTCAGTTCGGCGATCTCCTCCACGGGCGACACCTCGGCCGCGACACGCACCAGCTCGCCTTCGCGTTCGAGCCGTTCGATAAATTCGCGCAGATTATTGTAGGACATGGTTTTATCTTTAACTTGTCGGTTTCGAGTCTTCGTACGCCCCGTCGCGCCGGAGCGCAGTCAAAGATACGAAAAGTCGAGTGCAGAAGCAAGCGTTAGCTTGATTATGCCGAGACGGAGTA